>Ga0210387_10000806_pt1 | contig 22973 bp, 21 predicted proteins | sample IncBWC7OmetaG_FD_160108 | JGI IMG/M metagenome (GOLD analysis project Ga0210387, IMG submission 160108) | Forest soil microbial communities from Barre Woods Harvard Forest LTER site, Petersham, Massachusetts, United States - Inc-BW-C-7-O ...
TGCTTTAGACGCCAAAACATTGCCGGCGGCTACTTGATTTTACCCCGCCGCGTTTCCTCTTGCTGAACCCCGAACTCCCGCAGAATCAATATTATTCCTCCTTGGCCCTTTGCCCAAAACCTTTACAAACTTTTACCTTGCAGTGACTCTCGGGTATAGTGGCTCGCGGTTTCCTCTCATGGCGCAGCCACAATCTAACGCGGCGATTACGATTCGCGAGCTCAAAGGCGTCCACGACCTCAAACAGATCGAAGCCGTCGAGAGGGAGGTGTGGGAGCTCTCTGATCTGGACACCACTCCCCTTACCCTCGCCGTCGCTACCCAGGAGGCCGGAAACCTCTGGCTCGGCGCCTTCGAGGGCAGCACGCTGGTCGGTTTCGCTTTTGGCTTCCTCGGGATCGAAGACGGCCGCCCCAACCTTCATTCCCACATGCTCGCAGTCCGCGCCCCCTACCGCAATTCCGATCTCGGCTACAAGCTCAAACTGGCGCAGCGGGAGCGCGTTCTCGCTATGCGGTTCAATGAATCTCGTATCACCGAAATTACCTGGACCTTCGATCCCCTACAGAGCAAGAATGCGCACCTCAATTTCGCCAAGCTGGGAGTTATTTCCCAGAGTTACAAGATCGATTTCTATGGGCCGGAAACCTCCAGCACTCTGCACCGCAACAGCACCGATCGCCTGTGGGTGAAATGGCCGCTCACCAGCCGGCGCGTACGAAACCGCTTGCAGGGAAAAGATCATCGTACCGAAATGCTGGACGCTCTCCGCACCCTGCAACCGCTTATCCATTTCAACGCCCATGGCAAGCCACACCGCACCGATTTGTCTGCAGCTCTGCTTCGCCAGAGAATCGCCCTCGAGATCCCCAGCGACATCGGATCCGTCGAGCAGAAAGATCCAGCCCTGGCCCGCGAATGGCGCCTCCAAACCCGCTGGGCTTTCACCGAAGCGTTGCAATCCGGATTTTTCGTTGCCGAGTTCTGCCGCACCGTCCGCGGCCAGCAGGGCCCGGGAGTCTATCTGCTGGAGAAGGGAACTCCGGAAGAATACATTCCGGAGCTCGCCTACCGCACAAACGACTCTCGCTGATTCAAGATTGTGCAGTGCCCCTGATCTTAAGCGTTTAGGTTTTCTTTGCGATCTTTGCGAAATCCTTTGCGTCCTTTGCGGTTAGGCGCTTTGACACTCGATTCCAAGAGGTGACTGATGGCTTGCAATCCCGAAATCCTGAAGCACGTTCCCTTGTTTGCCTTGCTCGACGAAGACGAAATCGCTGTCTTGTCCGGCCAGGTGGAACTCAAGACCTTTTCCCCGCGCCAGCGTATCTATAAGATCGGCGATCCCGGCGGACGTGCCTACGTCATGGCTTCCGGCAAAGTCCGTCTGACCACCGTGGACGAAGACCAACAGGAGGTCATCGTCGATGAACCCGGTACCGGCGAATTCTTCGGCTTTGCTTCCATGCTGGACCAGTCTCTCCACCAGACCAATGCCATGGCCCTCGAAGAGACCACCTGCGTCGAGGTCGACCGCCAGGACATCGTGACTCTCTTGCAGCGTAAGCCGCATGCCGGGATGGACATGCTGGCCGTGCTGGGCCGCCAATTCCACGCCGCCCAGCGCCTGGTGCGAGTGCGCGCTGCTCGCAACCCCAACCAGGTCATTGAACAGCAAGCCACCTACGGTGAGCAGGTTGCCGATGCCGTTGCCCATTTCGGCGGCTCGTGGACTTTCATCATCGCCTTCCTCGTGGTTTTCGTGCTGTACACCGCCGTTAGCACCCTGCTGGGCCAAGCCTCCTGGGATCCTTATCCTTACATCTTGCTCAACCTGTTTCTTTCCATGCTCGCTGCCATACAGGCCCCGGTCATCATGATGAGCCAGAACCGTCAGGACACCAAAGACCGCGTGCGGAGCGAACTCGACTTCGACGTCAACCGCCGAGCCGCTTCTGACATTCAGGGACTGGCCCGCAAACTCAACGCTCTGGGCGATAAGATCGGCGACCTCGACGACCTCCTTCGCAGCAAGCCACCACAAACTCTTAACCCCTCTTCCTAACAAATATTGCTAGTCAATGGAGGTAGCTATGGCGAACGCCACACAAACCGCGGGATCCGGTCGTGCAGAGTTCAGCCTCTGGCGCGTGATCATGGCCTCATCCGTCGGCACCATGATCGAATGGTATGACTTCTACATCTTCGGCAGCCTGACGGCTGTGATGGCGCCCAAGTTTTATCCGCCGGGGAACGACACTTTTGCCTACGTTGCCTACCTGGTCACATTCGCGGTCGGCTTTCTGGTGCGGCCTTTCGGCGCATTGTTCTTCGGCCGCATCGGCGATCTTGTCGGTCGCAAATACGCCTTCCTGGTGACCCTCTCCATTATGGGCTTTTCGACCTTCACCATTGGCCTGATGCCGTCCTACGCCACTGCCGGTTGGTTCGCCCCTGTCGTTCTAGTATTAATCCGCGTTCTACAAGGCCTCGCCCTCGGTGGAGAATACGGTGGCGCTGCCGTTTATGTGGGCGAGCATGTCCCCGACCATAAACGCGGCTTCTATACCAGCTTCATCCAGATCACCGCCACCTTGGGTCTCTTCGTCTCCCTCATCGTGATTCTGGTCACGCAGAACGCGATGTCGAAGGAAGACTTCGCCGCCTATGGCTGGCGCATTCCTTTCCTGGTTTCCATCATCCTGGTGCTCATCTCGCTCTACATTCGCTTGAAGATGAAGGAGTCGCCCATCTTCGCTCAGCTGAAGAGCGCCGGCATGACTTCCACGCAACCGCTCAGAGATGCTTTCACCAAATGGACGAACCTGAAACTCGTCCTGATTTCCCTCTTTGGAGCAACCGCCGGGCAGGGCGTGATCTGGTACACCGGGCAGTTCTACGCACTGTTCTATATGCAGACCATTCTGAAAGTGAATGTCAAAACCGCCAACATCGTGGTCGCCATCGCCTTGCTGCTCGGGATGCCGTTCTTCACCGTCGTGGGGGCGCTTTCCGACCGTATTGGACGCAAGAAGCTCATGATGGCCGGCTGCCTACTGGGGGTACTGACCTACATCCCGATTTACAAAGCCATGGAACGCGCCGCTGGCAATAATGTTGTCACCGTAAAGTCCACCCGCAACAAAGTGACGGGCGCCATCGCCCTGACCGCGATGACCACAGACGCCACCGGTGCATTGGTGCCAGCCAAGGAAGCGCCGAATCCGAATCTCACCATGCTGGTCCTGCTCATTTTTGTGCAGGTGCTCTACGTGTGCCTGGTTTACGGCCCCATCGCTGCCTATCTGATTGAGGCTTTCCCGGCGAAGATTCGCTACACATCGCTTTCCCTGCCGTATCACATAGGCAACGGGGTTTTCGGCGGACTGCTGCCCCTGATCGGTCTCTCCTCCGTCGCCGCCACCGGCAACATCTATGCCGGACTCTACTACCCGATGATCGTCGCCGGAATAACCTTCGTGGTGGGGAGCCTGCTGCTGAAAGAGACGCACGGTGTACGCATCTGGGATGAAAAAGGCCTCACGACGTAATCGCGGAGTGTCCTATAGAATCTTCCTGATACCTCGCACCGGAGACCTTCATGGCCGCTGAAATCTCGAACCCCGCCACCAACATCGATTCCATCCTGCAAGAGCAGCGCAAATTCGAATGCCCCGAGCACTTCCGCCGGCACGCCCAAATCAACTCTTTGGAAGAATACGACCGCATTTATCGCGAATCCGTCGACCATCCCGAGAAATTCTGGGGACGCATCGCCGAAGAACTCCACTGGTTCAAGAAATGGGACAAGGTCCTCGAATGGAAACACCCCTGGGCCAAATGGTTCGTCGGTGGCCAACTAAATCTTTCCTACAACTGCCTCGACCGTCATGTAAAGTCACACCGCAAGAATAAAGCCGCCATCATCTGGGAGAGCGAACCCGGCGAAGTTCGCACCTTCACGTATCAACAACTCCATCGCGAAGTTCAAAAGTTCGCCAACGTGCTCAAGTCACTCGGCATCAAGAAAGGCGACCGCGTCGCCATCTACATGGGCATGACCCCGGAACTGCCCATCGCCATGCTCGCCTGCGCCCGCATCGGCGCAACCCATACCATCGTCTTCGGCGGATTCTCCTCCAACGCCCTGGTCGACCGCATCCACGATTCACAAGCAGTTGCAGTTATAACTCAAGACGGCGCCTATCGCCGCGGCGCCGAAGTCAAACTTTTCCCCGCGGTCGAAGAAGCCCTCAAGTCGTGTCCATCGGTGAAGAGCGTAGTCGTCTACCAGCGAACCGGATCTAAGATCCACATGCAGCCCGGCCGCGACCACTGGTGGCATGAGCTGATGGCCTCCGTCTCCGGCGACTGCCCCGCCGAGCCCCTCGACTCCGAACATCCTCTCTATATCCTTTACACTTCCGGCACCACCGGCAAACCCAAGGGCCTCGTCCACACCACCGGCGGATATTCCGTCGGAACCTATGCCACCTCCAAGTGGGTTTTCGATCTCAAAGAAGAAGATACCTACTGGTGTACTGCCGACATCGGCTGGGTCACCGGCCACAGCTACATCGTTTACGGCATCTTGCAGAACGGCGCCACCAGCCTGATGTACGAAGGCGCGCCCAATCATCCGGAGCCCGACCGCTTCTGGAGCATCATCGACCGCCATCAGGTCAACATTCTCTACACTGCGCCCACCGCCATCCGCACTTTCATCAAGTGGGGTGAGCAGTGGCCGCGCAAACACAAACTCGACAGCCTGCGCTTACTCGGCACCGTCGGTGAGCCTATCAACCCCGAAGCTTGGATGTGGTATCGCGAAGTCATCGGCCACGAGAACTGCCCCATCGTCGACACCTGGTGGCAGACCGAAACCGGCAACATCATGATCAGCCCCGTTCCCGGCGTCGTCGCCACCAAGCCCGGCTCCGCCACCCGCCCCCTTCCCGGCGTCGTGCCCGAAGTCGTCACCATGGACGGCAAGCCCGTTCCTGTCGGCTCCGGAGGCTACCTCATCCTTAAGCAGCCCTGGCCGGCCATGGCACGCACCATCTACGGCGACCCCGACCGCTACGTCCTGCAATACTGGTCGCAGATTCCTCCTTATTACTTCACCGGTGACGGCGCTCGCGAAGACAAAGACGGTTATTTCTGGATCATGGGCCGTGTCGATGACGTCATCAACGTCTCCGGACACCGCTTAAGCACTATGGAAGTGGAATCGGCGCTGGTAGCTCACGAAGCTGTAGCCGAAGCCGCCGTAGTCGGTCGTCCTGACGATCTGAAGGGTCAAGCGATCTCGGCCTTTGTGACCCTGCAACAAGGCCGCCAACCAACTCCCGAACTAAAAGAAGAACTGCGCCGTTGGGTGACGAAAGAAATCGGTGCGCTGGCCCGCCCCGACGACATCCGCTTCAGCGACATGCTACCCAAAACTCGCAGCGGAAAGATCATGCGCCGTCTATTGCGCGAACTCGCGACCAGCGGAGAAGTGAAGGGTGACACCACCACGTTAGAAGACTTCAGTGTGATCTCAAGGCTGAAAGAGCAGGACGAAGTCTAGCGTGTGGAGCCGGCGCCCTCGCCCGCGTCTTCTTGCTCATCACAGCTCGTAGGCCAGGCTGTACGGCTCCCCTCACGCCGACGCCACATACCCCCAACCCTCCCCACCAAACTTGCCCACTTCCGATTCCCGCTCGAAAGCACACAGACTGGCCGTGCTAGCCGATATCTCCTCCCGCGCCAGCGCTTCGCCAATCAACGCCTTCGATCCGCCCTGGCTTTGTTCGAGCAGAACCCGCGCTAGAATGCGGACATCCGGGTCAGGCGACGAAAGCGCACGCACCAGCTCCAGCCCGGCGTCTTCTTTGCCGAACTGTGACCACACCATCCCGCACATCACCAGATAATCTCCGTACATGTCCGGCCTCCCACCACTGGGATTTAGTTCTCTCTATTTACTTGTACGTAATTAAGACGCGAAAGGATGGCACGCAGTTGTCAATTTCTTGTTAAATAATCAAGCAGGGACCGCCCGTTACTCTCCAGCTCCCTGCATCATAATCGGCATAGTCGGAGTCGTCGATCCAGCCTCCGGCTCAATCGTGATGGCAAACGCCTTGGCCTCGACCCCCGCTGGCAGCGGTGGATTCACAAGGGTGGCGCTGCCGCGCGCGTCCGGCTTGAAGACGCCCGCGGGAATCGGTGCCCCACTGCCCGGAATCAACCACAGCTCATAAGCTTTCTGCTCCGGAACCGCCGGCATATTGCTGGCAATAAAGATGAGGCTGGAACGCTCACGCACATAGATCACCTTGCCTTGCGGCTGTGGCGGAGTCTTCGCCGCCACCAGGGTCACGCGCATTGCATCACCCGCAGTCAGCGTCGACACGATTTCATGTGCCCGCCGCAGTTCCACCCGCCGTACGGCCGCGTCCGATTGCATCCCTGCAATCTGCTCCCGCAACTCGGAATTCTGTCTTCCCAGCAGCAAAACCATCAACGCCAGCGCGGCCGCCACCAACGACGGCGCCAGCATCCACCATGATCGTCTTGGAGAAGATCGTCGGAAAGAAGATCGCTTTGCCGCCGCACCTCGAGGCTCGCGTGCCACCGCTGCCATCAACCGCTCTCGCGACCGCCTCGGTGGCTTCGGCCCTGCCGTCGAAAGTGATAGCAACCCCATATCCCCACGCAGAGATTCCAACTCTAGACGGCACCCAGCACACTCCTGCAAATGCGTTTCCAGCGCCTGCCGATCGTCGCCTTCGAGCGTTCCCATCGCCAGCAAGGGCAGCTCGTCTGCGAACTGTTCGTGCGTACTCATGTCTGAAACGCCTTACGGAGAGTCAGCAAGCCAGTCCGGATTCGCGTCTTCACCGTTCCCAACGGCTCACCCGTCTTGGCCGAGATCTCGGAATGCGAAAGTCCTTCAAAGTACGCCATCTCCAATGCGCTTCTTTGCGCCGCCGGCATCCCGCCCAACACTGTTCGCACCTTGGTCATGGCCATCGCCCGGTCTGCATCCCCGGCCATGTCCGGTTCAACCGACAAAAACACATCTTCCACATCGCTCTCCGGACGCCGCTTGCGCAAGCCGTCAATCGACCGGTTCCGCGCAATCACCGCCAGCCATGGCGCCAGATTACCCCGGCTCGAATCGAACAAATCCGGATTCCGCCACAGCTGCAAGAACACCTCCTGCAGCACATCCTCGGCCGCGCCCGCATCCCCCAAAACCCGCAGCGAGACCGAGTATACGACCCCGGAATATCGGTCGTAGAGCTCCGCCATAGCGGCCTCGTTGCCGGAGCGTATCGCCGACACCAGTGCCGCGTCGCTCAATCCTGCTCTAGGTTCGGCAGGGGACAAGCTGCTCTTCTCCTTCTGAAGTACGGATGCTAAGCCTTGCTGGATTGCGGCCTATTGTACCGTGGAAAGCCCCACGAACCACCTAGGCCCAGGCGCCCTCGCCTACCCTGAGCGAAGTCGAAGGGTCTGGGCAGTGGAGCGAAGCTCAACAGGATTCTCTCTGGAGATGTACAACGTCGACGGCTGGATCGACCCACAGCGCCCATTCCTCGCGCGCTCTTTGCGCGAGCAGCGGATATTTCAACTCAAGCTCGCGTCGACTCCGCCGCGACCTTCTCCTGACACTTGTGCGCGTTGAACTGCTCTTGGATAGCAGACTGCGCGTTCCCCCGGTTGGGGTCGCCGAAGAACTGGGTATTGCACTGCTCACAGATTCCAATCACAGGGACGTTCCTGACCCGCTTCACGATCCGAAGATTGCGCTTAGGCATGAAACAAGTCTCCCACAGGCGTCCAAACTTATCCAGCCCGCCGAAGGTCAGACAGGATCTACCTTTGTGAACCTTCGTGCCGTTTGTGGTTCGTGATTTCTCTTAGCTACGGCCCCGTCTTCGCCGCCACTTCCCGCTCTTCCGGCGTCATCTGCTGCCACAACACTTCCAGATCGTGCTGAATCCGCACATTCCGCGGCTCCTGCCGCGACGCCTTGGCGAACCAGCGATACGCCACCGGCACGTCGCGCGTCACACAATGCCCGGTGGCATACATCGTACCCAGCACACTTTGTGCCTTGACGCTCGATTGCGCCGCTGCCGCCAGCAAGCTCTTGCCCGCGCGCCCACAATCCGCATGGACTCCGTGCCCATAAAGATAGTCCTCGCCCTGCGCCTCGAGAGCTTCGGCCGACTCATTCTTCGCCGGCACCTTGTACTCCATCTTCGTAGCCGCAGGTTTCAGTGCAGGCTTCTTCGTGACTGGGACTTGTTCCTCCTGTGGTTCCGGCTCCCGCTTAGTGGCATCAGTCACCGGCGGACTCGGTTGCGTGGCTGTTTGATCCGAAGGCGCGCTCGTCGTTGGCGCTTGTGCGGGGCTGTCGTTGGCCGGCGCTTGCTGCGCCGCTTGCGGATCAGAAGTAGAAGCCGTACCAGGAGACGGTGATCCAGACATCGTCGTCACCGGGGCAGCCGTGCCTGTATCCGTGGCTTGCGTTGCCACAGGATTCTTCGCGGTCCTGGAAATCCAACCGCGCATCTCTCCCCGCCAGTGCCATCCCGAGCCGGCGACCGCTGCAACCAGTACCAAGGCTGCGACCCAACGTCGCAAGTGCGCGCTTCCAGGTTCGTCTTCCAGAAGATAGTCGAGTCGCTCTGGCTCTGCGGAATCTTTCTCAGCCAGACCCAGCAGAGAGGGCCGGCTGAACGCCTGCGCTTCCGCACGCTCCCGGTCCACACGCCGCCGCGAGGGAAGCTTGGCCCCACACATTCCGCAGAAACTGTGTTGTGGAAGGTTTTCGTAGTTGCAATCTGCACAGCGCACGGACATGGAATCCCCCTACGATTATCGTTATCGACGACAGACGATTCCTGTCCAGGGGGTCGGCGCGACACCACTCCGGAAGTTCTTCACCCATGCTACAGTATTCGGGTTATGAACAGAATTACTTTTGGTGTTCCGTGCGGGATCGCCTTCGGTCTGTTGGACGCCGCCCTGATGCTGCCCATCAAATAACCCAGGGTTTCCTCACGCTTTCAGTATCCCCGACTCGCACCAGGATGGTCACGAAGGGTTGCGGCGGGCCGATTGTCACCCAGCAACAGCAGTTTCTCAAGGTCGATCCCCCAAAAACCCATTCGTAGAAGTTCTTGGATTCCTTGCTCGTAGCCCCGCCTTAATAAATCCTGAGAAATTCTCGTGGTTTTCTAAAGACCCTTTCCTTTGCATCACGCGGACGGCGGGAGGTAATTGTCGGTAATAGGCGCTAGGTTTGCCGACGATCCGGGACTGATGGCACCGCGACTCGAAACGTTCGCGGGTGGCGGAAAGCACCAAGGTGCGCGCATCAAGTCTGTGGTCGCGAAGTCAAAAGCGAACTACCCCCGACGGGGATTCGGGGGCAGCTCCGCCACAGATCAGTGGATCAGAATTGGACTCCGCCCACCTCGTCCTGGGAAACGTTGGTTCGCATGTCCATCCAAGCCGCGAACATCGTTCGCCCGTTGAACACATGGCACCGATAGTCTCCCATGAAGCCACCGCCAAAGCCATCATTCAGCGGATTGGACATGGTGGTTGAAAGTGCGCCGCTCTTGAAAGTCGCCCCTCCGTTGGTGGAAACGGCAGCAAAGGGCTGGTATTCAAGGTTAGAAGGATCATTACGACGATCGAGCCAGGTCACGCCGATGGCGCCATTCTTTGCCACATTAATCCATTGAAAGAATTCGTCACCTTTGTTCGAGCTGCTGACTCTTATCGGCGTTCCAAAAGTATTACCGCCGTCCTTCGAAGCCGCCACAAATACTTGCATCTGCGAACCGCTCCAGTTGTAGAACGAGACGTAAACTTTGGCGGTGGAACCGCTGCCAAACACTGCATTAGTGGCAATGTTACTGACCCGTTCGGAGGTGTTTGGCAGAGAGCCATAGAATCCGCAACCGCAGGAATCGGGAACCAGGGTTGGGGTAGCAACAGTGACGGGAGTGCTCCAGGTGTTGCCGCCGTCGGTGGATTTGGAGAGCAGCATCTCGGCCACGGTTCCACCGCAATCGCCTGCTGGGCCATCGGCTGCACAGCGCTGCCAACTGACATAGACCGTCCCATCGGCGCCGACGGCCAGGTCACTGAATTGATCCACGCTTGTGGGATAGATCTGTTTAGTATCCACTACTTTCGTCGTCCAGGTTTTACCCCCATCGTTCGAGTGGGAAACCGAGATCTCACTGTCGCTCGAACCGTCGAACTGCGTGATCGAGACATACAGGGAATTGACGAAAGGACTGTTCGAGTTCGTATCTATCTCCAGCCATGGTTTATCAGCTAGAGAGCCGAGCAGCGGAGCACTTACGACAACCGGCGTTCCCCATGTTTGGCCATTATTGGTGGAAGAAGAGAGAACCACGCTGGAGTTTTGGATGCCACCGGCATAGGCAACATTCTTGAGATCGTATCCGACGATCGGATCCCCATCACCACCGCTCCCGGGGGAACAGGTGCGCGTCCAGGTAGAACCACCGTCCGCGCTGGAATAAAAGCCCTGGATGTTCGAGCAGTTGTAATCGTTGCCTCCAGTGAGCAGTTGTTTAGGGTTCTTCAGATTTGTAGCAATAGGATCTTCGTTTACCGGCTGTCCGCCCCCGGATGCCTGAACGTTGGGTAGCGCACAAGGAGTGGGACTACAGGTCAGAACCTTGCCGCTGGGAAGGAGACGGTTTGTTTCCACCGGATGCAACAATCCAGCCCGGTACGCGCGGGCCGCCAGCACACCGCCCGAGATGGGACTTTTCGGCAGCGTCTGCGCATTTAACAAAACCAATACCGGGAGTAGTAACACGAGAGAGACAACGCTCGCTAGCATGCGAAAGTGTTTCAAGGATTCCTCCAGAGTTTTGCAATCTGACGTCCGCTCACATTAATGACACCCGGCAAACTTGAACGATGCGATTCGAGTACTCCAGTTCGTCTGTTGTCCGGCTTTGTAGTATTGGTTGGTATACCAAAAGGTGCAATCGTCGCTGGGATCGACTGAAATGCTGTCGTAGTCTCCCCACATCGTATCTGTCGTTGCATTACGCCCGTTCAAGATGACGCGCTCGCCTTCCATAGTTCCCAAGGGATCAGTCGGAACCCGGCCGGTATATCCAATAGAGGGATACATGGTGCGGCCGGAAATTCCATAGCCCAACGCAATATCGCCCGCCCTATCCATCGCCGCGCTGCCCATCCAACGGAAGTTTACGTCTGGCGCGTAAGTTCCCTGCTGGAATACCGCGAAGTTCCCGTCTTCAGCAGCGCGCAACTCATACCAGCGCACGCCCACCGTTCCCGTCCTTGAGGTCGTTCCGACATCCACCGAGTGCGTTACTACAATAGCTTCGTGGTCTGAGAAGTTGCGGTACGCCGCTCGGTACATCAGCCGATCGCTTAGCGTCTCGAGCGTGACCTGGTTTCCCTTTTGTGGGACGCACGCCCGATAGTAACCGCTTCCCGGACAGGCGGGCTCATAAGCGGCAACCGCGATTTCTGCCGGTCCGCTGAAAACCGAGTTTTTCGGATTCTTAAAATCCGCGTGGAACTTGAAAAGCTGAATCACATTGGGCGCGGAATTGATTCCTCCCAAAAAGTAATCAGGAGCGCCCGCTGGTGGCAGCGTGCGTCCGTCAAGATCGGCTGGTAGCAAAGTGTGCAGACCCTGCACGGTAAAGCAAACGGCTGATGCCTTGTCACCCTGCAGCATGGCTGCGCGGTCCAGCGCACACGAGATCGCCGACGCATTGAATAGGCCGTTCATCCCCAGATAGTACGCATCCGGCCAAACTCCCAGTTTTTGATAATCGATGGCATCAAACTTCATTGCGTATCGGTTGTACGCACCCGTGGCATCGGATGACTGCGAGACCGCAACGCAGACGTACCCAAACGCTTCGCCTGAAGGCAAACGCTGCGCCTGGCCGACGATCACCCAGCGGTCAGCGATCTTGTCATACTGCGCGACCGGATCGGCAATCAGGGTCTTCTCGCACTCTCCGCCAAATTTCTGCCAGATCGCGTTGATGCCAACCGGGCCCATCAGGAGTTTGCCGGTCTTGTCAAACACCGCGAGCGACGAATTGACCACCTGCACGTATTGCGTCTTGCCTGCCGCACCCGTCGGGTCGGGCGCCGCACTGCTGTCGTGAAAGCCGTAATCGCCTTCACCAATGCCAGCAATATCGACCCCGGCCACTGTCGCAACCGTGCCCATAGCCGATCTTTGCACGACCGGGTCTGGGAAATTGCTAGCAGGCGCAGGTCTGTGAGCTTCCTCGCCAGGAGCCTCTTCGGAGCGCGGGAAATTGGCTGCGCGAGGCCCGCCGCGGATCATCTCGCTCAATCGAGCCGAACTGTCGTGATGGTCCTCCAAAACGAGGACAGGTCCCCTGGCAACGTTCTCAGCGGCTGCGGGCATTACAGCCACAAATGAAAGCAAAATGGAGCAGACCAACGGCACAAGTTGCGTTCGGGGCTGTGACATTTGAAGACCCTCCCTAAAGAGTGCTGCTGAACCGGCAGCAGCATGCTATCAGAGAAATGCGGGATCGACTATTGTAAATAGTTGATGCAGTCAGCGACGCGTGCTTGGGAAGCCATGCAGCGGTAGAGCTGCAAATATCCGGATACGTGCTCGAAAAGGCAAGTCGGGAGCGGCTTTGGCATTCCGGTTCGCTCACGACTGCCGCTTGACACCAGTTCAGCCACGGAACATGATCTCGCAGTACCCAGCATTTCCGCAGCGTACTCCCCTTGCGGGTTCCCAGCTAGGCGGCGCTTCGCGCCACCCCTCGCGCGAATGTGATCCGAAATTATTGGCCGCAGTCCAACATTTGAGTTGGCAGGTGGTCCAAGTGCCTGATTTTCCGATTGGTGCCTGGGCGATGCCGGCCGTGCGGAAAAAACTAGGTAACATATCCCGTCTTTTGTCCTCCAAAGAAAAAAGCCACGACTCGCGTCGTGGCTCTAATCCGTGTTGTTCAGGGAAAGGCTACGCGAAAATCCGCGGCCAGCCCTTAGTGTCTACCGCCACCCCCGCCATGGCCTCCGTGGCCACCGTGGCCACCGCCGCGACCGCCTCGTCCGCCACCGCCGCCAGGCCGCCGCCGTCCACCGCCGCCGGGGCGGCCACCGCGGCCGCGATCTGGACCTCGATCTCCTCGGTCAGAGGGAGGACGATCCGATGGACCTCGGTCTCCCACCCCCACTGAAGCATCGCGATTGAAGTTAGGTTCATCATCCGGGAAGTCGCCGCCGCCCTCGATAGTTAAAGCCGGCGCACGTACTTCACCATGGCTTTCGGCGACTGCTTCCGCTGCGCCCTCGCCTCCGCCGTCACCGCCACCTTCAACTCCACCTTCGCCTCCGCCCATCTTCGCGCGTTGTTCTTTGAGAATGGCCTTGCGCGACAAGCGAATGCGATTGCCCTCGACCGCCAGCACCTTCACCAGCACCTGATCGCCTTCCTTCAGCTCATCGCGAACATCCTTAATGCGATGCTCGGCGACTTCGCTGATGTGCAGCAATCCGTCAGTTCCGGGAATGATTTCGACGAATGCTCCGAAATCCGCCAGCCGCGTGACCTTGCCCAGATAAGTCTTGCCGATCTCAGCCGACGCCGTTAGATCGCGAATGATCTGCAACGCTTTGTTCGCCGACGCTTCGTCGTTCGAGGCAACATTCACCTTGCCCGAATCTTCCACGTCGATCTTCACCCCGGTCTGCTCGATGATCGAACGGATCATCTTGCCACCGGGCCCAATCACGTCGCGAATCTTGTCGACCGGAATCTGCAGGGTGTAAATCCGTGGTGCATAAGCCGAAACTTTCTCCCGCGGCCCGTGGATCGCCTCTGTCATCTTATCGAGAATGTACAAACGCCCGCGTTGCGCCTGCGACAGCGCCTCGCGCATGATCTGCGCCGTAATCCCGCCCACCTTGATGTCCATCTGCAAAGCGGTGATGCCATCTTTCGTTCCGGCAACTTTGAAATCCATATCGCCATAGTGATCTTCCGCGCCAGCGATATCGGTAAGAACGGCGTAGTCGTCGCCTTCTTTCACTAGCCCCATCGCCACGCCAGCCACCGGAGCCTTAAGCGGAACGCCAGCGTCCATCAAAGACAAAGAAGCTCCGCAAACCGATGCCATCGAAGAAGACCCATTCGACTCCAAAATGTCGGAAACCACCCGCATGGTGTAAGGCCAACTCTCTTCGCTCGGAAGCACGAACGACATGGAGCGCTCTGCGAGCGCTCCATGTCCAATCTCCCTCCGCCCCGCCCCCCGCAAAAACGAAACCTCCCCAACCGAGAACGGCGGAAAATTATAGTGCAGAAGGAAGCGTTTTTTGGCTTCGCCTTCGAAGGTTTCGAGGCGTTGTTTGTCGTCGCTGGTGCCTAATGTGGTTGTAACCAGGGCTTGGGTTTCGCCGCGGGTGAAGATGGCAGAGCCGTGGGTTCGGGGTAGGACGCCTACTTCGATTGAGATTTCGCGGATTTGGTCGAAGGCTCTCCCGTCGGGGCGGCGCTTTTGGTTGATTACGGCTTCGCGGAAAATGCGTTCGCGGAGGGTTTCGAAATATTGTTTGAATTTGGCTTGGGCTTCTTCGTCGTCTTCGGGAATGGCTTTTTGTAGTTCTTTCTTTAGTTCACGGACCAGATTGTAGCTTTCGGCTTTCGGGTGCTTCTGCGTATCGAGTCTATCGGTTAGGTCGGCGCCTACTTTTTTCTTCAGGGCGTCGAAGTACTTTTGATCGAATTCTGGGGGAGTTACGGCTCTCTTCTCTTTGCCTGCCTTCTTCTTTAGATCATTGATGGCCGCGCAGATCTTTTTGATTTCGGTGTGGCCGAATTCGATGGCGTCTACTACTGTCTCTTCTTTTACTTCTTTGGCGCCGGATTCGATCATCACGATGCCTTCGGCCGTGCCTACCACCATGATGTTCAGCAGGCTTTCGCGCATTTCGTTGTAGGTCGGATTGATGACGAACGCTCCATTCACCAGGCCTACGCGGACTGCGCCGATGGGGCCATTGAAGGGAATGTCGGAAATGGTCAGGGCTGCCGATGCGCCGTTGATGCCGGCTACGTCAGGGTCGTTCTCGTTGTCGGCGGAGAGGACGAATGCGATCACCTGGGTTTCGCAGCGGAAGCCATCGGGGAATAGTGGGCGAATCGGGCGATCGATCTGGCGACTGGTTAGGATTTCGCGTTCGCTGGGCCGGCCTTCGCGTTTGATGAAGCCGCCGGGGAAGCGTCCGCCGGCGTAGGTGTACTCGCGGTAGTCGACGGTGAGCGGGAAAAAGTCGATGCCTTCACGCGGGTCGGGGTTAGCGGTGGCGGTGGCGAGGACGACGGTGTCGCCGATCCGTACGACTACCGATCCGTGGGCTTGTTTGGCCCATTTTCCTGTTTCAAATGAAAGTTGTTTACCACCGGAGAGGTCAACAGCGACATCTTGTTTCATGAGTAATTCCTTCTGGGCAGGAGGGCGACGCGGCCCTTGGCTCTTAGCTATTGGCTTTTGGCTAAGGCTAAGAGCCGGGAGTACGCACGCTGATAGAACTGATGCCAGTAACGACGGGAGGCCGCGCGGACCATTCCGCACAGCGTTTCATTGGAAACCCAATGCCCGAGACCTGTACCGTCGACGATCACAACAAAATGACGGCAGAGCGATTCCTATAGCCTGATCCCTTGGTTTCGCACGTTCGACGAAAGCATGGGGAAACCGGTTCCGCCAGTAACTACTTGCGGAGACCGAGTTTCTGGACGACGTTCTTATAGCGGCCGGAATCGTAGGTCTTCAGATAGTCGAGCAGGCGACGCCGCTTGCTGACCAGCATGAGAAGACCGCGGCGCGAACCGTGGTCTTTCTGGTGCGCTTTGAAGTGTTCCGTCAGTTGACCGATGCGCTCGCTTATCAGCGCGATTTGGACTTCGGGGCTACCCGTGTCGGTGGGATGCGTGCCGTAGTGGTCAATGAGGGATTTCTTTTGCTCTCTGGCTAACACTACCCTGGTGCACTCCTGTCTATTTTTATTCGATTGTTTGTAACGTGGTAAATGTTAACAGGTTGAGAGGGAGGGTGTAAAGGCGGAGGGATGGGCCGGTTCGCCTGACCCACGCGGCCTCAAAAAAGTGCTACCCACGTGCGGACGGGGTTGCCGATCCAACGGGCGGAGCACAGACGTCACGAATGTAATTGGCAATCGCGAAGAGCAGAGGGTGTCTGAGGTCCCCATTGGAGGCGAGGAGAACGAAGCACGCTTGCGTTCGACTGATCGCCACATTCAGCAATCGCTGTCCGTTCTCAATATCCATCAGGAAACGGCTACTTCCTTTTACGGGGTCGAAGATGACAGTGTGACACTCAGCACCTTGAGCGGCATGAACAGTATTGACGCGAACTCGACGCATTCCTCTGACATCTAGCTCCTTCCGGATCAGCCGTCTCTGGGCGACAAAAGGAGTTAGGATCAGAATGTTCTTATGATCTGTGCGTGTGCCGAGCTCCTGTGCTATGGCGACCGCCGCTTGCGCTGACTCTGGCCGGCGGTGTGACCCAGCATCGGCTACCGATTCTGTGCTTATTTCAACAAGGTGAAGATTATGCAGGCCGCCCGAGGAAAGCAAGTGCATCGGCTGGCGCAGCTCGCGCCATTTGTCGTCAAGCAGGCAGTGCTCACTTACGCGCAGTTCATCACGATAAAACATCCTGCTGACTAGGCCGCAGATCTCCGCTGCCATCCTCGATTGTTCGTTTAGGAAACAAGTCGAGGGATGCCCGTCATGCATATATTCATCGAAAAGCGTGCGCCCAAACCACTTTCGCACGAGCGGATGTGCCGCCTTAAGGATAGGTGCCAGCTGACGCGGATCGCCGGCAATTAGAGCGCGACGCGCAAGCGGAGCGAGCATCAGGGAGACGGCTCGCCCAAGTTGGGATGCTTCGTCGAACACTATCAAATCAAATGGTTCACGCTCACGCAGCAGACCGTAGTGCATGGTTCCAAGGGTGGCAGTCATGGCAACCACTCTCTTCTCCTTCAGAACCGTCTGCACCTGCGAGTGAAGTGCTTCGAGGACTCTATTCATCTCCCGCTGCCATTGCGCCCTCGCCTGGGGCATGCCAAAACCCGGCTGTGTCGCCTCAAGGTGGGCCTTTCGCAAAACAAGTTCGTCAGTTGCTTCGGGTAGTAGATGCTGTCGTCCTTCGTAATAACGCGCAACGAAGTTGGTGCCGATGCGCGCGCACTCTGTTTTGACGATCTGGCCCTTAATGGAGCGGGATAGGCGATCGTCGACTGCCGTCAATAGCTGATCAACCGCTGAATTCGTGGGAGCAATTAATAGCACCCGAGCATCGGCCGTAGAGGCCACAAAATCGGCAACCATCGCCGCGGCGGTTGTCGTCTTGCCGGTCCCTGGAGGGCCCCAGAGAAATCCCGCGCGATAAGAGAGGAGGGAGTAGGCCGCCTGTTGACGCTCCCTCAGCCCGGGAAGGGAGGGGGCGAGCGCTAACGGGCATTGGTCGCGCCCTACTAGCGCGTGCGCAGCCCATGAAAAGGACTCCGCTGCGAATTGTTCATTCTTCCAACATTGAAGCAGTGACTCTAGAAACTTTGGTGGGCTGACCGTAATTTCTGTACCTATCGCTGGAATGGGCGCATCAATCTGGTGCAAATACATGAAGCCTTCTTCAACCGACACTTCGACCACTGAGGAGGACCAAGTGCGCCACGCAGCTACACCTCCCTCTAGAGCCGTGTCGAGGCCGTCGCTCTTGGTCAGAGGCCGTACCTTTATGGCGATGATACTTGGTTGTCTGGCAGCAGAAAGAACTGTGAAGCGTCGCTGTCTACTAGAAGAGGCCATCTCTTCCTCAATCGCCCTTATGATTTCGATCTGCTGGTTCGTCACTCGACGATCCTATGTTGACGCCGGCTGACGTCGCAATGCGCCTCTCTGAGCCAGTGGGATGGCTGTGCCGGGGTTGGTCGCGAAAGTCATTTAAAGCTGGCCCTTTAGTTCGGGGATTCCAAGTAGACGCATTTGCTTTCTAGACGCTGTGTTGCGTTGCTGCAAGAACTCGTTACGATGCATGTATTCGGAGACCTCTTTTCGTATATAGGCGTCGAGATAAAGATAAAGCTGGCTAACATCGAATTCACGGTAGCATTGCCCCCATCCGTTTATGGTGTTCCTTAAACCGGTCAAAGTTTCCAGCAAGCTTCTTGCGTCAAGCGGATTTAGGAGGCTGTGAATTCTCTGCTTGAACTTGTTGACTACCGACTCGGCCGGGGCAATTGTCCCGCCTTTGAACAATACACCCAGAAATTTTAGCCCGCTGTCAAACTTCACAATTCGCGTTTTGGAATTCTCCTCACCCAATACGTGGAGTCGTAAATGCAATCGTGTTTCGAGGATATTTTTGGCAAGTGTGTAGGCCGCGTGCGCTTCTTGTTCTGTCTTGCACATAACGACAAAATCGTCGGCATATCTGACCAGATTGAAACCAGCGCCGCTCAGGGCCTTATCAAACTGATACAAATAGAAATTAGCCAGCATTGGAGACAAAACACCGCCTTGTGGTATTCCGGAATCTGCCGCCGGAAATAACTTTCGCTCTTCGTCCGTGAATGAGTCTAGATTCCCAACTTCCACGTGAAGGGCGTCTTTGATAAGGCCAGTTAGACTGGGCAGGCGAACTCTACGAATAAATCTAGGGAATAGCAAATTGGGATCAACCTCGTCGAAAAAGCTATGAATATCCGCTTCTAGAACGACCTTATTTCCCTCGTCTGCTAGCTTCTGGACCTTAGCCACAGCATCTCTAACGCCTAAGCCTTTCACGTATCCGAAACTGCAGGGCAGGTTGTATCCTTCGAATTTCGGCTCGATCAATAGCGCTATCTCCTTGAGCACTACGCGATCTCGAACTGCCGGTATTTTGATCGGACGCCCCGGGGTTCCGGGTTTAGGTGCAAGCCATCCCCGAGCCGGAGTGAATTTGTAGGAACCTTCCCTTAATTGCTTTCTGATCATGCTCAGCTGCGCATGAAGGGTGTCCCTGAACTCTTCGATGGAGATCTTGTCGAGGCCGTGGGAGCGGGAATTTCGTTTCGCGATTTGCTTCCAGGCATGTAGAAGATGTTGGGTGCTGCTGAGTTTTTCACGAGCTGAACGCGATGTTTTGGACACAGGCGAGAACTTCCCCGTCGCCCGCTAGAAAGGTATGGCGCGGGCGACGGTATGTCTTATGAACAGTACTGGTGCCATTGGTCTGTGTCAGCGAACTTGGCCTGACTGACCAGCGCGTTCCTGCTCGTCCAAGCTGCGGTACCCAGCAATCCGAGTACAAGTAAATAATTACCTGCACTCCGACCGGCGGCGCAAGCGCCCACAGGTATGTCGGCTTTGAGCCGACCCCTGCGCGACCGCCCTAGCGCAGACCGCAGTTTCAAATAATAGTAAACGCTCAACAAATGAGCGATCCACCAAAATTTGGCTGTGCGGCCATCCGAGTCCAGCTTATCGCTTCTAGTCTCTTCTAACACCCGCCACCGTCCGCCCACCAGACTTTTGTTAACTGCTGCCGTTCTACACCGTCCATCAACAGCATCCTGGGGCGCTGTGTACTCCAGCTGTCTTCTCTTGACAGCCTTACGCACAGTGTGGGTACGCGCATCCATTTCGGCTGAACAGTACTGGTGCCATTGGTCTGTGTCAGCGAACTTGGCCTGACTGACCAGCGCGTTCCTGCTCGTCCAAGCTGCGGTACCCAGCAATCCGAGTACAAGTAAATATTTACCTGCACTCCGACCGGCGGCGCTAGTAAGTGACGCCTATCATCCTATTGCAGTACTTTGTGATAATGGAAGTACCTTGGAAGTAACTGATCAGCGCCGGGGTGCCCCACACATCCACATTCTTTGCGAAAGTGTGTGTGCTGCCTGCGCTACTTACCAGCGGATTAGGATAATGTCTCTCGGGCAAATGGTTTCGAGTACCGAGCCGCGTAGTGTGGATGTGATCTCGACGCAGTCGTCTAAAACCATTCACCACGGAGACACGGAGTCACGGAGAAGGTCAAAGGCCGCGGACGAGGGCGTCCGCCCCACATGGGCTGAGCAAAGGGCGAGAAAAGCAGATTCCTCGCCGCTGGCGCGGTTCGGAATGACAAGGGTGAGGAGATTGTTCAGTGCTGCTAAAGTGTTCGCGTTAACGCCCAGGTTCGGAAACCACGACGAACTTCACGCCCAGGGCGTGGAGGACGGAATTGATGGTTTCGAAGCGTGGATGCGCGCCGGCGCTTAGGGCTTTGTAGAGGCTCTCCCGGCCAAGACCTGCTTCTTTGGCGATCTGCGCCATGCCGCGGGCTTTGGCCACGTCGCCGAGCGCGGCCACGAACACGTCGGGGTTCGGGTCTTCAGCAGCCGCTGAAAGATATTCCGCAATGACCGCGTCGTTATCGAGATAGGCCGCTGGGTCGAATGCTTTGTAGGTGGTTTTCTTCTTCATCGTTTCTCCCTCTTGAGTTCGCGAGCCATGGTTTTCGCTTTCTGAATGTCTTTCGCCTGCGCTGCCTTCCCGCCGCCAATCAGCAAAACGTAAACGGTAGAGCCGGTTCGCGTGTAATAAACCCGATATCCTCCGCCGACATGGATACGCATTTCGGAAACGCCTTCACCGACGGATTCGCAATCGCCGAAATTTCCGAAAGTCGCACTACGCAGGCGTGCCAGGATTCTGGCCTTGGCTTTCTGGTCGGCCAGATTGGATAGCCAGGCGTCGAAATCGGACGACCGGACGAAGGTGTTCACGTTTTGGTAGTGTATCCGAGTGGATACGGTTCGGCAAGCCTATTCTGGCGGATCGGCTCGGATCGGAAAACCATTCACCACAGAGACACAGAGTCACAGAGACGAACGACGGCGGCGGACGAGGGCGTCCGCGCTACACGGGTTGAGTGCTCACCGAATTACAGGGAATTGGCAGGGGTGAGAGCATCAACTGCGTGTGGAGCGACGGCTTTGGGTCCGGGCTCTTCTTCTTGCGGGCCCAGACTACGATCGCGACCAACAAGAGTAATAGCACCGCGACGATCAGTACGCATGGAACCCTTCCTGTGTTTTTGCTTCCGGCGATCATTCCGGCTTGGATGCTGCAAACGGGGACGAGGGAGACTCGGGTGCCCGCCCTCCACGCAAATTTAGTTAGATCAGGGCGGTCCTGAAAAAACGCTATCTCTTCGGCAGGATTTCGCCGATGCGGCGGATTTGGGCTCCCACGCCGCGTAGTTTCTCTTCGATGTTCTCGTAGCCGCGGTCGATGTGGTAAACGCGGTCGATGATGGTCTCGCCTTCGGCGACCAGCGCGGCCAGCACCAGGGACGCGGAAGCGCGCAAGTCGGATGCCTGCACGGCGGCGCCGCTCAATGGAGTCTTGCCGCGAACGATAGCGCGGCTGCCTTCGATCCTGATGTTGGCTCCCATGCGCTGGAGTTCCTGCGCGTGCATGAAGCGATTCTCGAAGATGTTTTCGGTGATGATGGACGTGCCTTCGGCCTGGGTGGCGAGAGCCATGTATTGCGCCTGCACATCGGTAGGGAAGCCGGGATATTCTTCGGTCACCATGTCGGCGGCTTTGAGCGGGTTGTCGCCCATGACGCGGACGGACTGCTTGCCGGGCTTGGTCTTGACCCCGGTGGCTTCGAGAGTTTGGAGGAGAGATCCGAGATGGGCGGGCTCGCAACCGGAGATGTTGAGGTCTCCGCCAGTGAGCGCGCCGGCGATGATGAAGGTGGCGGCTTCGATGCGGTCGGGAATGATGCGGTGCTTGGCTCCGTGAAGTTTGGCGACGCCCTTGATGCGAATGGTGGAAGTGCCTGCGCCTTCGATCTGGGCGCCCATTTTGTTGAGCAGGTCGGCGAGGTCGGCGACTTCGGGCTCGCGGGCGCAATTCTGCATGACAGTTTCGCCGTCGGCTAGAGTTGCGGCCATGAGCAGGTCTTCGGTGCCGGTGACGGTGATCTTGTCGAAAACGATTTCGGCGCCTTTGAGCCGCTTGGCGCTGGCTTCGACATAACCGTGGTCCTGACGAATGGTGGCGCCGAGACGTTCGAGTCCTTTGATGTGCAGGTCGATGGGACGAGCGCCGATGGCGCAGCCGCCGGGCAGAGAAACGCGGGCAGTGCCGCAACGCGCCACCAGCGGGCCGAGCACCAGCGTGGAAGCGCGCATGGTTTTGACCAGTTCGTAGGAAGCTTCGGGGGAGGCGAGATTGCGGCAGCTGATGGTGGTGCGGTGCTGGGCGCGTCCGTAGCCGAGTTCGACTTCCGCGCCCATGGCGGCGAGCAGCTTGCGGGTGGTTTCGATGTCGCGCACCTGCGGAATGCTTTCGAGAATGACCGGCTCGTCGGTGAGCAGGGCGGCGGCCATGGCGGGCAAGGCGGCGTTCTTGGCTCCGCTGACGTGAATGGTTCCCAGCAACGGGTTGCCGCCGCGAATTACGAATTTGTCCATAGCGAGATGGTTCTTTGCTTCAATTCGTACTGGCGCCAGACTCATGGCGATTCCGATCTGTGGCGTTCGCTTATTTTAGCGGTTATGAAGGCTGGCGTGGGGTAATCGGAAGGGCACCGTCTTTCTCGCCTACAAACTGCGGGCAGCGGCGATGGCGGCGCGGACATTACCTTTCGCGGCGCGTAAGGCGCGCGCAGCATCGGCGCGGCTGACCTCGGCATGGAACATGACCAGGGCCGCGGGTACGCTGCCGGCGGTTCGCAGCATCTCTTCTGCAGCAGGACGGCCGATGCGGGTGGCCTTCTGAAGAATCGTGATCCCGCGTTCCACCAGTTTTTCATTCTTCAGGTGAACATTCACAATGAGGTTTCCGTAGACATAGC
>Ga0210387_10000807_pt1 | contig 22962 bp, 34 predicted proteins | sample IncBWC7OmetaG_FD_160108 | JGI IMG/M metagenome (GOLD analysis project Ga0210387, IMG submission 160108) | Forest soil microbial communities from Barre Woods Harvard Forest LTER site, Petersham, Massachusetts, United States - Inc-BW-C-7-O ...
TCACTTCAGCGAAATTGATCGCTCCAATCGGCCTGGACCAGGCGAGGAATTTCGACAAGGCGAAAAATCGCGATCGTCTGATCCGGGACTAACGGGTCAAGCGTTCAACATCGGGGGATTGGCTACCGGGCCCCAGGATTCGTTTCCCGCGGTGGAAAGACGCACCAGCGGCGTTCCCGGAGCATTCCTCTTGATGCCATCCGCTGCTCGCGCCGCCAGCTCCTAAGAAGGATCAGAGCAAAATGAAACCTAATCGGTATTTAGGCCCGCGTGTCCCAATTAGAATCCGTCCTAATTCGCCTTCATCAACTTTTTCAATGTGAGCAATATTGAACAGCAACTCTCCAACTAGGAAAAGATACTGCCCCGAGTGAGATCGGTGCGTCCCATTTTAGTTAGTTGGGGGTTCAAATGAGTAGCTCAAAGCAGCGCCTCGCAAGCGCCACCGCGACGCGCCTTGCAGCCATCACAGATATGGCAGCTAATCTAGAAGCTCAATTACGCGAATTAAACAGGCTACGCGACCAGCTCAGGAAAGCACAACTATCGGCCCGAGGTTTTACCAACGACCGCCGCACTCTCGATGAGAGACTGGAGCAGGGCGAGGTGCCGACAAGGCGGCGCCAGGGCGCTCCAGAAGAGTCATGGGCGGCGGTTCCGACGAAGAACCGCCGCAAGAAACTGGATCCCGGTGACGATCTGGCTCGCGCCAATGGCCAGCCCAGCGCCGATCACGGCGGCGCTCGCCATCACCGCGAAGAAGATCAAGGCTTGCAGCAAGAACCACATTAGCTCCGTCAGAAGTCTTTGAACCGATCCGGCGCCAGCTCGGTGTAGCGCACCGTATGCTGGATGTTCTTGTGGCCGAGATATGCCTGAAGGGCGCGGGTGTCGTGGCCCTTGTTGGCCAGGGCGAAGCCGCAGGCGTGCCGTAGCATGTGCGGGTGGGGCCTTGAAGCCGAGCTTGGCGGACTCGCCAGCGCGCTCCACAAGCCTCGCAAAGCCCGCTGTAGTGAATGGCGCCCCGCGCTCAGACGTGAAATCGCTAAAAGCGAAAGGAAATCAAATTGAAAAGAGACGCGGTGGCGCTCCCTAGCGGAAGGAACGGGTGGCTCCAGAAGCTACTGAAAAATAAGCTCAAATCAGCTTCGCTGCTTCGTCATTGCTACCACGTCTTGCTACCACCGGCAATCCAATGCGGAATGGTCGCATCGGACTTCAGTGCTGCTGCTGTTTTTGGGCCAATGGCGTTTTGAATTAACTCTGAAAAGACGTCGAGCGTAACCGATGTCAAGATCACTGGTGAGACCATGGCCAACCCCCTTGATGCCTATCGCTGGAATCGCAAACGCCACCGCCACCGCAAGGCCGAGCGCGTGGTTCGTCGGGTGCCGCCGGGCCGTGCAAGCGCCTTCACCCGGTGACCGGCAAGGTGATCGGGATTTTCAGTGCTCCCGCCGCCCCGGCATCATCATCGCCAGCATCCGACCAAACACCACATCGACCTGCTCCGGGCTGAACCCCTGCCGCGCTCCGATCCGGTGCAGTTCACGATGCATCTCATGCAGGACGGTGTGTAGCTCGCGCGCCAGTGCGATCACACGCGCGCTGTGCACGCCGTTCACCAGCGCCAGCTGTTCGACCGAGACGCCACGGTCCTCAGCTTCGGCGGCGAGGTTGATGGCCTGCAAGCGGGTATTGTCAGCGGTGCTGATCATCGCATCCGACGACTATCACCTCGCCCCGGAAGCGAAACTGAGCCAGATCAAAGAGGCTCAGTTAAATTCGCCGGACGAAGTGATCGAGATCGTCGATGGAAACGCTGACCTGCAACTCGACTCTCAACGGGAAACGTCTGGCCATTGTTTCGGCAGGACCTCAGAGGACCTTGTTGAAATCAACCTCATAACCCGCCGCACGCAGTTCCCTGCAAAGCGGTAGCCGCCACTCGCCCATCGGACCGCCATAGCGGTGTGTAGTGGCTGCACTTGTAATCGGCGCAGTAAATCAGCACGCCATGCACGCCGGCTGAGCGCATCTCCGCGAAGGTGATCTTCTGTGGCCGCTCCTGCATCCCCCATGATTGCGCCGATCGTTGCACACACGAAAAGCTCAGCAGGCCGGAGCCCGCTGAGCTAATCGCAAATATGAATAAGTATGAAAGTTGCAGCTTGAGCGGTTGAATTGGGTTTGTCTGTTCAAAATGAAACACTAACGGCAGGGAATTAGGACACTGGAAAATGGAGCTGCTATGGATTGACCTCCCCACAGAGAAGGGTTCGCTAGTCAGCCGAAAGTACGGCCAGGGTGCGCGCAACTTGGGTCGGAGTCCACTTCGCCTGCCCCCGTGGCGTGGCAATGCCGGCGGCCTCCATGCCCGGTACTGTCCTAATTAGGACACCCGTGAATTTAAATTAGGACATGAGCAAAATAGAACAGCCCCGCTGCTGGCGGCGTGGTTGGATAGTGCAGCGGTTCTGCCCCCAGAGCCGCCCCAAGTTGGCGGCTCCAATCTCCCCCGGATTGGGGCCGTTTTCTTGAGAAGAGATTGACAAAAAGGCGGCTGATGTCCGTACGAACATGGCGCGCGCCTCCGAGAAAGACTGGCGAAGGAAGCGCAAGAAGTGCGGACAGAAATCTTAGCGGGAAATCAGCCAGCAAACTAAAAGCGGCCGAGATACGCAATATCGTCGCAAAGCCTAAGCCATACGAGCTCGGTTTGAAGCGCAAGAGAGACACGAAAAACGCGAAAAGGTTTTTCGCGAGGATAAAGTTGCCCAAGATGGATTACGCTGCCCGGCCCGGCGCAAAAGGTACATATTCGGAGTCGATTATTCTATTGCGGGGATAGAACCACGCGGAGGCCAAGCCTTACTGCGCTATACGCAAGGCGAGCACGTCGCCAGCTGAAATCTAATCCTCGCGAAAAAACTTTTCGCGTTTTTCGTGTCTCTCTTGCGCTTCAACCGAAAGGGTAGCAATGGGCCGGGCTTCTAGTCGCTTCAAGGAAATGGGCTCGCCAGTTTCTTCGCAATAGCCATAAGTGTTGTCTTCAATGCGCTGTAGCGCCCCGTCGATCTTGGAGATCAACTTGCGCTGGCGGTCCCGGGCGCGGAGTTCGATGGCGCGGTCGGTCTCCGAGGATGCCCGGTCCGCGAAATCGGGAAGATTTACGTTCTCTTCTTGAAGCGTCTGCAATGTGATCCGCGCCTCCCGCAAAATTTCATCCTTCCACGCCAGCAGCTTGGCTCGAAAATAGTCGCGCTGGCGGTCATTCATGAAGGGCTCTTTTTCGGAGGGTCGATAATTCTTGAACGTTTCCAAGGCCAGCCCATCGGGTATGCGGAACGGTATCCTCCGTCTGCGCGCCTTATACAGCGGCAACCTGCCATCAACAACAAGCAAGCCTCACCGCCCACTCTTTGGCTTTTCGCCTTTACCTGTCGTATCAATCCGCTTGACCATCGCTTCATCGTAGGCCGGGATCGATGCTCTGAGCTCCGTCTTCGACGGCTCGACGTTGTGGACGCGTTTGCTGATCAGGTCCATCCCGCCCTGAATTTTCTGCTGCGCGGCACGCCGTCGCTTTTCAGATAGCCAACTTGAGTGGATCAAGCTCGCTGATGCAGCCGATGACAGACGCGAAAAGTAAGGCCGCCTCAATGGGCGGCCTACATCCGAGCAGCCCTTGCGCTGCCCCAAGGTTAAGGGTTTGCCAGAGAACGAGTATGAAGCCATCAAGTGTCCTGCCTGCGCTAGGGCTGCATCTCATCAATCGAAAGACCGGTAAACTCTTAGGCGAGAAAATACATGAGCAGCGCGATTGATCTTTGGGCTAACCCTCAATGAACAGTCTGCCGGGTGCCCTCGATGACTTCGAGCCGCTCGACAAGGTAGAGCACCGCCGTATCAGCCAACGCGGTGTACGTACACTTCCCACGTTTCGTCGTTGATCATGGTTTCTAGCGCCTGCTTCGCGCTCATGCCTTGCGCACGCTCGCCGCTGAGTCGGATCAGCCGTCAAGGGGCAAATTGGGTTATGCTGTCGCGGCGAGTGCAGGAGCGTAACGGTCTGAAAGTCAAGAGCGTCACCCCAACCACAGCAAGGCCGCAATGCAGAAAACGGCAAAAACAGCAAGCCCACTGACAACCGCCGCCACCGCATATCGCCGCCGCCCACGATTTATTAACGGAATCGAAATGCCGCGCGAGGCCGATCTCCGGACGGCACGTTTGAGACATGCCCACGGGCCCTGCGCATGTGAAAAGGTAACGGACAGGCGAGTATCAAATGATCATCAAACGCAGCGTCCCATGGCATGCCCGCTCGACCCTCAGCAGGTCGGCCCACGTCATCGCATGGCGCGTTGGTCGCAATGATTATCGATTCATGCGGGGGCTCCGAAGGCCCGCGAAGGGAATCGCCAAGTGTGGGAGGCGTTAGCACGAATGGCGAGCCGCCGCGACGGATCGGAGGGCGGGCGGCGTCACGAACAGCACGTTTTCCGGATCATACTCTAGATTACCGATCTCTATGAAATGCGCATTTGAGGATTTTACGGCTTGACGACTTTCGAATGGATCATCGGCTTGCTGCTCGGTGCGGTCGCGCTGTCGGCGCTGGCCCGGCGGATCAAGGTGCCCTACCCGACCTTCCTTGCCATCGGCGGCGTATTGCTGGCGTTCGTACCACACGGACCATCCTGGACGCTGGAGCCCGATCTGGCACTGGCGCTGTTCGTCGCACCGGTGCTGCTCGACGCCGCCTACGACACCTCACTGCGCGACCTCCGCGACAACTGGCTGCCGGTCTCGACATTGGTGTTCCTCGCGGTCGGCGTGACGACCGCTGTCGTCGCCGTGCTGGCACGTTGGCTGGTCCCGGACATGCCATGGGCCGCCGCGATCGCGCTCGGGGCCATCGTCGCGCCGCCGGATGCCGCCGCGGCCACCGCCATCCTTCGCCAGGTCAACCTGCCCTACCGCATCCTCAAAATCCTCGAGGGCGAGAGCCTGCTCAACGACGCCAGCGCGCTATTGATCTATCGGGTCGCGGTCGGCGCCGTTGCGGTGGAGCATTTGAAATGGAGCGAGTTCGCGCCCTCGGTGGTGCTGGCATTAGCGGGCAGCCTGGTGGCCGGCTATTTGTTTGCCAGGTTATGGCTCCTGCTGTCACGTCGGGTGAGCGAGGCGCCGAGCGCGATCATCCTGCAATTCGCCGGTGCCTTCACGGTGTGGATCGTTGCCGATCGCATCGGCCTTTCCGGCATCCTGACCATCGTTGCCTATGGCATCACCATCGCGCGGACCGCCCCGGCGCGGACCCCGGCACGGCTTCGGGTGCCGGCCTATGCGGTGTGGGAGACTACCGTCTTCATCCTCAATGTACTGGCGTTCATGCTGATCGGCATGCAGTTGCGGCCGATCTGGAGCCGGCTTGACGAGGTGGTGCGCACCGAATACGTCGCAGTCGCGGCCTGCGTGCTGGCCGCCGTCATCCTCGCTCGTATCGTCTGGCTCATGAGCTATGTCGTCACGCTGCGTACGCGGGTGGCCCAGCGGCTTCTTCTTCGCCGGAATATAGTGGTGCCCACGGTGAAAGGCGGCATGGTGGTGGCGTGGTGCGGCATGCGCGGCATCGTCACGCTCGCTGCCGCCTTCGCGCTGCCGGAAAACTTTCCCTATCGCGACCTGATCCTGCTGACGGCTGTCGCCGTGGTGCTCGGCTCGCTCGTCATTCAAGGCCTGACGCTTCGCCCGCTGATCCTGGCGCTCAAGCTGAAGCAGGATAATCGAGTGGCCGTCGAGGTCGCTCGCGCCCGCGCCATTACCTATCGGGCAGCGCTCGACGAGATCGAGGGCGACCCGTCGGAGGAAGCCGAAATCCTGCGGCTCGAATATCGCGCCATGCTGATGCGCGCGGAGAGCGATCCCCATGGCGGGGTCCCCACCAGCGAGCTGCCGGCCGATCCGCTGCGGCGACGGGCGATCGGCGCCGCGCGCCGCTCGCTCCTGAAACTGCGCCGCTCGGAAGAAATCGGCGACGACGCCTTCCATCAGATCGAGGAAGAATTGGACCACGCCGAACTCAGTGCCGAGGCGTGAGCTGTCTCGCTAGATCGGGATGACTTATCTTCGAATCGTCATCCCGCTCCATGCTTTTGTTTAAGCATGACTTTTTCGGAAAACCGGTACCCAGTTTTCCGGATCACCCGGGCCTCAGGTCTCACGGATTCCGTTGGCAAGAAAAGCCTGCCCAGAAAGAGACATGATGGCCGACTCATGGGCGATACGAATCAACGGCGTACGTGCTGCAGCGCCATTGTCCCGTCCTGCTCCGTGGCGCCACCTCAGCCCTGCTCACCCAAAGGAGCAGGGCCTTTTTTGCGGCATCGAACCGCAGACGATCTGTGTGTGAGTGGGAATCGCTATCTACGCACGCTGTTAATGCAAGGCGCTCGCGTTATTTTGCAAGGCCAGCAAACTGGGCAAAACACAGTTTTGGCCCGTGGCTAACGGCAGCGGCAAACCGCCTGCATCACAACGTGTTGGCGACTGCCCTAGCCAACAAGTTGGCGCGGGTTATTTTCGAGTCGCCGACCCAAGACACTGGACGAGATTCCAACGCATCCGCGCGAGATGCCGCGCTGTCGCGATTCCGGTGGGCCATTGTTTCGAAAAGCCTTGGAAGATCATAGAACGAGAATTGGCCCACTCTCAGGCTAACTCGTTGTCACTGTTCAGTTGTCGTATTCCGAAGAGAAGCGCGAGCCCGTGAGCGACATCGACATTGCAGTGGCGGATAGTCTGAAAGTGCTTGACCTCAAACGGCCGATTAGAGAAGCGACCGAGATGGCGTGGCGCTGCAATATGTCGCGACGGGCGAGGAGCTGACCTCCCACTCCGGCTCCCTCGCGACTGGCGAGGGCCGCGGGAGCGAGGTTGCGAGCAAAAAAGTTGAATATCCCGTGTCTCTTTTCGCCGCCTCAGGGCATTGACGATACGCCCATCGTGGGGCTCGATCAGTGCCGAGCGAGCGGAGGAGACGAGATCATGGGCTACAAGCCGATCGAGTCCTACGGCGTCATCGGCGACCTGCACACCGTTGCCCTAGTCGGCATCGACGGGTCCATCGACTGGTGCTGCCTGCCGCACTTTGACTCGCCGAGCGTCTTCGCGGCGATCCTCGACGACCAGAAAGGGGGCTCATTCCGCATCGCCAGTCTCTACGAGGCGCAGCACAAACAGATGTACATGCCTGACAGCAACGTCCTGGTGACGCGCTTTCTTAGCGACCAGGGCGTCGGTGAAGTCGTGGACTTCATGCCGGTTCAAGGCTCGCGCGAGATCAGAAAGATCCACCAGATCGTCCGGGTAGTGCGGGCGGTGCGCGGGTCGGTCCGCTTCCGCCTCGACTGCCGGCCGGCCTTCGACTTCGCCCGCCGACCCCACCAGGTCGTCCTTGAGGGCCGGGGAGCGATCTTCGAGGCGCAAGGCATGAAGGTCTCGCTAGTCAGCCGCTTCCCGCTTGGTCGGCAGGGCGACGGCGTCGCTGCCGAGTTCGTCCTCAACCCCGGCGAGACGACCACGTTCATCCTCCGCCAGGTAGAGGAGAACGGCCACGACAGCGTTCATGACGGCATCCTGCTCGAGGCGCGGCTGGTCGGCACGGAGGCCCTGACGCAGACCCTTGCCTTTTGGCGGCAGTGGCTAAGGAAGTGCAACTACTCAGGTCGCTGGCGCGAGATGGTCCACCGCTCGGCGCTGGTGTTGAAGCTGCTGACGTTCGCGCCGACCGGCGCGACCGTGGCGGCGCCGACCTGCGGGCTTCCGGAAGAGATCGGCGGGGTGCGCAACTGGGACTATCGCTATACTTGGGTGCGCGACGCCGCTTTCACCAATTACGCCTTTCTGCGCCTGGGGCTGACGTCGGAGGCAGAGCAGTTCATGGCCTGGTTGGAGCAGCGGGCCGTCGAGGGCGCCCGGGGCGACCCGTTGCAGACCATGTATCGCATCGACGGCGGGCACGAGCTGCCCGAGGAGGTCCTCGGCCACCTCGATGGCTACCGCGGCTCGCGTCCGGTGCGAATTGGCAACGCCGCTGCCGAGCAGCTACAGCTGGACATCTATGGTGAGCTGATGGACGCCGTCTACCTGTACGACAAGTACGGGACGCCGACCGCCTATGACTTCTGGTGCCACCTGCGCAAGATGCTCGACTGGGTAGCGAACAACTGGGAGCGACCCGACGATGGCATCTGGGAGGTGCGCGGTGGACAGCAGCAGTTCGTCTACTCCAAGGTGCAGTGCTGGGTGGCGCTGGACCGAGCGATCCGCCTTGCGCAGAAGCGGAGCCTGCCGCTGGACCGCACCCGCCTGGCCGCGGAGCGAGACCGCATCTACGAGGCCATCATGACGCGCGGCTGGGACACGGAGCGGCAGACCTTCGTGCAGCACTTCGCCACCGATGCGGTGGACGCGTCCAACCTGATCATGCCGCTCGTCTTCTTCCTGTCGCCGACTGACCCCCGCATGCGCGGGACGCTGGATCGGATCATGGCGGAGCTGGTCTCCGACAGCCTAGTGCACCGCTACGAGATCGGCAGAGGAGCCGGCGACGGCCTGACCGGGAGCGAGGGGACGTTCAATATGTGTACGTTCTGGCTGGTGGAAGCGCTGACCCGGGCGGGCCGCACCGTGGAGGCCCGCTTTATCTTCGAGAAGATGCTGACCTACGCCAACCACCTCGGCCTGTACGCCGAGGAGACGGGTCCGTGTGGCGAAGCGCTGGGTAACTTCCCGCAGGCATTCACTCACATCGGGTTGATCAGCGCCGCGTTCAACCTGGACCGCCGGCTCGGCCCTAAGGCCTTGAGTAGGGTCGGACCATGAGCGCGCAGGTCGCTTACCTAGGGACTTCCATCGTAGGCTGGGTGGGGGAGCTTTCGAGCAGCGATCCGCTCCAGCGCCGCCTCGGCGCATATGCCCTAGGCGAAATTGGTCCCGCGGCAACCGAGGCTGTGTCCGACCTCGCCGCGACCCTCCAGGACCCGGTCGGGTTCGTGCGCGTGTGGGCGGCGGCGGCCCTCGCCCGGGTGGCGCCGCCAGGTGGAGAGTCGGTCACCGTCCTCATCGCGGAGTTGGGCAATGAGCTTGCCTTCGTCCGCAGCTTGGCGGCCTGGCACCTCGGGCGCCTCGGTCCGGCCTTCCCGGGGATCGAACAAGCCCTCCTCCCCCTCCGACAGCTCGCGGGTGATAAGGATCCGAGCGTGCGGGTCGAGGCCGCGCTAGCGCTGGGGATGCTCGAGGGGAAGGGCGCCCCGCCGCCGGAGCTGAAGTCCTTGTCCTCTTGAGCCTCCGGCGGCGTCGAATAGCGTCCACAGTCATCGTTCGTTATTGGCAGCAGGATAGCTCATCTTCCGTCACGACGCGCTCAATCTTGTCCGACTTGATCCGGTATCTAAGACGTCCGTCCGCTTCGACCGGCATACATTGAACGAAGGTGTAAATCTCTGGCAGCTCGACCTGCACCCACCCCTGCGGCCCTTGACCGCGATGAATGACTTCGTCTTGTAGACGGTAGGCATGTGACATTCTGCGTCCCCTTTTGGATCGTTGTACTATGAAACGAATTACGGCAGTGGAAAACCCGCAATCCGGCGGGCTCAAGACCTAGCCGCCGGGAACGGAATTTTTTGGGGCCCGGAGACGGGACGCCAAAAATCGCCGCTCAGGCGCCTGGTGACTTGCAGAGACCAAAATCCAAGAAATGGAAGGCCCGCAAATCCCCGCAGAAAGAGCCCGAATGAGGGTCGTCTTGGAAACGCGAGGTTTGCGAAGACTGCGTGGTGGGCGCATCAGGGCTCGAACCTGGGACCCGCTGATTAAGAATCCAGACAGATTTCATTTGAGATCAATGGCGTAAGAGCAAACTTTGTTTTTTGGGCCGCATTGAGTTTGTTTGGAAATTGCCTTTCCTGCAAACTCGCAAATAGCGGCGCGTCATAAGCGCCATTTTTGGGAGCTAACCGATGCGTGAGCGCCCACCTCGCGCCCGGCTACGAACCTCCCCAGGAGACGTTCCGGTGAAAAATTTTGGCGCGGCTACAGCTTGAGCGCGACGCTCCCCGGCGCGAGGCTGCTGAAGGTCCCGGCCTGGTCGATGGCTGGGTAGTCCGCAGATATGGTCTGTGATACCGCGCCCTAAGAAGGTAGAGCGCGCCCTCGTCCCTTGGCCAGCGACCTTGACCACCTTCTCCGAGTTTCCCTTATTGATCGTGGCCAGGTAGGAGGCGGCCGTGGCCCGTCTGATGCTCCTGGCCTCGGCGGCTCTGCTGACCCGTGACAGCTCCGTGGTGCGCATGACGGACCTCTCGCCAACTGAACCAACTGGTTCCAGTGGTTCCAGTTGAGTAGTCTAGCACGCGCAACGCGTAACAATCTATGCTGCGCGTGCCCACGCGATCAGCTCGTTGCGGAGCATGCCCACCGCAACGATGAGCCGGAAGAACGTCTCGTAGTCGCTTTGAAAGTACATCTGCGCCCACGGCGGTGGTGGCTGCGTGAGCACGAGCTTGGTCAGCCTCGGCCACAGCTTGTTGTCGTCCAGGGGAGCGATCAGCTCCCGCTTGAGGTCTGCGATCAGTTCCGCTGGCTGCTCCTCTCTTCCGTTTGCGACGGCTTCTCCCTCTGAAGCGACATCAAAGGTTTTCTCCGTTGGGTCGACTACAAAGCACTGGCCTGTGCCGTCCAAAGTGAACACTTCGAACGACGTGGCGAACGAATCAAGGTCGCGCTGAATTTCCAGTGCTTCCTTCGCCGCGTCCTCCGGACTGTCTGCCTCCAGTTCGATATCCCAGCGTATTGAATAGAATGCCATCCGTGCTCCTTTTCCTCGCGCGCTCGGCACCCTGGCGCCGGTGGGATGGATACGCGCGATCGTCTGTGATCTTGATGCCGACTGGATCGGCGCACAAGCCGACCTCCCACGACCCGCCAATTCCCTTACTTTGGCCTAGGCAAAAGTAAGGTAGCCCCGGCCTTGGAGCTGAAAAGCCTTTGGTTCTAAGGGGTTTGCTTGGTGGGCGCACCAGGGCTCGAACCTGGGACCCGCTGATTAAGAGTCAGCTGCTCTACTCGCAAAAACCATGCGAGCTGTCCTTCCCTGCTGAGTCGTAAACGGAAAGTTAAACTTGAAATTCCGGGCACCAAATTTCGCCCGAGACTCTGGGTTCGGAATCGCTCCATGTTTCCGGTATGTCGCACAGCTTGATGGTCCCGAACGGCCGGATTTTTGTCTTGGTTGCACTGGCGGCGGCCTCGTCGATCAATGCTTTCGTGCTGTTAGCGATGCCTTAGATTCAAGGCGAAAGTTCAGACAGTGGATCGGAAATAGTCCGCACAAGACCTTGGAAGTGTGCAGAAATAAGGACCGGCCATTGGCCTATTGAGGCAAATTCGGGCTGTCCTCATCTCAGACTTACCCCTCCGATTTGCACGCTAATCTAGCCGGACGCTCGACCAAGAGCTTGTTACTCTTTCGTCCGCGGCCTTCTGCGTTTTCCATACTTGAGAGTTCAGCTCCAGTGGGAGCGGCCGACCGTTCGAACACCGCGAACCGTCCGAAGTAGTTTTCGAGGCGCTCGGCTCGAATAGCTGTCAATTTCACGCGAATATGGGAGCAGCGCAATGCCGCGGCGTCCGGCCAAGATCATACAAGCAGATATTGCCCGCGCGATCCGCGCCGCCAAGGCAGCCAGCGCAGGCGAAGTCACGGTCGATGGAGAAGGCGTTATTCGGCCCAATCGCACGATGAGTTTATAGCCGCCGTTCCACTTTTGGCCTCGCCTGAGCATGATGCTCGGGATGATCAACACGTCCGACATTTTCTCGATTGGCGAAAACGCAATTGCGACCGCGTCCGCGATAAGACGAAAGCCCTCCAGTAGGCCCGAATGACAGTGCGCAAGAAGGACAACTTGCTTCGGGGCGATCGGACGCCAGCCTATGTCGACCGGGAAACCGGAGCGGCCGAATTGCTAATTTCGACAGACACTTGGGATCAATGGGTGAAGGAAGGCCGCCTGCCCCCACCGTGCGACACGTTCCCTTCGGGCACTCCCCGCTGGCGCTGGGAAGACGTAGACCGTAAACTTTGCGGCCGGACGGCGTCGGACACCACCGATGCGGCCATGCGTGGAGCGTTGAGATTTGGCCAGAAAAAGGGAAACCGGCGTGACACTGCCTGAAGGGGTAGAGACCAAAACCATCCGCAAAAAAAGCGGAAAGGCCTACACCTACTATTATTGGAATCCCGGACGAAACACCGACCGCGAGGGCGAGCGGATCAAGTTGCCCGATGCGATCAAGCACCCGGCACGGTTTTTCGCCGAAGTCGAGCGGCGCCGGAACTCGACTCCTACCAGTTATCCGGCCGGCTCGATCGGCGATCTCATCACCCGATACCGCGCAAGCGACGAATTCAAACGGCTCTCCGAAGGCACACAATCTAATTACGAAGTGCACATGCGCCGCTTCGAGGCGCACGATACTTGGGGCATGGTGGCGGTTCGCGACCTGGCGCCGATCACGGTCCAGACCGCACGCGACGTGATGAAAGAAACCGCGGTGATGGCAAACCAGATGCTGTCGGTCGGCCGCACTATCTGGGATTGGGCGATTCCGCTGGACCTCGCCAAATTCAATCCGTTCGACAAGGTGAGAGACTTCGACATCCCAGACCGCGGGCATGTGCCGTGGCCGTCATGGGTGATCGACTATGTCCGAACGCACGCTTGGCCGGATCTGGTGCGCATGATGCGGCTCGGCGTGATGACCTGCCAGCGCGGCAGCGATCTCATCAGGATGGGGCCCGAGCACCGCGACCGCAACGGCCTCTGGTGTCGCCCGCTCAAGACCAGAAAGCGCCGCAGGTCCTTTCACATTCCCCTCGCGGCAGCCGACGCGCTCGAGATCGACCGGTGGGCCGAGACGCCGGTGACCTTCACGAATTCACGGTGGCTGAAGCCGATCGATCGCTTCCGCGAACACCTCTATCTTTATTCGCCGAAGGGCGCGCAATACACCGCTGACGGCCTGCGCGCGCGTTGGGGTCGCTGGCTTGCCGACACCCCGGAAGGCCGGGAGATATGTCGCCGCTGGAAAGAATGGGTTGCCGCCCAGGTCAAGAAGTACGATTGGGACATCGAGCCCGACGACACTGACCATCCGACCATCCACGGGCTGCGCGGCACCGGCATCTTGGCGCGCGCCGAGCAAGGCTACGAGGTGGACCAGATCGCCAATGACATCGGCATGTCCAGGCAGAACGTCGAGCACTACATGCGCTTCAAGGATCAGATGCAGGTCGCGGCCCAAGGGCAAAAGCGGCTTCGGCTGGTCTCGAAGGAGGACTAGACCGCGAACGTTTGGACCGCTATATCACCGCTGCCAGACGCCCGATTTGGAAAACTCCTTGGCGATCTTGGAAAACTTCCGAAAAAAGCGCTGTCAAATCAGCTACTTCGGTGGGGAATGGTGTAACGGTAGCACAACAGACTCTGACTCTGTTTGTCTAGGTTCGAATCCTAGTTCCCCAGCCAGCAAAATCAACTACTTAGCTCAAATTTCGAGACCAAAACTTCCCAGAAAATCATATTGGGAAGACCATGGGAAGGCAAAATGCCGCAGGGGATTCCAACTAAGCTTCGGGACGCTTTCAGCGAGGCAATTGCCCACTACGGTAGCTGGCGTTCCGGGGAGCCCGAGCCCGAAATCAGCCTAGACATGCATCGGATATCGATTAGCCGGGTTTGCGTTGCCGTTACTGCTTACGATGATCCCATTGACTCGGAGACTTGGAGTCATCTCGCGCGCTGCGTGCGTCGTGTGGATGGGTTCCCACCTGAGAGAACTTTCGCAAGCGCTGCACAGTTTCTCAAGTGTCTGATAGACGAGCGAGCAGCGAAACATCGCCGCCGGAGCGGGTCTGAGTAAGCGCGAGACCGTTGAAGCCCCGCCGGCAACAGACGCCGGCCCGCGCCCTGCAAAAGAAAACCCCAGCCAAGGCGAGCGAAGCGGCTGGGGCTCTAGAGGTGTCGGCTGCCTGGTAGCGGTCAGCCGATCAGTTCAACTTACGCTCGGCTGTGTCGGTCGTCAGTGTTCAAATTTGTCGCAGCGGGACCGAAGCCCCGCGCCCTCCAAAAGAAAACCCCAGCCCGGATGCGCTCGGGCTGGGGTTCTAGGGGTCGGCCGTCACCATCTCGCAGAGGCCAACCGATACAGTTCAACTTACGCTCGGCCATGTTGGCCGTCATTGTTCTAATTGTCGCAGCCCTCGGGCCCAGGCGCCCCGGTGGAGGTTAGAACAAAGGTCCGCCCTGTTGCCGCCACACACTATCGGAATCATTCCAGCCTCGACTAAAGCTGGGGACGCTAGTCGAAGGGGTGGGCAATGGCGAGTTGCAGATCGAAAGTGCGCGCCGCGGTGCGGGCACTCATCAAGACGCGCGAGCGGACTCGGCGTCGCATTCGTCGGCGCAATTTGCTGGCACATCGATAGTCAGAGTCACTGAATTAGAAGATCAGCGGTCCAAGAAAAGCAGGGCACCGTCATGGCCGGCCGGACCTTGCGCTAGATCATGGCCCCGGTGTCACAGGTCGTCATATCCTGACCGATGGCCCCGTTCCTCTTCACCTGCCCGACGACATCGATGAAGGTTCAACATTGGTCGGACCAAAACGATGACGTGCGAGAAAACGAATATGAGGGGATTATCTGCCCCGCCTGCACAAGGCTGCATTTTCTCAATCGAAAAAACGGCAAGCTGTTAGGCCAAGATGACGGAGTAAGCCAGCCCGTCAGTCGGCGAAGGAGCTTTCCGTGTCGATGAACGACGACAGAAGCCCACTCCTAGATCTGATGAATTGTATTGTCTGTGACCAAACAATGAAACTCGAGAGGATCGATCCGGATGATGGGGGCAATGACCTCATCCAATATCGGTGCAAACTGTGCGGCCGCATTGAGCGACTGCGGCTGTTTCGCCGAAGTCGCGAATAAAGCGGTCGCGGGATCGAAATAGAAAAGCCGCCGCTGGGTTGAGATCAGCGACGGCCTGTTGTTCGTGACCAAGGAGGGGTCAGGACTAGGATGGGCCTAAAGCTCTAATCTGCGGTTACCTGTCCTCAGCCTTTCCGTGTGAGCCGTTCAATCTCCCGTTCACCATACCCCTCCCTAGTCGATCAGCGCCGGGGTTAAAAACAATTCCCCAGGCTGGGGAAATCGGCTTGCGCGCGCCCTCAGGTTGCGGCCATCCTAGCGGCGGAGGATTCCTATGGCAGATATCCACATCGATTCCGGCAAGGCTGAGCGGATGATCGCGCAGATTATGCGTGACGAGAAGAAGCTATTGCCGGCAGACGCGAACGCCCTAGCTGCAAACATTTGCCGCAGGCTATCCAGTGCGATGGCAACGCCAACGCATACGCCGCTTCAAGGCTACCGCCTCATTCGTGACTGGCCGCCACATGGAAGCGATTTCACCGAGGCGGTCGGCCGTAAGATCGCAGACGTGAATGACAAGGTAGCCCGCGAGGTATGGAAGCTCGTCTATGAGCGAGGTGCAGATCTTCCGGCGACAATGGCCGATCCGTCCCGGATCTGACGCGATTGCCCGCCTGGTCTCGATCGGGCTGAAGGCTAAAAAGTAGATGGCTCCCTCGAGGGAAATACGACATGGCCGAACCATCTTTGGCTGAAGCTTTGATGAAATACGTACTGCCTGCGATCCTCGGCAGCGCCTCGATAGCGGGTTTGGTGAAGTGGTGGCTGGATCGCCGTGCCGCGCGGCGAGACTTGATCGCGGATTGGCGAGAAAACTTGGTCCCGCTGCTCGACGAGCCCATTTCATTGGGCGGGCCCAAGGCGAAATATCCCTTTATGCGCCATAAATCCTATGCAAGCCTTCGGCAGCATCTCAAGCCCGATCTGGTAGAGAGACTAGAAGCACAACAAGTCCTAGTCGCTTCTGACGGCAGCTTCCCGAGCACGGTGATCATTGAAGAAATTGGCCGCATCGAGCGGAAATGGGGACTGCCCTAGAGTCGTCTAAGCGATCCCAAAGATGATATCGGGTAGCGCGGCCATCATTGGATGGCGTATCGGCGGAAGAACCAGAGGCTGCTGACAACCGCCTCGCAGAGCTCGGGCTGAAGGTGAAGAAATGAGCGGCCACGATTTGATGCCTTACGTCCTGATCGGTTTGGTGTTCATCATTTGGCGCCTTGATCGACTTGGGAAACAACTCCAAGCAGTGCGAGACCACTTGCTTATCGACTTGGGCAACGAGGAAGTCAGGGCGGAGACTTTACGAGACCGGGAATGGGAGAAGAAGCAACGAAGAAAAGATAGCCTTCAGTCTTGGGCATTCTGGGGCATTGTCGGCTTGGCCGTGATCATTTGGTATGCCGTCATCCAGCACTGAAGGCGAAGAAGTAATGAAAGATGAAGCAAAGGCCACGCGAAACGAAATTTAAATTAGCTATGGCAGCAGACCTGCGAGATTGCATCATCGTCTTGGCCCTGTGCATTAGCGCCATGTTCGTGCCGGATTGGATGACCCACAATACTGGCCTCGCGGTTTTATATGGTTTTGCGATCGGCTGGTTTGTCAGCCGCATGTATCATCGCAAATTCACATAGGTCGGTTTGTTCTATGATTGTACTCCGGTAGGACTTTTCCGACTTACGGGCTTGCGTCTGATTGGATTAACCGGAACGCGCCAGGTCTATCCTTATCGGCCGCATGGTCGAGATCGGGCTGAAGCAAATGAACCTAATCATGGGGACAGAATGATTCTCGATCCAAAGGAGCAATTAGGGCTGCGCGTTCGGGCCGCTGAAAGAGCTCACGACTTAATGTCGGAGTTCGGGGCGAAAACAAATGAAGCCGCGATAAAGGCCGCGGAGGAGGCAATTAAAGCCGTTATCCTGATAAACGGTGGCAGCGCCGTCGCAATGCTGGCGTTTATAGGTACGATCGCGTCAAGAGATTTACTCTCGCCAACCCAAATTTCCCAGATTACCGCGCCACTGCTTTGGTTTGGAGGTGGGGTCCTTTGCGGAGCAATAGCCTCCGCGATGGCATATTTCACAAATCTCATGATCGCAGGATCCGCTAACAGGCAGAAACGCGAGTACGAAGAGCCTTTCCTTAGAGACACCGATTCATCCAAACGTCACCGGCTCTTAGGCGAAATTTCCCGCTGGATCGGAATTATAGCTGTGGCCGCTTCATTGGCGTGCTTCATTGGCGGACTAGTGAGCGCAAAATCGGCATTCAGCGTTTTGGCAACAACGAAGCCGATTACGGCGGATTGAGCCAAGCCCGCCTATTCCGGCCACTGCGGACGTGCCGTCGCACGCACGTCCGGCGCAGCTAGGTGCCAACAACAGGCTCCTGCCCAGCCGCGTCCCAATTCAAATCATGGAACGGAAACCATAGGTCCGTAGTAGGTGCCCAAGTGGCCCCACACATCGTGGCTCTCGTACCCGCGAAAACGGTCACCTTCGCCAATATAACGGCCTTCGCTCGCGGTACTGGCGTCGGCGGTTTTTGACAGGTGCGGCGAGCTTACATGGCTCTCGCGGGCCATAGCTGGAGTTGCGAGCATGGTTGCGGCGACGCCGCCGACCAGGAAAACTCCGAGGGTCAAAGTGAAACGTGCACGCATGATCGCTCCTTCATTGCAAATGCCGTGGAGCTCCATTGCCTCCATTGCGGCTCTTGGAGAGCGTAAACAGCCTACGTTTCAGGCTCTTTTCGTTGCTCCACGAAAGGGTATCGTGTGTATCGCGACGCCCAGCCCGTGGCTGCGATGTCCATTGAAGATTTCGCGGCGGCCGGCAAAAGTACTGGATCAAGGTCAAGAACCGCAAGCATCTGGCGATGGATCGGGTGGCCGAGTCGTTCCGATAAGGAGAAGCATACGGCCCCAGCTCGGGGGCAAGCTGGGGCCGCATCGAGAAAGTGCCGGACGGGGGCTGAAGCGACCGGCACGGTTCTGATGTGGGTTCGCAATCCCCCGCCGCCATTAACTTCTGTGTGAAGAGTGTGGCCTATCGGGCGGAACAAAAAAGCCGTCCGGGCGCTACGCCGAACGGCCTTCTCGTGCGACTGCCGGCCCGGCACTGCTCCGGTTCCGCCGCATGTGTGCCTAACCTTGATGCAGCTTGATTTCCGCTTCGACTCGGGTTGAGGCTGACTTCCGCTTCCTCCGAGTTCTCCCACAAGCACGAAGCCCAGTCCGCCATAAATGGCCGTCAAGACTTCGTGAGACGGGTGACATTCCCTCGCGAGCGCACATGTTACCTTGAACTGAATTGATGTGGGTTTTGGTCGCATCAAGACGCGATACCTATCCAATTTTCAAGCAACGGAGACGACCTTGCAAAGAACAGCTCTTACCCTCCTCGGCGCGCTGCTGATCTCAGGTTGGGCGGTTCAATTGGCAGCGGCGCCTGAGCATCACCACCGGAGCAAGGCCCACTTCGGTCGTTATCTTCCGGAATATCGAGGAACCTACAATCAGGTGGACGGGCCGATCAATGCCACCCCGCGAGTGTTTGATCGCTTCGACCCGTCGGTTCAGCACGAGGGAGGCCCCTCGGCAAGCTAATGTCCCCAGAAACTTTTGAATGAATAGACGGGAGAGCGCGGCGACTGTGCCATGAATCGTGAAGTCGCGGACTTTCCGCCTAAATGTTTTTTTAATTCGTGCTTTTTGGGAATGGTGCCCTTCGTGTTCCGCTTCCAGGACACTACGTGCTTCTCACAATGGAGGAGTCCCATGACGACTTTCAGGATTGCTATTGCAGCCGCACTATCGATTGTCCTCGCTGGTCCCGCGTTTGCGCAAGCCCAACCCGACCACTATACCCGAGCCTTCCGGGGTTATCATGACATGCGAGCCCAAGATGCGCTGCGCTTCGGCCGCACTGATATTTATCCGAGGTACCACTCGGGTTGGGGCGGCCTGTATGGCGACGGCAATTACCCGGGCTCCATCGATGACAATATGGGTCCGCCGTATCTAGGACGTTGGTGAACTAACCGGGGATGATCTCTGCGGTCATTGTTACGTGCCCGTGAAAGGATCATGGATCAAATCTGCGGGCGTGTCCTTGCGGGGCCCGTTTACGCAACCGCACTAATGTTGTGACGATAGTTGAACAGTTTGATCGCTTCGATAATCGAAGGGTTCAAATTTACGAACGTCGCTATGACGTTCCAACGCCTCATGAGTCTGGACTTGTCGTCGATACTCAACGAGTTCATTTCATCCAGCATCTTCATCGCTAAATCGCAGGCAGGCTCAACGCGCTGCATTGCTTCGAGCGTTAGAGTGCCATCGACCCTATTGTTCATGGTTTGCAGAAAACCCAGCCGCAAATCTGGAGGCATCTCGATGAGCAACAGGCGCTTGATCTGCGCAATGCGGATGAGGTCGTGCCAATATCCCGGCGCGGTACATGCCAGAAGGCGCTCGTCATCGGTCCAATCTGCCTGCCAAGCGGAATGATCGTCACTCGGCTTTAGTTCGGGGTCTTGTAGCCTGATCATCGCTCAGCTTTCTGCGGTGTTACTGGTGTTACGTCGATCATCGGCGGGACATTCGCGCGGGCTGCAAGGGCCATAATGCGCTCGAACACTTCAGCGGTCGCTTTCATCGAGGACGCCGCCTGGTGCTCAACTTTAACATTGTGAACCGTTTCCATAGGGTGAACCCGGTCGAGTACCATTGCGATGCCTCTTGCGTGGTCCTTTGAGTTCGGATTCTCGATCAGCGCAGACAGTGAACGGATGGCTCGCGGCGCACTGGCGCGGATGTACAACTGATCCTCCTCTGCGAATGCCTCTTGTACTCGCTGATCGTGCGTGAGGCGCGAGGCAATGGTTGCCATGCTCTGCGGCGATGATTCCGGCGTGCCAAAGCCTGCAAGCTTCGCGGCCCGCACCGCGGCGCCGTGACCAGGCTTGACCTGATACATGGCGCGCACAAAAGCCCTGTGACGATCGCTCGGCAGGGCTTTCATTTTCGGGCCATCCTGGGCGTCGATAGGCTCTAGCGGCGCAAGCTCGCGGCGCTTGGCCCGCTTCCGCTTTGGCACTTCAGGTGCAGACATTGCGGCCATCATCCAGACCTAGCCGTGACTAGACGTGATCTTGGTCGAAATCGAATTTTTGTTGCCCGGAACAGTCCAACGCAACGTGGCATTCGCCGGAATTAGGCCGGTATTCCTCGTGCTGCCGACATCCAGCGGCGTGAAGCGAACGGGCGGATCAAGTTGAACGAATGCACCGTTCTGGAAAATCTGCAACTCAACAGCGTCGCTACCTGCCGCGATCGTGCCCTGCAAGTCTACTTGATAGGACGTTGCACCGTTTAGCGTGAACGGCACTGAATGTGTCGTGAGGGCCGTGTGTGTCTTCAGTTCTACTGCCATTGGTCTAGATCCTTCTGTTTCAATTCCAACCAGTGAGTTTTTTCATCCCGATTACGGCGGGTGGCCGTATCTCCGCCAGCAATTGCATTTTCGATAGTCGGTCTAGCAATGGCTTGTCGGTCCTGGCGGCAATCCACTCAACAGCCCGCAATAGGTTTCGAACAGACTTGCTGAAATAACCCGCGATAGTGATCTGCTTAATCCCCGCCTCGAACGCTTTCGCAGCCTCGGCGTCAATCGCCCAGAGCTCTACAGAAAACTGTTTCAAAGCGTCGGTCATCTCTAGCTCATTGCGGTTGCGGTCGTGATTATTTGCGCCGCCGTGGACATCACCCTGACACGACAAAGCCGGCCGCGCTGACCTCCTGCGCGTTCTCGAAGAAACGCTTGAACGAATCTAGCGCCTTGATGACATCGAGTTTTGTAAAGTTGGCACTATCGCCAAGGCGCAATTCGATACCGACATTGCCGCTAGTCGCGGTGCCTGTAACGAAATCGGAGTATTGCGAACCCTCTTGTCCGCGATTCAAACTAACAAAGTGATCAGCCATGGTTATTCTCCTTATGGTGTACGAAAATCAGAACCGAGCAGCATGAAGCCGATCGGTAGCTTGTCCTTGGCAAGCTCGGCCACAAACTCGGCAACGGCGAAGTCGATCCGAGCCGCGATGGCGATATCATCACTGACATCGATTTTGATCTGCACGCGCTGGTTCGTTTTAGGATTGATGGCGTCGTAAATCACGCTACGTCCTCCGCGATAGGGTGCATCAAAGCAATGATGGCCGATTCCATTTGCAGCCGATGCTCGACGCTTCCTGCGAGATATGCCTTCGTCCAATCTTCATTGGTGAGTGCCTTGGCCTTCCATGTCTTCAGTTGATTGTGCAGCTCTTGCGAGATCGGAGCATCTTTGGTCGTCAGTGCTTCGCGCACAACTTCCTCGGGATGGCCTTGCGACTTGAGGTATGAAGCGAGCTCGGACTGGTGCCGAAGTTCGCTGCTTGGCACTTCACCAATCTCGCCAGTAAAAGCAGCTTCCGTTGGATCTGCTTCGATCTTTGCTTTCAGGGCTTCCTCGAAATGGCCGCGCTCTTTAGCGTCGCCATTAAAAAGGCGATCGAGGCGACCCTTGTTGTCGGCGTAGCGGTCGCTAATTGGATCATCAGATTTCTTGGTTGCGTTGTAAGCCTTAGTCATATCGGCGAGTTTGGTAGTCGCCTGCTCGGCCGTGAGAGAATAAGGATCTACGGTTCGTGCCTGATCGGTCATGCCGCCACCTTTTTCGTTGAAGCCGCCGTCATTTCACGAGTGTCGATCTGGCTTACCTGAGCGATGATGGACTGAGTGACCGCCGCGTTAGCCTTCTCAAATTCTGAAATGGCCGATGGAAGCTTGCGATGGTCGGTGTCCGAGTGAATCGGGCTCTTAACAAACGGCGGTAGGAACCTTCCGATTCCGTCCTTACGTTCGGGGGCAACCCGGAAAAGTTCGGCAAGGATCAGCTTCTCACACGGACCAAAAACGTGACCGTAAGAACCCAGCTCGCCGCACGCGATGGTTGGAACGACGCAACCCGCGGGCACAGATATCTGAGCCAATAAAGTCTGTTCCGAATAGTCGGCATAGGCGTTAGCAAAGACCTTCAAGGCGTCCAGCGACTTTGCCATCGCTGTTAGCCGGCCGGCCTGCGCTGCCTCGAAGGAAGCTAGTTGCTCAGCGCGTGATTTGGACGAAGCGGAGGCGACGGCCTGTCGGTCCAAAATTTCGGCCAGGGCGACTGCAGCCCTCAATTCGCTGACTTGCCTCTCTGCTGCCTCAAGCTTCGCCCGATGGGATGCATGGGCCTTGGCAGCACCAGGCTTGCCTTCGAATTCCTCCAGGCTCAGGATCGCGGTTTCTTGCTGTAGCTCTTTAAGCACAGCCTCGGCCTGGGCAAGCTTGGCAGCAATGGCTGGGGCGCGGGGTGAACTAGCCATGAGCCTGCTCCTTCGCGCTGGATTTGCTGACTGCATCGATCAGGGCATTCCTGACCCATTGGGCTGCAGGGCGACGTTCCTTCGAAGCCGCGGCTTTAATCCGCTCTTCAAGATCTGCGTCAATCCGCAAGCCGAGCGATCGGTCTTTGGACATCGGGTGTTCTCCTATGCGTTGCCATGAACCTAAATGATCGGCGGCGACCAGCAACGCACCACATGTGACCGGGAAAAACAGGGGTTTTTACAAATCGCCGCCTGAGCCCGCGAGCTTCTGTGGACGTTTTCGCGGCGTCCAGCGATGGCGCATCTTTTCCGTCTGCAGCGTATCAACAACCGCCACAAGGCCGATCCCAAGCGCATCAAGATAAGCCGGCAACGATTGCCAGCCGAAATTTTTCATCCCGCACATCAGCTTTGAAGTGTAACCGCTAGCCATGCCTGTCAGATCGTCCGCAACCTCGTGCGTAATGCCAAGCT
>Ga0210387_10000808_pt1 | contig 22956 bp, 21 predicted proteins | sample IncBWC7OmetaG_FD_160108 | JGI IMG/M metagenome (GOLD analysis project Ga0210387, IMG submission 160108) | Forest soil microbial communities from Barre Woods Harvard Forest LTER site, Petersham, Massachusetts, United States - Inc-BW-C-7-O ...
CATGGCCGGCACCGCGATCGACCTCGCCTCCCGCGCGGGAGACTATGTGGTGGGCACCACGCTCGCCGTCGATGGCGGTGTGGTCTATGCGAACCCGGGAGCGGAGATCGCGGGGTGATGGGCAGACGGACGCATCAACGGCGGTATGCGTTCGTCGGACGCGCCTCTCACAATGAGGGTTTTGACGCGGCGGGACTAACGGCTGCTGCGGCCTTCAGTCTGACCCAGCCGTCAGTATCCGGAAATCCCAGCGCCCGGAGCCGCGGCGGATAGAGATACGCCACCGGCTCGAACAGATGGCCGACAATGTCCATGGCGTCGGACCATGGGACGTCGACTATGCCCTCGGGCGCTTTCTCCGGCAGCCCAGTCTTTGGATCGACAATCTGCTTGACGAACGAAAGACGGTTGGCGTGTGGCAGGAGCGTGCCTGTGGTACCCGATGCCAACGTTGCGACACTGATCGTGGCGGGCGAGTCCTTCTTGCGGAACAGCATCTGCTGCGCGACGAAAATATCAAGCCCGCATTTGCCGTGATACTTGTCGAGAAGCTGCTTTTGCGAGTCATAGTCGGCTGCCAATTGATGCTGCGCGATCTCTCGCTGGCGCGCGGCCAAGTCGCCGCCTGCAATCGGAACCTCGCTCCAGCGATGACCATCCCATTGCAGAATTGCGGATGAGCAGAAATGCGGCATCTGGCCCGCCCGCTGGGCGATATCCAGCATTTTCGCCAGTCCTGACCTGCTCGCGTTTTCCGGTGAGGTAGAACAGGTTGCGCGTTGGGACGACCGCAACCGGTGTGCCGTCGATCTTCGGCAGCAGATAGTCCCGCTCCGGCGCCAGCAGCAGCAGCGCCGATTGGTGGTCTGCGAAATTGTTGCAACCGAATAGTCCATCGCCTAACGGCTCAAACAGCGGTTGAAGCTTGCTGCGGAAATTCGCCATGGCATGCTGCATGGCTCGCTCGATCGTGAGATTGGCAAATGCCAAATTGGTGTGCGTCATTTGCGACATGCTGTGCGGCAAGTCCTGCATCGCACAGGCAACGAGATCGCCGGCAAAGGGAAGAAAAGCGGTGGCGCTGCGGTCGTCGGTCGGGGCCCCCGCGATCCAGTTCTGGATCAGCATGTTGCTGATCTGGGCATTGGAACGGATACCGGGCATCAGCTGGCCGGGGAGCTTCTCCGGAGAGATCGTGTTGTCGCTGCGCATCTCGACCAGCGACTGCACGAACATCGTGGTCAACTCGGCCCGGCCGTCCTGGGACCGCGACCGCCATTCGCCGAATACATTGTGCAGCTGGCAGGTCATGTCAGAGCCGTTATCGCGGCCGAGCATGAAGGCGCGAGCCTGCGGATCGTAGCTTTTTCAGCCGGACGTTTTGCCGCTCGCACTCCCCGACGAATTCCTGCACGAACTGTTCGAACGGATCAACGACGGGCGATCTCCCTGTCAAGTTCTTCTTGATCCAGTCGAACATTCTTCGGTCCTAATGCACGAAGCTGTGCGCTGACCAACAGGTCGCCGCATCTACCCGAACGGGCGCAACAGTTTCATGACATCAGATAACCACAGGCCTTCGTTGTCGCGAAGGACGACGACCCAAGTGCCCAAAGATAGATTCCGCGGCATAGGTTCTGGCTTTCCGCCAGGAAGACACCGTGTTCGGATCTCGCCCTTCCCTCACGTCTCGATCTTCACGTATTCGAAATCGCCGGGCTTGTTGTCGATGCCGACTTTGGGCGCGGAGATCCAGGACGCGAACTGGCCGGGCTCGGTCACGGGCGTCATCAGCGAGGCGATGAAATCGCCGTCGGCGGTCGAGGGGACCCACTCGCCTTTGCGCTTGTTCCAGGTGGCGTCGTCGATCAGCAAGCCGTCGGGCGTCGCATGCACGTCCTTGAACTCGCCGATCTGGCGGTGGAAGGCTGTGTTCGGCAAGGTCAGCTTGTAGTCATAGCCGGCGGCCGAGATTACCTTGTTCCAGCGCAAGAGGCCCTTGACGCAGTCCTGGGTGTAGTCGTCGCGCAGGCGCATGTTGAGCGCGGTCAGCGCCGGCTCGTCGACGCGCTTCGCCTCGCCGTTGATCAGCTTCAGCACCGGATAGGTGGCGTTCTTGAGCTGGTGGTCGTCCTCGATCTGGGTCTCGTGGTAGCGGCCCTTGATCCCGGCGTTGAAGGCGTTTGCCGCATTGGTCGAGACCTCCGAGCCGAACAGGTCGAGCGACAGCGAATAATGCAGGTTCAGCTTCTTCTGGATGGTCGGCAGGTCGATGACGCCGAGCGCACGCACCTTGGCGATGTCGGTCGGATCGGTGATCCCGGCTTCCTTCATGGCATCTACCGTCCGCTGCACCACGCGGGTGATGCCGGTCTCGCCAACGAACATGCGGTGGGCTTCCTCGGTCAGCATGAAGCGGCAGGTGCGCGACAGCGGGTCGAAGCCGGATTGCGCCAGCGAGTGCAACTGCATCTTGCCGTCGCGGTCGGTGAAATAGGTGAACATGAAGAAGGACAGCCAATCCGGCGTCGCCTCGTTGAAGGCGCCGAGCATGCGTGGTGAGTCCTCGTCACCGGAGCGACGACGCAGCAACTCGTCCGCCTCCTCGCGGCCGTCACGGCCGAAATATTTCTGCAGCAGGTAAACCATTGCCCAGAGATGCCGGCCTTCCTCGACATTGACCTGGAACAGGTTGCGCAAATCATAGAGCGACGGCGCGGTCTTGCCGAGATGGCGCTGCTGCTCGACCGAGGCCGGTTCGGTGTCGCCCTGGATCACGACCAGACGACGCAGCATGGCGCGGTATTCGCCGGGCACTTCCTGCCAGGCCGGCTTGCCATAATGCTCGCCGAAGGGAATGAGGCGGTTCTCTTCCTGCGGCGCAAGGAGAATGCCCCAGCGATAGTCGGGCATCTTCACATAGTCGAACTTGGCCCAGCCGCGCGGATCGACGGAATAGGCCGTGCGCAAATACACCAGCGACTGCTGGAAACCTTCCGGCCCCATGTCGCTCCACCAATCCATATAACCGGGGTGCCAGCCCTCGAGCGCTTTGAGCACCTGCCGATCCTCGGACAGATTCACGTTGTTCGGAATCTTGGTGGAGTAATCGACGTTCATGATGTTCATGGCGTGCTCCTCACACTCTCGTCATGTCGTATTTCGGCTTCTGGCCGCTGCCGTAACGCCGCAGCGCACCGTCCTCGCCGACGGCGTTGGGGCGCTGGAAGATCCAGTTCTGCCACGCAGTCAGGCGCGCGAAAATTTTCGATTCCATGGTCTCGGGCCCGACGAAGCGCAGATTGGCTTCCATGCCGGTGAGGCTGTCGGGTGAGAACGAGGCGCGCTCCTCGAAGAACACGCGGATCTCATCGTCCCAGTCGATATCGTCGAGCGCGAAAGTGATGAGGCCCAGCTCCTCGGCTTCCTCCGCATCGAGCGTCGTGCCGATGGTGGCTTCCGCGCGGTCCAGATCGGACGGATCAGCCTGGAAGCGCGATTGCAGCCGGGTCAGACCATGGCTCATCGGATAGGGCCCGAAATTCATCGCCGACAATTGCAGCGACGGCGGCGGACGGTTGTCGCCCTGCCGCGAGCCGATCAGCATGTAGGAGCGGTCGGCGGCGAACACGAGCTCGGCCAAGGTGCCGACAAAGCAGGAGCCCGGCTCGACCAGCGTCACCAGCGTGCGCGAAGTGACGTCGATGCGCTTCAAGACGCGCTTGAAGAACTGCCTGACCTCGTTGACCAGCCAGTGCGCCTTGTTGACATCGAGGAACGCGTCGTAGCTCAAGACATTCGCGCCATCGCCATGCGACTTGAACACCAGCAGCGCGACTTCGAGCTCGTTGATGCGCAGATGCAGGATCGCGTCATCGAGCGCGCGCGCGACTTGTAGCGGCCAGAACGAGGCTCCTTGCGTGATCATCCCGTCGATATCGGCGGGTGCCGCAGTGTCGGGTGCCTTGATCGAGATCGTCGCTGTGCGCGCGGCGCGATCGATATCGACGGAAACGAAGTCATAACGCACGCTGTTCTCGTCGATGGTGCGCTTGAGCGGCGCAAGCGCAATGCCATTGCCATTGCCGTTGCGTTTCGAGCCCGCGGCGAATTCCTTGGTGCGCTCGGCGATCTTGCTTTCCAATTTGGAGTTCGGCGCGATCTCGTCGACCAGGCGCCAGGCGACGGCGCGCTTGCCCTTGATGCCTTCCTCGATGGTGCAGAAGAAATCGGCATGGTCGCGGCGCACCTTGCGCTTGTCGACGACGCGCGTCAGCCCGCCGGTGCCCGGCAGCACCGCGAGCAGCGGCACTTCCGGCAGCGCCACAGCCGCCGCGCCATCGTCCGCAAGGATGATGTGATCGGTCGCGAGCGCCAGCTCATAGCCGCCGCCCGCCGCGGTGCCGTTGATGACGGCGATGTAGCGCTGGCCGGAATTTTCCGCGGAGTCCTCGAGGCCGTTGCGGGTCTCGTTGGTGAATTTGCAGAAATTGACCTTGTGCGCGTGGGTCGCGCCCGCGAGCATGCGGATATTGGCGCCGGCGCAGAACACGCGGTTCTTGCCCGAGCGGATCACGACGACCTTCACCTGCGGATGTTCGAAGCGCAGCCGCTGCACGGCATCCGCCAGCTCGATATCGACGCCGAGATCATAGGAATTGAGTTTCAACTGGTAGCCCTCGAACAGGCCGCCATCCTCGTCGACATCCATGGTCAAGGTCGCGGTCTCGCCATCGACCGCGAGCTTCCAGTGCCGATAACGCGACGGCTCGGTCTGGAAATCGATGTATTTCGCTCCGCCCGCCAGCACGCGATCTTCACCGGCCATGAGCCACCCTTGCGCTTCTTGTCTGTTAATTTACATGAACTATAATGCATGTTTATGAAGGCGTCTAGCCTGAAACGGACAAATATGCATTTTGTTTCATGGCCGGGAAAGCGCAATCGGCCTTGGACAGCTCCGGTCGCTCCATCCGCGCCTTCAAGGTGAGGTTAGACATGAGCCCATTGCGGCTCGCTCATTGCCGCGGCGCCCCGACGAATCCATCAGGCGGCCGTCCCTCCGAGCCTTCACGCGCAGGCAACACGGCGCTAGCCAATTCCGAAATCGCATTCAGCGTCGCCCCAGGCGCCTCACGATGCGGCGAATGTCCGGTACCGGCAAGGATCGTCACTTCCACCGGACAATAGCATTCTTCCTGCGCGATCTCGACCTGTCGAATTGACCCGTATTGGTCGTCGGCGCCCTGGATGATGGCGATGGGGACGCGGATATAGGCGAGGTAATCCGAGATATCCCAGGCGCGGAATTTCGGATCGAGCCAGGCGCCGTTCCAGCCGTAGAAGGCGTTGTCGACATCGTTGTGCCAGCGCGCCAGTTTCTCGCGCAGGTTCGTGGTCTCGTAGGCGGTCTTGATCTCCGCGATGGATTTGGCCGAGACGTCCTCGACGATGAAATGCGGCGCCATCAGCACGAGCCCGTTCAATCGATGGTCCTCGACACCGCCGGCATAGATCGCCGCAATCGAGGCGCCGTCGGAATGGCCGACCAGCAAGCCGCGCTCAAACCCGATCGCGTCGAGCAATTTCGGCAGCACCTCGAGCGCCTCGCGCTGCATGTAGTCGAGCGGACGCGGCAGTGCTACCGGCGACGACGCGCCATAGCCGGCGCGCGAATAGACGAACACGCCGAGCCCGGTCGCGGCTTGCAGTTGTTCCGGAAAGTCGCCCCAGAGTGCGGCGGAGCCGAGGCCTTCATGCAGCAGCACCAGCGTCGGGGCTTGCTCCGGTGATGGGCCGAGCAGGCGGTATTCGAGGTTGGAGTTGTTGATGGAGAGGAGGCCTGAGGGGGCAAGGGTCATCACGTTGCTGCTCTCACGCGACACCTCAATTCGCCGCGCCATCCCGCAACTTGAACCGCTGGATCTTTCCCGTCGCGGTCTTCGGCAGCGAATCCACGGTTTCGATCCAGCGCGGATATTTCCAGACGCCGATCTTCTGCTTGACGTATTCCTTTAGCGCCTCGTCGAGGCCATCGGGCTTTGCGTTCGCGCGCAACACCACAAACGCCTTCGGTTTCAACAGCCCCTCCGGATCGGCTTCCGGCACGACCGCGGCCTCGAGCACGCTGGGATGGGTGATCAATGCGCTCTCGACCTCGAAGGGCGAGACCCAGATGCCCGACACCTTGAACATGTCGTCGCTGCGGCCGCAGAAGGTGTAGCGCCCGTCGGCGTCGCGGACATATTTATCGCCGGTGCGGGTCCAATAGCCCTCGAAGGTCGAGCGGCTCTTCGTACGCTGATTCCAGTAGCCCTCGCCGGCCGATGGCGCATGTACCAGCATCTCGCCGACTTCGCCGTCGGGTACATCAGCGCCGTTCTCGCCCACGAGGCGCACCTGATAGCCCGGCACCGGCCGGCCCGAGCAGCCGTATTTGATGTCGCCGGGCGCGTTGGAGAGGAAGATGTGCAGCAGCTCGGTCGAGCCGACGCCATCGAGGATGTCGGCGCCGAAGCGCGCCTTCCAGCTATTGCCGACCGATTCCGGCAGCGCCTCACCTGCCGAGGTGCAGATACGCAGCCGCGTGCCGCAACCCGCTTCCTTTGACGCTTCATCATTGAGCATCGCGGCAAACAGCGTCGGCACGCCGTAGAAGACGGTCGGGTTGTACTTGTTCATCAGCGCAAACATCACGGCCGGCGTCGGACGCTCGGAATTGAGGACCGTGGTCGCGCCGACCGACATCGGAAACGTCATTGCATTGCCGAGGCCGTAGGCGAAGAACAGTTTTGCCGCGGAGAGACAGACGTCGTCCTCGCGAATGCCGAGCACTTGTTTGGCATAGGTGTCGGCGGTCGCGGCGAGATTGGCGTGCAGATGACGCACGCCCTTGGGCATGCCGGTCGAGCCCGACGAATAGAGCCAGAAGGCCGGCTCGTCGGCATGGGTCGCAACCGTCGTGAAAGTGTCGCTTTCGCGCACGAGCTCTTCGGACAGCAGCTTATGCCCATGCGCGTTCTTGCCGGAGACGATGACGCAATCGAGGTCCGGCATCCGCCCGACAATATCCTTCACCGTCGGATACAACGCCTCTGAAACGAACAACACGCGCGCGCGGCAATCCGCGAGCACATAGGCATATTGCTCCGTGGTGAGCAGCGTATTCAGCGGCACCGGCACGATGCCGGCGCGCATTGCGCCGAGGAACACCACCGGGAAATCGATGGTATCGAGCATGATCATGGCGACGCGCTCTTCGCGGCGGACGCCGAGCCGGCGCAGCATGTTGGCCGCGCGGCAGGTCTCTCCTTGCAGATCGGAATAAGTGAGATCCGAAACCGTGTCGGTATAGGCGAGCTTGGCTCCGCGCCCTTCCTCGATATTGCGGTCGAGCAGCCAGGTCACCGCGTTGTAGGAAGTCACGACGTCTCTCCCCGGTTTTCATCCCGCGGCATCGGGATCCTCATGGTGAGGAGCCGCGAAGCGGCGTCTCGAACCATGAAGCTCGGCTGGCGACCACATCCTTCGAGACGCGCGCAAGCGCGCTCCTCAGGATGAAGGGATGGAGCCATGATGCGGCGGGACGCTTCGTCCTCTTTGAATTATAATGCACACAAAGCCACTTCGATCGCTTGCTGTCAATCTTTCTCGGCATTATGTTGCCGGAATATGACCGATACGACCGACCTCGAATCAGGCTTCCTCGACCAGCTCGGCCAGCGTGTCCGCACCATGCGGGCGCTGCGCGGCATGTCGCGCAAGGTGCTGGCGAAGGTCTCCGGAATTTCCGAGCGCTACATCGCGCAGCTCGAAAGCGGCAAGGGCAATGTCTCGATCGTGCTGCTCCGCCGCGTCTCGAATGCGATGGGCGCGCATCTCGAAGACCTGATCCCGGCAGCCGATCCCGCGCCAGACTGGCAAGTGTTTCGCGATCTCCTGCGCAAGGCGACGCCATCGCAGATCGCGCAAGCCAAGGACGCGCTCGCCGGCCACAACGCGACCGCACATCGCGCATCGTTCGCGGGCATTGCCCTTATCGGGTTGCGCGGCGCGGGCAAATCGACGCTCGGCAAGGTCCTCGCCAAAAAAATCGGCTGGAATTTCGTCGAGCTCAACAAGGAGATCGAGGCGCAGAACGGGCTTTCGATTGCGGAGATCATCGCGCTCTACGGCCAGGAAGGTTTCCGCCGCATGGAGCAGTCCGCGCTCAACCAGCTGCTCGCACGCAAGGAGCTGATGGTGCTCGCGACCGGTGGCGGCATCGTCTCCGAGCCGCTCACCTTCGATCTGATCCTGTCGTCGTTCTACACGATCTGGCTCAAGGCTGAGCCCGAAGAGCATATGGGCCGCGTGCGCAAGCAGGGCGATTTGCGCCCGATGGCCGACGACCGCTCGGCGATGGCCGAATTGCGCAACATCCTGGTCAGCCGCGAGCCGCTTTACGCGCGGGCGTCAGCGACAGTGGATACCGCGGGGCTTTCCGTGGATGCAGCTGCCGCACGGCTGATCGATACGGTGCGGCCGGTGTTGCAGAACGAGGCGCGGTCGTTCGGGCTAAGAAGCGTGGCTGTTTGACGAGTAGTGTTAGTCCGTTGGTCGGCGGGCCGCATGCCGCACGCCATGGATCACAATCTGGTCCTGGCTCACTTCATAAAAGATCAGATACGGATAGGGCGAGACAACCAGCAGCCTCAAGCGTCCGTTGCTTGTAAGCTGTCCCGCACGTGGATGCCGCAAAAGCAGATCGGTAAGCGCCTTGATGCGAGCCTGCACATGATGCGCACCGAGCGGCGATCGCTCTTCAATATATGCCAACACTTCTTCGAGTTCGGCCGCCGCGCGACGTGTGTAGCGCAGTTTCACAGGTTGTATTTTGCCCAGATGGCACGAACCTGTTCGTCGGTGGCGAATTCGCCGCAATCCGCCTGCGCGAGCGATTCCTCAAGCGAGGCCTCATCAGCCGCACTCAATTGAACTAGGGGCTGATCCTCGCCCGCCAATTGCAGGAGGATGCGGGCGAGTTCGTCCTGCACCTCGGCAGGCAGGCCTCGGACGGTCTCTACTGCTTGTTCAAGCAATTTGGTCATGGGTCAATAATAGGTTTTCTGGCCGCGGTATGGAAGGGCCTCTAGAGCAACATTGCTTTCACATCTTCCGCCCCCTCCCTTAACAGCGGCAGGAAGCGCTTCACCATCTCTTCCGTCGAAATCCGATCGACATGCGCGCCGATGTTGATCGCGGCGACGATGGTGCCGTCATAGCGTTGCACCGGAACGGCGATCGAGCGGAAATGCGGCTCGGCCTCGCGGTCGACGAGCGAATAGAAGCGGCGGCGATCGGCAGCGATCGCTGCAAGCAGCCGCTTCGGGTCGATCACGGTCTGCGGCGTCAGCGTTTCACGGCGCATGACGGCGAGTTTTGTCTTCAGCTCTGCATCACTCAATCGCCCGAGCATGACGCGTCCGACGGCCGTGCAGAACGCCGGCAAGCGATAGCCGATATCGACGCCGCCGGTGAAGATACGCGTCGGGGTCGCTCGCGCGACGAAGACTATGTCATCACCGTCGAGCACTGCGAGCGATGATATCTCTTGCGCTTCCGTCGATATCCAATCGAGCGCGGGCTGCAATACGGAGACCAGTTGGTTCGAGCGCAAATAGCTGCCCGCGAGCGTCAGCACATGCGGCGTCAGCGCGAACAGCTTGCCGTCGCTACTGACAAAGCCGCCATGATGCAGCGTGAACAGGATGCGCCGCGCGGTCGCGCGCGGAAGGTCTGCTGCCTTTGCAATCTCGCTCAGGCTCATCGGCGCGGGCCGCTCGCCGAACGCCTGCAACAGCCGCAAGCCACGATCGAGGCTTTCGACAAAGTCGGTGGCGCGGACCTCGCCGTCCTCGCGCTTCAACTTCGGCATAGGCTCGCCCGTTTCGACATGGATAAAGTCTCGCTTGCAGTCCAGATTGGTCATGTTACCATATTGAACAGATGTTCAATAGACGAACAATCTAGCCGCGAGCGCTTTCCGTCGCAAGCCCGCTACTACTAGAGGTGACGCGCCATGATGAGCCAGGACCAGAACGACCTGATCACCCGCATCGGCCCCAAGGACCCCTGCGGCAAGCTGATGCGGATGTATTGGCAACCGGCGGTGCTGATCGACGAGTTACAGGGCCCGCGCGCGGTGCGACCCGTCAAACTGCTCGGCGAAAACCTGGTGCTGTTTCGCGACGAGCAAGGCCGCTACGGCCTGATCGATCGCCATTGCGCGCATCGCGGCGCCGACCTCGCCTTCGGCAGGCTGGAGAATGGCGGGCTGCGCTGCGCCTTTCACGGCTGGCTGTTCGATGTCAGCGGCCAGTGCCTGGATACGCCGGCTGAACCTGCGGGCTCAAAACTCTGCCAGGGCATCAAGCAGCGCTCCTATCCCGTGGTCGAGAAGAGCGGCATCCTCTGGGCCTATCTCGGCGAAGGCGAGCCGCCCGCATTTCCGGAGATCGACTGCTTCGTTGCACCCGACAGCCATGTCTTCGCGTTCAAGGGCCACTGGGCCTGCAACTGGCTGCAGGCGCTGGAAGTCGGCGTCGACCCGTCGCACGCCTCCTACCTGCATCGCTTCTTCGAGGACGAGGATACCTCGGCGTCGAACACCTATGGCCGCCAGTTCCGCGGCGCCTCCGCCTCCAGCGACATGCCGATGACCAAGATCATGCGCGAATATGACCGTCCCATCATCAATGTCGAGCACACCGAATACGGCATGCGCCTGATCACACTGCGCGAGATCGATGCCGAGCGAACGCATGTGCGTGTCACCAACCAGCTCTTCCCTCATGCCTTCGTCATCCCGATGAACCAGGAGATGACGATCACGCAGTTTCACGTGCCGATCGACGACGAGAACTGCTACTGGTATTCGATCTTCACCTCTTTCACGACGCCGGTCGACAAGAAGATGATGCGCGAGCAGCGGCTCGCCACCTACGAACTGCCCGACTACAAGTCGCGCCGCAACAAGGCGAACGATTACGGTTTCGATCCGCACGAGCAGGAGACGGCGACCTATACCGGCATGGGCATGGACATCAACGTGCATGACCAATGGGCGGTGGAGTCGATGGGCGCGATCCAGAACCGCACCAGGGAGCATCTCGGCCAGGCCGACAAGGCGATCGTGCAGTATCGGCGGATGCTGCGCGAGCAGATCGAGAAGGTTGCGGCGGGTGAGAAGCCGATCATGTGCCTGGATGAAGCGCATGCGAAGAGCATCCAGGGCCCGGGCACCATGGACGGCATCGGGCCGACGCAAGGCTGGGAAATGTACTGGATGGAAGTCGACGTGAAGCGCCGCCGCGGCGCGCCCTGGTCCGCGCCGGTGCCCAGCGAAATCGCGGACAAGGTGCGGCATCTGTCGGCGGCGGAGTGAGTTTGTTATCTTCCTCGTCAATACGAGCGCTGATTTCGTAGGGTGGGCAAAGGCGCGCGAGCGCCGTGCCCACCGACAGTTTCCGAGTCGTGGTGGTGGGCACGCTTCGCTTTGCCCACCCTACGCACCTGAAGGGGTGATGGAGTGAGTTTCGTCGAGCGTCACGGGCTGTGGTCGGCCGAGCAGAAGGAAGCGGCGCAGCGGCTGCGCGCCATCGCCGAGGAGCGGAAGCTCGAAACCATCCGGATTGGCTTTGCCGACCAGCACGGCATCCTGCGCGGCAAGACCCTGATCGCATCCGAGGCGCTCGCCTCGCTGGAAAGCGGCTGCAGCATCACCACGACCATGCTGGCCAAGGACACCTCGCACAAGACGGTGTTTCCGGTGTTCACCGCCGGCGGCGGGTTCGGCATGAAGGAGATGGAGGGCGCCGCGGATGCCCTGATGATCCCCGACCCCATGACTTTCCGCGTGCTGCCGTGGTCGCCGACATCGGGCTGGGTGCTGTGCGACATCCACTTCGCCGACGGTCGGCCGGTGCCGTTCTCGACGCGGCAGCTCTATCGCTTGGTGCTGAACAAGCTCGGTGAGCGCGGCTATGATTTCGTCGCCGGCCTCGAGGTTGAATTCCATCTGTTCAAGCTCGAAGACTCGCACATGGCGCCAGAGGATGCCGGCCAGCCCGGACGGCCGCCCTCCGTCAGCCTGCTCTCGCACGGTTATCAATATCTCGCGGAGCAGCGCTTCGACCAGATCGAGCCGGCGCTTGACATCATCCGCCGCGATGTCATGGCGCTTGGCCTGCCGCTGCGCTCGGTCGAGGTCGAATTCGGCCCGAGCCAGTGCGAGTTCACCTTCGCACCCAAGAAGGGCATCGAGCCCGCCGACAACATGGTGCTGTTCCGCTCCGCGGTGAAGCAGATCGCGCGCCGCCACGGCTATCACGCCACCTTCATGTGCCGGCCAAAGCTGCCGAACGTGTTCGCCTCCGGCTGGCACCTGCATCAATCACTGGTGTCGCGCGCCGACGGCAAGAACGCCTTCATGGCGACCGACGGCAACGAACCCCTGAGCCCGCTTGCGCGCAACTACCTCGCCGGGCTGCTCACGCATGCGCGCGCCTCGACCGTGTTCACGACACCGACCATCAACGGATACAAGCGCTATCGCTCCTATTCGCTGGCGCCGGACCGCGCGATCTGGGGCCGCGACAATCGCGGCGTCATGATCCGCGTGCTCGGCGGGACAAACGATCCCGCGACGCGGCTGGAGAACCGGATCGGCGAACCCGCCGCCAACCCCTATCTCTATATGGCCTCGCAAATCCTCTCGGGCCTCGACGGCGTCGACCGCAAGCTCGATCCGCCGCTGTCGGCCGATACACCGTACGAGACCAATGCCGATCCCTTGCCGAAATCGCTGCGGGAAGCCGTGTTCGCGCTCAATGACGATCCGTTCTTCCGCGGCGCGCTCGGCAAGGAGTTCGTCGACTATTACGTCCACATCAAGAACGCCGAGATCGAGCGCTTCCAGGCCGAGGTGTCGGACTGGGAGCACCGCGAATATTTCGAGATGTTTTGATCGTTCGTCTTTGAGACTCCGCCTGCGAGAGGAGGACAGCTGCCCTCAGGCGGCGTAAAATGGTGTAGGCTGGCGGAACGAGATTGACCGTTCCGCCAGTGGAAATACCGGAGTTTCAGATGAAAAAGATTTCTCTTATCGTTTTGACCACAGCCCTCTTCAGCTATTTGCCCGCGAGCGTGCTCCCGGCGACCGGCAACGACGCCGCCGCTCCGGCTCCCGCACCACCGGCACCCGCGGCAAGCCCGGAACCGGCACCATCGGCCGCGCCGGCGCCCGCCCCCGCTCCCGCCGCGTCACCCGAACCTGCCCCTGCCCCCGCTGCATCCCCCTCCGCGGACAGCGGCGACAAGAAATCGGCCGACACGGGTGACAAAAAGACTGCAAGCACAAAGAGAAAGAAGAGCAGCGGCAAGATGACCCGCCAGCCGGAGATCGATCACTCGGTCTCGAACGGCACGGTACCCTCGCGCTACCGCAGCCAGGTGCCGAGGGAATATCAGCAGTACATTCCATTCGAGAAATAATTTGCGGCAAGATGTGAGCGGACCCACACCGTCCGCTCACATCGAACCGCTATCCTGCGCGCAATTGCGACCCGGGATGCGCGGGATGCATATGCGGCAAAATGCAATCTTGACGGGCGCGATGACCGGTCCCTAGCTTTCGGCGTGCCGGCTGCGTTGGGCATTTTGAAAAAGGACTATCCGGTGAAGGATTATCAGAGCCCCGTCACGCGGCGATTGAAAATATTCTCCTTCGATCCGGCGCTCGCCGCCCAATACGACCTCGCCGGGGTCAGCGGAATCACCATCGAAATTCCCTGGGAGGACGACCTCAAGGAGGGGCCGATCGGCGAATATGTCGAGGTGATCGACATCGACCCCGCTAGTGGTGTCGCCTACCGGCCGATCAATCTGAATGCGCCGGAGCTGCTGGCGACCGACGGCTTGCAACCCTCGGAGTCCGACCCGCGCTTTCATCAGCAGATGTGCTACGCCGTGGCGATGAAGACGATCGAGCACTTTCAGCGCGCGCTGGGACGAACGGCGCTCTGGTCTTCCTATCGCTACCAGAGCCCAGGCGGCAAATTTGTAAAGAATTATGTTCCGCGCCTGCGCATCTATCCTCACGCGCTGCGGCAGCAGAACGCGTTCTACAGCTCGCAAAAGAAAGCCCTGCTGTTCGGCTATTTCACCAACAAGGCCAAGGACAAGCGCAACACGCCGGGCACCACCGTCTTCACCTGCCTGTCGCACGACATCATCGCCCATGAAACCACGCATGCGCTTCTCGATGGCGTGCATCCGCGCTTTCAAGAGCCGGTGAATGAGGACGTGCTGGCTTTCCATGAAGCGTTCGCCGACATCGTGGCGCTGTTCCAGCATTTCTCCTATCCGGGCGTGCTGCGCGACCAGATCGCGCGCACGCGCGGCAACCTCTTTCGTCAAAGCCTGCTCGGCCAACTTGCGCAGCAATTCGCCCGGGCTTCGGGCCGTGGCGACGCGTTGCGCAGCTATCTCGGCACCGAGAAAGACGGCGTATGGACGCCGATCAAGCCCGATCCGACGCAGCTCGACGAGACTGCGGAGCCGCATGACCGCGGCGCCATCCTGGTGGCCGCGGTGTTCGGTGCATTCACGAAGGTATATCAGGCCCGCACGCGGGACCTGTTCCGGATCGCCACCGAAGGCACCGGCGTCCTGCGCGAAGGCGACATCCATCCCGACCTCGTCAACCGCCTGGCTGACGAAGCACAACGCTGCGCCAATCGAGCGCTGCAGATGTGCATCCGCGCGATCGACTATTGTCCGCCGGTCGCCATCACCTTCGGTGGCTATCTGCGTGCCATCGTCACCGCCGACCATGACATGATCCTGTTCGATCCCGACATGTGGCGGCTCGCGTTCATCGAAAGCTTCCGCGAGTGGGGCATTGCACCGCGCGGCGCGCGATCGATGGCGGAGGACAGCCTGCTCTGGCCGACCCAGGACGAATCCGTGAAGGAGCGTGCCCGGACTGAACCCACAGTGGGATATCTGGCCGAGGCGACACGGCGCAGCCAGGCCGCCATGACGAAAATATTCCTGGAAGCGGCGCCGAGCAGCAAGGATCCGGTCCAGCAGCAGAAGGTGGCATTACGCGCAGCGATATCGCAGCCGACGCGCAGGGCCGAAGACCGGCTCACACCCGCGAGCCCCAACATGAACCGCTTCGACGTCTGGCTCGATGCGGACAATCAGGCGGCCATGTTCCACTCCTGGCTGCTGGACGAGGATTGGAGATGGCTCGCCGACACGCTGGGGCTGGTGGTCGAGATCGGAAGCCTGCCCAAGACGATTTCGGCGCATTCCGCCAACAGCAATCTGGCCAATGTCGAGATTCACGCCGTGCACACCGCCCTGAAGAGCGGCAAGCTGGGCTGGCCGGAACAGCACATGGTCGTCGCGGTGACGCAATGGCGCGCCGGCTTTTACGACAAAGGCAAGCAGAAGGCCAAGGACCAGGAGCCGATGGCCTGGAACGATCGCGATCGCGACTTCAGATACCGCAGCGGATGCACGCTCCTGATCGATCCCGCGGAAATGTTCATCCGCCGCGTGATCCGCACGCCGGGCCCCGTCCATGACGACGACGAGCTCGACCGCATGCGGCAATATCTACTGAACGGGCTGACCCCGGCCAACGCCTTCGCCCAGATCGCAGAGCGGTTCAGCCCGAAGGCCGAACCCTTCGCGCTGCTTCACTCCCACGCCGGCGGAGCCTGATCATGGCCAGCAAGATCGCACGTGCGAAAGCAAAGAAGGCCAAGGCACCAGCAGGCGCCAGAGCCGCGGGGAAAAAATCTGCGGCAAAGAAATCCAGGGCAAAGAAACCGGCCAAAGCAGCGGCGCAAAAAACTGACGTGCGGCATGGAACATCGGCCTCGAAGCTGATCCCGCCGCCGGGCGGCGCGGCGGTCCGCATGTACCGGATCGGCCATGGCGACTGCTTTCTGATCGCGTTCGCGGGCGAGAAACCCGACAAGCCGGTTCACGTGCTGATCGACTGCGGTTACAAGCCAAAATCCCCCGAGATGCTGGCGGAGCCTACCGACGTCGCGAAAATAGGCCAGGACATCCTCGATACCACAGGAGGATTCGTCGACGTCGCGATCGTCACGCATGAGCATCAGGATCACGTCAACGGCTTCCGACCTGACAATTTTCCCGATCTCAAGGTCGGCGAGGTCTGGTTCGCCTGGACCGAAAATCCGAAGGATAAGGTAGCAAACAAACTGCGGAGGAAATTCCACGACCGTCTGCTCAGGCTAGTCGACACCCGCGCCAGCCTGATGGGCCTTGGAAACGCCGCCGCCGCCGAGGACGTCGATTGGTATCTCGAGTTCGAGCTTGGAGAGCCATCCGACCAATACAACGGACTTCCGGGCGGAGCGGCGGCAGCCGCGGGTGGCGCAAAAGACCCTTCCAGGTCGGCCAACAAGGTCGCGATGAAATTCCTGAGGGACTGTGCGCCGGGTGAGCCGAAATATCTCTACCCTCATGAAAAAGTCCGCGCGGTTCCAGGAGCCAAGAGCGCGCGTGCCTTCGTGCTGGGCCCGCCGCGCGATATCGAGAAGATCGATGATCTCGACCCCGAAGGCGACGAGGAGTTCGGTCAGGGATTTGGCATGGCGCAGGGAGCAGCGGCGGCAACGACGGCAGCCACGACCGCATCGCCGTTCCAGACGCGTCACGCGATTCCGCTGGCCGAAGCCTTCGCGGATCCAAGATACGCAGACTTTTACAAGACCTACTATGGAAACGCGGACGCGCCTGATGCCGGCGACGACAAGGAGGTTATCTCCGCTGCGTCGTGGCGGCGCCTGACCGCAGACGACGCGGCCGATGCCTGCGCCCTTGCGCTCGCCATGAACAACGCCACGAACAATGCCAGTCTTGCGCTGGCTTTCGAGCTGTCGATGAGCGGCAAGGTGCTGCTGTTCATCGGCGACGCGCAGGCGGGAAACTGGCGGTCATGGTCTGACGGCGAATTCGACGATGACGGCACCAAGGTGACGGCTACCGACCTGCTCGAACGTACCGTGCTCTACAAGGTCGGCCACCACGGCAGCCATAATGCGACGCTGAACGGCAAAGCCGGCAGCGGTCATCCCTGCCTTGCCGAGATGGCAAAGGGCGAGAACGCCGCCGAGTTCGTTGCGATGATCACAGCGGTGGAAAAATGGGCGCACCAGAAGCCGAAGCCAAACTGGAATCACCCGCTCCCTGCGATCAAGGCGGCGCTGGTAGAAAAAGCGGGAGGGCGAGTGCTACAAACGGACTCGAAACTTCCAGAAAGTCCCTCCAGCTCCGGCGCGGCGAACTGGCCCAGCTTTGTCGACAGTGTCCGCGAAACTTCGCTCTACTTCGACCTGATGATCGGCCTCTGAAGACGCATCAAATCCCGAGATAGCGGTGCTGCAGATCCGGCTCCGCCATCAATTGCTCCGACGTGCCGCTCCACACGGTGCGGCCGCGCTCGATGATGGTGTGGCGGTCGCAGATGCGGCTCAAGTGCTCGACATTCTTGTCGATCACCAGGATCGATTGCCCGCGCGCTTTCAGCATCGACAGGCAATTCCAGATTTCTTCGCGAATCAACGGGGCAAGTCCTTCCGTTGCTTCATCGAGGATCAGCAGCCTGGGATTGGTCATCAGCGCACGGCCGATCGCGAGCATCTGCTGCTCGCCGCCGGAAAGCTGATTGCCCATGTTGGAGCCGCGCTCGGCGAGCCGCGGAAACAGGGCGTGGATTTTGTCCAGCGTCCAGGGATCCGAGGCGTTGAGGCGATTGGCGGAGGCCGCGACGAGATTCTCGCGCACGGTGAGGTTCGGGAAAATCTGCCGCCCCTCCGGCACCAGGCCAATGCCAAGCTTGGCGATGCGATAGGACGGAAATTCGCGCACCTCGGCGCCGTCAAAGCGGATGGTTCCAGCGCGGGCGCGCGTCAAGCCCATGATCGAGCGGATGGTGGTGGTCTTGCCCATGCCGTTGCGGCCCATCAGCGAGACCATCTCGCCGGCCTTGATGGAAAGCGAGAGGCCAAACAGCACCTGGCTCAGGCCGTAACATGTTTCGATGCCATCGACCTCGAGCAGCGCGGTACCTCCCATATTATTAGTCATGGCGCACCACTACATGCTGGTCGCCGAGATAGGCACGCTTGACCTCTTCATTCTGGCGAATCTCGGACGGCGCCCCCGAGGCGATGACGCGGCCATAGACCAGCACCGAGATACGGTCGGCGAGCGCGAACACCGCTTCCATGTCGTGTTCGACCAGCACGATGGTCACTTCCTTGCGCAACTCCTGCAGCAGCTTCACCATGCGCGCGGACTCGGTGACGCCGAGACCGGCCATCGGCTCGTCCAACAGCAGCAATTGCGGCTTTGTCGCCAGTGCGACCGCAAGCTCCAGCTCGCGCTGCTCGCCATGGCTCAGCTTCGAGACCGGCACATTGGCGCGCTCGGAAAGACCGACGCGCTGCAACGCCGCCAACGCCGCATCGCGCAAGCCCTTTTCCTTCCGCGCATCGGCGAAGAAGCGGAAGGAGTGGCCGTCATGCGCCTGTGCTGCGAGCGCTACATTGTCGGCGGCGGTGAAATCAAGCAGCAGCGAGGTGATCTGGAACGAACGCGCCAGCCCCAACGCGCTGCGGCGATAGGCGGCGAGATGCGTGATGTCGCGCCCCGCCAGCGAGACGGTGCCGGCGTCGGGGGCGAGATGGCCCGTGAGCTGGCTGATCAGCGTGGTCTTGCCGGCGCCATTCGGGCCGATGATGGCATGCAGCTCGCCTTGAGCTACGTCGAGTGAGACGTTGTCGGTCGCCAGGATACCGCCGAAGCGGCGCACGAGCTTTTCGACGCGGAGCAGCGGATCAGCCACGCGAAAACCTGCCGAGCATGCCCATGATGCCGCCGCGCCCGAACAGCACGACCAGCAGCAAGAGCGGCCCCATGATCAGCCCCGAATATTCCGTGAACTGCGAAAGCAGCTCTTCCAGCAGGAGATAAACCACCGCGCCGACCACAGGACCGAACAGCGAACCCATGCCGCCCAGGATCACCATCACCATGAGATCGCCGGAACGGGTCCAGTACATGATGGACGGGCTGATGAAGTCCGTATTGTTCGCAAGCAGCGCGCCGGCCAGTCCGCACATCATGCCGGCGATGATGAAACACACGAGCTTGTAGCGTTTGGCCGGAAAGCCGATCGCCTGCATGCGCTGCTCGTTGGAACGCAGCCCCTGCACGACAAGGCCGAAGCGCGAATTGACGATGCGCCAGATCAGGAACAGCACGGCGAGCAGGCAGACGAGGCAGAGATAATAGAACTGCACGCGGTTGGAGAGATTGATCAGCCCGGCGAAATCACTCCGTTTGTAGATGGTGAGCCCGTCGTCGCCGCCATAGCGCGCTAGCCCCGAGGCGACGTAATAGGCCATTTGCGCAAAGGCGAGCGTGATCATGATGAAATAGACGCCGCGGGTGCGTAAGGAGAGCGCGCCGATGACGAGCGCAAACAGCGCGGACGCGGCAAGCGCCACCGGAAACTGCAGGAAGCCCGAGCCAAAACCCTCCTGCGCCAGGATGCCGACAGCATAGCCGCCGATGCCGAGATAAGCGGCATGGCCAAAGCTTATCATGCCGCCATAACCCATGATCAGGTTGAGGCTGGCGGCGGCGAGCGCCAGGATCACGATGCGGGTGAACAGCGTCAGGATGAAGATGTTGCCGGAGAGTTGCGAATAGAGCGGCAACAGCACGAGGCCGGCGACCAAAAGCGCCGAGACGGCATTGCGGACGTTGAACAGCGTCTTCATCGCTTGCTGGCCGGAAACAGCCCCTCCGGCCGCACGACCAGCACGATTGCCATCAACAGATAGATCAGCATCGAGGACAGCGCGGGCGCCGCGGTCGATGCGGCGGCGCCGCTCAGCACCTGTCGCAGCAGATTGGGCAGGAAGGCGCGGCCGAGCGTATCGATCAGGCCGACAAAGATCGCAGCCAGGAACGCACCACGGATCGAACCGATGCCGCCGATGACGATGACGACAAAGGCGAGGATCAGGATGTTCTCGCCCATGCCGATCTGCACGGTCAGGATCGGCGCCTGCATCAATCCGGCAAGGCCGGCGAGCGCGGCGCCGAGGCCGAACACCAGCGTGTAGAGCAGCTTGATGTTGATGCCGAGCGCGCCAATCATTTCCCGGTTCGAAGCACCGGCGCGGATCAGCATGCCGACGCGGGTGCGCATCACGCCGACATACAGCAGCAGCGCCACGGCAAGCGCGACCACGATGATCGCAAGCCGGTAGGCCGGATAATAGATGCCTGGAATAATCTGCACCGGCACGGTGAGCCAGGAGGGCAGCGGCAGCGCGAGCCCCGCCGGGCCCCATATCCATCGCACCGCTTCGTTGAAGAACAGGATCAAGCCAAAGGTCGCGAGCACGTGGTCGAGGTGGTCGCGGCCGTAGAGATGCCGGAGCACCACGAATTCCAGCACGATGCCAAGCAGCAGTGAAGCCCCGAGCGCAAGAACGATCCCCAGCACGAAACTGCCGGTCCAGGCGACGAAGGTCGCAGCAAAATAGGCGCCCATCATATAGAGCGAGCCGTGTGCGAGATTGACGAGGTCCATGATGCCGAACACCAGCGTCAGCCCCGCAGCCAGCAGGAACAACAGCAGCCCGAACTGCAATCCGTTCAAGATCTGTTCGATAACGAGCAGCATCGATCCCCGCGCCAGCAAGCAAAAGCGGCAGTGCTTTTAACGCTGCCGCTTTGTTTTATTTTGCGTTACAGATTCTTGTAAGCAAAATTCGTGCTCACTTCATCGGGCATTTGTCGTGGAAGCGGTCCTGGTCGTCCTTGACGATGGTGGCGACCGTTTTCAGCGAGAGTTCGCCGTCGGCGCCCTTGACCACGTCCTGCAGGTAGAAGTTCTGGATCGGGATGTGGTTGTTGCCATATTTGAACGAGCCGCGCAGCGACTTGAAATCGGCCTTTTCCATCGCGGCCTTCATGACATCCTTCTTCGAGGTGTCGCCGCCGGCCGCGACCACCGCGCTGTTGATGAGCTGGGCGGCGTCATAGGCCTGCGCGCCGTAATAGGTCGGGCGCAGCCCCGTGTACTTCTTGCGATAGTCCTCGACGAACTTCTTGTTCTGGTCGTTGGGCAGGTCGTTGACCCATTCCTGCGCACCGGGCACGCCGATCGCATTGTCCTTTTGCAGCGGCAGCGACAATTCGTCGATCGTGAAGGCGGTATAGAGCGGCATCTTGTCCTTGATGCCAGCCTGCGCATATTGATTGAGGAACTGCACGCCGGCCGCGCCCGGATAGAACACGAAGATCGATTCCGCGCCCGAATTGCGCGCCTTGGTCAGCTCGGCCGAAAAGTCGAGCTGGGTCGGCCACACCGTGTATTCCTCGCCCACGACCTGGCCCTTGAACGTGCTCTTCACGCCCGCGAGCATGTCCTTGCCGGCGGCATAGTTCGGGCCGATCAGGAACACCGACTTGACGCCCTTCTGGTTCATGTAGAGGCCCATCGCCGCGGGCGTCTGGTCATTCTGCCAGGAAGTCGAGAACACATAAGGCGAGCACAATTCGCCGGCGAGCTGCGAGGGGCCGGCATTGGCGGAGATCAGGAAGGTCTGGGAGTCGACGGCGGTCTTCAGCGAAGCCAGCAGCACGTTCGACCAGATATAGCCGGCGATGAAATCGACCTTGTCGGACTGCACCAGCTTTTCGGTCTTCTGCTTGCCGACATCCGGCTTCTGGCCGTCGTCCTCATAGATCACCTCGACCGGCTTGCCGCCCATCTTGCGGCCGAGATGGTCGAGCGCGAGCTCGAAGGAATTGCGCATGTCGTTGCCGATCACAGCGGTCGGGCCGCTGAAGGTCGAGACAAAGCCGATCTTGATGGTGTCGCCTGCGAAAGCAGAGCCTGAACAGGCAAGGCTCGAGGCCGAAAGCGCCATTGCGCCCGCGAGCCAATATGCGGTCTTCATGTATTCCCCCTCCTCGTTACCTCAGATACGGCCTGCCGAACGATCGCCAGTTGTGAGCTGTTTTGTGCGCGAAATCGCCGACCGCCAGCAAGCGCCAAGCCGGTTTGAGCCATAGAACCTTCGGCTCAAAGCCGGCCGGATGCCCTGCTGAGCTGCACCATAATTCGCAAACTTCGGGGAAGGCAAGAAATATAGTGCCGGTTCTGGGACTACGTTTGTCGCAGCCGAACCGTCGTTCAGGTCCGGTATTCGAGGCCGTCGAGCACGTAAGCGGCGTGGCGGAAATCGCGGATATTCGCGACCTTGCCAGCCTGCCAGTCGACCAGCATGAAATATTTCGGCCCCGCATCCGGCTCGTTCGGATCGAACACCAGGATCGCCGGGCGGCCTTCCACCAGGCCCGGCACCAGATGCCAATCCGCCACCTTGTCGTAATTGCCGAAATAGCGGGAGACTTCCGCCTTGCCGTTCAGCCGCGTCTTGTTGACGAGTTCGAGCCTGACGTCGTCGGCGATCATGGCGCGGATCGTGTCGAAGTCGCGGTCGTTGAACGAGGCGACATAGGCGGACAGACGCGTACGATCGGCGTCTGATAGCAGCGGATGCGGCGTGTCATCGGCTTCCTCGGCGAGTTCGCGCAGCCGCGTGCGTCCGCGGTTGAGCGCCGCCTTCACCGCCGGCAGGCTGTAGGCCATGACATCGCAGACCTCCTGCAGCGAGCAGCCGAGCACGTCGGCCAGGATCACGCTGGCGCGCTGGGCCACGGGCAGGCGCATGAAGGTGCGAAGCGAGGTCGCGGCGATCTGGCGGTTCAGAATCTCGTCAGCCGGGTCGGCCATCATCTCCACCTCCTCCGCCGATCGTAGCGCTTCCTGCCGGCTGCGGC
>Ga0210387_10000809_pt1 | contig 22950 bp, 20 predicted proteins | sample IncBWC7OmetaG_FD_160108 | JGI IMG/M metagenome (GOLD analysis project Ga0210387, IMG submission 160108) | Forest soil microbial communities from Barre Woods Harvard Forest LTER site, Petersham, Massachusetts, United States - Inc-BW-C-7-O ...
CTCCCCGCCCGAGATCTCAGCGATGATCCTGCAGAAGCTCAAGTCCGACGCCGAAGCCTATTTGGGCGAATCCGTCGACGGCGCCGTCGTCACCGTCCCCGCCTACTTCAACGACGACCAGCGCCAGGCCACCAAGGACGCCGGCAAGATCGCCGGCCTCGACGTCAAGCGCATCATCAACGAGCCCACCGCCGCCTCTTTGGCGTATGGCCTCGACAAGGAGGCCGACCAGACGATCCTCGTGTTCGACCTCGGCGGCGGCACCTTCGACGTGTCCGTGCTGGAGATCGGCGACGGCGTGTTCGAGGTCAAGTCCACCGCCGGCGACAACCACCTCGGCGGCGACAACTTCGACAAGGCCATCGTCGACTGGCTCGTCGCCGACTTCAAGCGCGACCAGGCGATCGACCTCTCCGCCGACCCGATGGCGCTCCAGCGCCTCTACGAGGCCGCCGAGAAGGCCAAGATCGAGCTCTCCACCACCCAGGAGACGCAGATCAACCTGCCCTTCATAACGGCCGACGCCTCCGGGCCCAAGCACCTCGACACGCGCCTCACGCGCGCCAAGCTCGCCGAGCTGACCTCAGACCTGCTCGACCGCGTCGTCGTCCCCGTGCGTCAAGCGATCGACGACGCCAAAGACAAGGGCGTCAAGGAGATCGAGCACGTCGTGCTCGTCGGCGGCATGACGCGCATGCCCGCCGTGCAGGAGAAGGTCAAAGAGCTCACCAAGAAGGAGCCCCACCGGGGCGTCAACCCCGACGAGGTCGTCGCGGTCGGCGCCGCCATCCAGGCCGGCGTGCTCGCGGGCGACGTCAAGGACGTGCTGCTGCTCGACGTCACCCCCCTGACGCTCGGCATCGAGACCAAGGGCGGCGTCATGACCAAGCTGATCGAGCGCAACACCACCATCCCCACGCGCAAGGGCGAGGTCTTCTCGACCGCCGAGGACAACCAGCCCTCGGTCGAGATCCACGTCCTGCAGGGCGAGCGCGAGATGGCCCAGTACAACAAGTCGCTCGGCAAGTTCCAGCTCACCGGCATCCCGCCCGCGCCGCGCGGCATCCCCCAGATCGAGGTCGCCTTCGACATCGACGCCAACGGCATCCTCAACGTCTCCGCCAAGGATCTCGGCACCGGCAAGGAGCAGAAGATCGAGATCAAGGCCGGCTCCGGGCTCTCCGACGAGGAGATCAAGAACATGGTCTCCGACGCCGAGTCCCACGCCGAGGAGGACGCCCGTGCGCGCGAGCTCGCCGAGGCCCGCAACAACGGCGAGAACGCCGCCTACCAGGCCGAGAAACAGCTCGCCGACCTCGGCGACCAGGTCGACGCCGACTCCAAAGGCCGCATCGAAGCGGCCGTCAAGGAGGTCCGCGAGGCCCTCGAGTCAGAGGATCCCGCGGCGATCAACGCCAAGGCCGAGGCGCTGCAGGTCGCCTTCCACTCCGTCTCCGAGGCGATGTACCAGCGCGCCCAGGAGCAGGCCGCCGCGAGCGGCCCCAACGGCGACGGGGCAGCCGGCGACGGCGGCGCAGGCGGATCCTCAGATGACGAGGATGTCGTCGACGCCGAGGTAGTCGATGAGTCATGAGCGACGCTGAGCAGACGATCGAAGAGGAGAACGAGGAGTCCGCCGAGACCGTCGAAGCCGTCGAGATCGAGGAGGAGCTCGACGAGCTGGTCAAGGTGTCGGGCGAGCGCGACGAGTACCTCGCGCTCGCCCAGCGCACCCAGGCCGACTTCGAGAACTACCGCCGCCGCGTCGCGCGCGAGTCCGCGCTCGCCCAGGAGCGCGGCGTCGTCAAGCTGGCCAAGGAGCTGCTGCCCGCCCTGGACAACCTCGACCGCGCGCTCGATGCCGCCGACCAGGACGATCCGCTGCTGCAGGGCGTGCGCCTCGTGCGCGAGGAACTCGCCGCCGCGCTTTCGCGCGTCGGGATCGAGTCCTTCTCGCCCACCGGTGAGATCTTCGATCCCTCGTTGCACGAGGCCGTCGTCCACCAGCCCGTGGAGGGCGGCACCCGCGGGACCGTGGCCGAGGTCTACCAGCCCGGCTATCGCCTGCGCGATCACGTCATCCGCCCCGCGCGAGTCGTCGTCGCCGCGTAGCCCAGGAGCCCGACATGGCATCTCGACCCGACTACTACAAGACGCTCGGGGTCGACAAAAAAGCGACCCCCGAGGAGATCAAGAAGGCCTACCGCAAACTCGCGCGCAAGTACCACCCCGACCGCAACCCCGACGACAAGGACGCCGAGGCGCGCTTCAAGGAGATCTCCCAGGCCCACGACGTCCTCGGCGATCCCGACAAGCGCAAGCAGTACGACTCCGGCTCCGGCCCCTTCGCGACCGGCGGCGGTCCCGGCGGCGGCTTCGGCGGCTTCGGCAACTTCGACTTCGACGCCTCCGGGATGGGCGACATCCTCTCCAATCTCTTCAGCGGCGGGCGCGGCGGCGCCGGCGCGGGAGCGGGCGCTCGCGGCGGTCGTCCGCGCGCGCAGCGCGGCGCCGACCTGGAGGCGCAGGTCTCGATCACCTTCGACCAGGCGATCTCCGGCGCGCAGATCCCGCTGTCGGTGCCGATGCACGACACCTGCCCCACCTGCCACGGCACCGGCGCCAAGCCCGGCACGACCCCGACCGTCTGCCCCGTCTGCGAAGGGCGCGGCGTGGAGACCCAGGGTCAGGGCATGTTCTCGATCTCCCAGCCCTGCTCGCGCTGCGGCGGCTCGGGCACGATCATCGAGGACCCCTGCCCCACCTGCCACGGCGCGGGCGCCGTGCGCACGGTCAAGCGCCTGCGCGTGAACATCCCCGCGGGCGTGCGCGACGGCGGGCGCATCCGCCTGGCCGGCAAGGGCGAGCCCGGGCGCGACGGCGGCCCCCCCGGCGATCTCTACCTCGTCACCCACGTCTCGCCCTCGCCCGTGTTCAAGCGCCGCGGCGACAACCTCGAGGTCGAGGTCCCGCTTAGCATTCCCGAGGCGCTGCGCGGCGCCGAGGTCCAGGTCCCGACGCTCGACGGGTCGAAGACCCTGCGCGTAAAACCCGGAACCAAGCCGGGCACCGTCCAGCGCCTGCGCGGCGAGGGCCCGCCCAAGCTCGGCGGCAAGGCCCGCGGCGACATCCACTACCGCTTCGTGCTCGACGTCCCCGACTCGCTCTCCGACGAGCAGCAGTCGGCCGTCGACGCTTTGGCGAAGGTCATGAACGGCAATCCCCGCGCGCGCCTGTTCGAGCAGGCCGGGACCGGCGCAGGAGCCGGAGGGGGCGCGGCGGCCGGAGGAGGCGCGTCCGCGTGAGCCCCTCCAAGCCGGTGACCCGCATTCAGGTCGAGACCGACCGCGGTGTGTTCATGATCTCCGTCGCCGCCGAGCTCGCGAACATGCACCCCCAGACCCTGCGCACCTACGAGGCGCGCGGGCTGATCACACCCAAGCGCTCGCCCCGCGGCACGCGCCTCTACTCCCAGGAGGACGTCGAGCGGCTGCGCCGCATCCAGGAGATGACCGCCGACCTCGGTCTCAACCTGGCCGGCGTCGAGCGCGTGCTCGACCTCGAGGCCGAGGTCAACGACATGCACGCCCGCATCGAGGCGCTCGAGGTGCAGGCCCTGCACGCCCAGGTCGAGCTCGCGGAGCGCCTGGAGGAGGTGCGCCGCTCCTTCCGCGCCGAGCTCGTGCCCTACCAGGGCGGTTCGACCGACATCGTGCGCGCCGCCGATGTACGCTCGCAGTTCGGTCCCGTCCCCCGGAGGTCTCGCCATGACTCCTAACGGCACCCCAGGCTCCGTCCCGCCTCAGCAGCCCGGACAGGCGTCGGAGGAGGACGAGCAGAGCCCGCTGCAGCGCTTCGGGCGCGACCTCACCGAGATGGCAGAGCAGGGCAAGCTCGACCCCGTGATCGGCCGCGACGAGGAGATCCGCCGCGTGATCCAGGTCCTCTCGCGGCGCACCAAGAACAACCCCGTGCTGATCGGCGAGCCCGGCGTCGGCAAGACCGCGATCGTCGAGGGCCTCGCCCAGCGGATCGTCTCCGGCGACGTGCCCGAGTCGCTGCGCGAACGCCGCGTGATCGCGCTGGACATGGGCGCGCTGATCGCAGGCGCCGCCTACCGGGGCGAGTTCGAGGAACGCCTCAAGGGCGTCCTCTCCGAGGTCTCCCGTGCGCAGGGGGCGATTATCCTGTTCCTCGACGAGCTGCACACGATCGTCGGCGCGGGCGCCGCCCAGGGCTCGGTCGACGCCTCCAACCTGCTCAAGCCGATGCTCGCGCGCGGGGAACTGCGCTGCGTCGGTGCCACCACCCTCGACGAGTACACCAAGTACATCGAGAAGGACGCCGCCCTGGAGCGCCGCTTCCAGCCCGTCACCGTCGGCGAGCCGACCGTGGAAGACACGATCGCGATCCTGCGCGGGCTGAAGGAGCGCTACGAAGTCCACCACAAGGTCACGATCCAGGACAGCGCCCTGATCGCCGCCGCCACGCTCTCGCACCGCTACATCGCCGACCGCTTCCTGCCCGACAAGGCGATCGACCTGATCGACGAGGCCGCCTCGCGGCTGCGCATCGAGATCGACTCCGTCCCCACCGAGATCGACGAGGTCAACCGCCGCGTGATGCAGCTCGAGATCGAGCTCACCTCGCTGCGCAAGGAGAAGGACGAGGCCTCCAAGGCCCGCCGCGAGGCGATCGAGGCAGAGCTCGGGCAGCTGCGCGAGCGCTCCGCCGAGATGACCGCCCAATGGCAGCGCGAGAAGGACGCCATCAAGGGCGTCTCAGAGCTCAAGGAGCGCCTGGAGGCAGCCCGCGCCGAGGCCGAGCGGGCCGAGCGCGAATCCGACCTGCAACGCGCCGCCGAGCTGCGCTACGGCGAGATACCCGAGCTGGAGCGCAAGCTCGCTGAGTACGAATCGGCCGAGCGCGAACGCGCCCAGGGGCAGGACGGCGCGGCCGACGGCGACGGGGCGGACTCTGGGGCGCCGCAGTTCCTCAAAGAGGAGGTCGACGCGGACGACGTCGCCGAAGTCGTCGCGCGCTGGACCGGCATCCCCGTCTCGCGCCTGCTCGAGGGCGAAACCGAGAAGCTGATCCACATGGAGGAGCGCCTGCACGAGCGCGTCGTCGGCCAGGACGAGGCGATCGACGCGGTCGCCACCGCGCTGCGCCGCTCCCGCGCCGGGCTGCAGGACCCCGACCGTCCGATCGGCTCCTTCCTGTTCCTCGGTCCCACCGGCGTCGGCAAGACCGAGCTCGCCCGCGCGCTGGCCGAGTTCATGTTCGACTCCCAGGACGCGATCGTGCGCATCGACATGTCCGAGTACATGGAGAAACATGCCGTCTCCCGCCTCGTGGGGGCGCCACCCGGCTACGTCGGCTATGAAGAGGGCGGCCAGCTGACCGAGGCCATACGCCGGCGCCCCTACGCGGTCGTGCTGCTCGACGAGATCGAGAAGGCCCACCCCGATGTCTTCAACACGCTGCTGCAAGTCATGGACGACGGGCGTTTGACCGACGGCCAGGGCCGCACGGTCGATTTCAAGAACACCGTCCTGATCATGACCTCCAACCTGCCCGTCGGCCAGGGCCTCGACTCGGGCGACCCCGGCTCCGACGGGACGGGCCGCGACAGCCGTGACGGCGGGACCGGAGCTGCCGCCGACGCACAGCTGCGCACCGAGCTGCTGCAGTACTTCAAGCCCGAGTTCGTCAACCGCCTGGACGACATCGTGCGCTTTCACTCTCTTACCCGTGAGCAGATCTCCGAGATCGTTGATCTACAGGTCGCCCGTGTGATCGCACGTGTGGCCGAACGCGGCGTGCAGGTGACGCTCACCGACGATGCGCTTACGCTGCTGGGCAACCTCGGCTACGACCTCACCTACGGGGCGCGGCCGCTGCGGCGCGTGATTCAGAAGCAGCTGACCGACCGGCTGGCGCTTGCGCTGCTCGAAGGGAAAGTGCGCGATGGCGACTCTGTGCGCGTGGATGCCGTGGACGGCCAGGTCACGCTGACGGTCACCACGATGCCCGCGGGTGCCGCGGCGTGACCTCACGCCGCGGCACCTCCCGGGGACATAGGGTCCTCGTTTTGTCTAAGGGGCCTTGTACGCCCAGGTGCCGGTGGTGTTTGCTCCCGACCCCGACGCTGTGAAGTACACCTCCGCACCGTCGACGGTCGGGCCTTCACCACAAGCGCTCGGCGGGCTCCCAATGCAATCCAGGGCGAACGCGGCGATCCACCCCTGGTAGACGCAGAAGTACCCGGCGGCGGCGTGGCCACTTCCGGGGCAGTGGCCGGTCGTCGTCGATGAGATGTATTCGGCGTGGGCAGGTGCCGCCGCGAGCTTGGGAACGAAGGTGATAGACGCGACCCCGAAACTGCCCGACGCGCTCGCACCGGCGCCGTACACCCCTGTCTCGGTGTCGCCCGACGCCAGCGTGGAGGCAGGTGTCACGTAATGGCTCGCTCCGATGTCGCCGAGCTTGTCCGAGTCAGTGGCGTGCCCTGCGTTTGTCGCAAAGACGGCGTTTGGATTGGGCGGCCCTTCTTTGCCCTGAAGCCCGGCAGCGCCGGCTGGTCCAGTAGCGCCGGTCTTACCTACATTGCCCCTCAGCTTCTTGAGCACCTTCGGGTTGATCTGCTTGGTCGAGTTGATCAGGTAGTGCTTCGCCGCCAGCGCGCCGCCGCTCATCGCGAACACGAGCGCGAGCGTGGCGACGACGTTGGCGTAGTTGAGATGCCTCCTAGGTATGTGCATCCACGGACCCTATGCGCAGACGCGGCGGATGACCCGTGCTCTGGACGGAAGGACGATTAGCGCATAAAGCCCGGTGCGCGGGCGGCTTCGGAGGCCCAGACAGATGAACTAATGAACTTGCCTGCCGGGTAGTGCAAGATCCGTCGACGGTGGATCGTGGCGTTTGTCGATGCGGGATTCAGGCGAGTGCGAGTTTGGCGGGCAGGGCCTTGGCGATCGCTCGCCGCTCGGGCTTGCCGAGTCGGTCGGCGAGCCGGCGGATCTCCAGGGCGTTGTTGAAAGCTTGAAGGAACGCGCTGTCGGACGTGTCGGGCAACGGCTCTCCGAGCGTCTGCTCGAACCACTGCGCCACCTCCGCCCAGCGCCACACCTTCATGCGTCCGCCCAGGTCTCCGGCGGCGGGTGGGAAGCCCCCAGGCCCACGCTTGCCCTTCACCAGCAGCCTGATGCTCTCGGGCGTGCGTCCGGCCCGTGCGGCGATGTCGCTCATGCTCGCCAGGTCGTACTCGTGCACACGAATCACGGTCGCCTCGGGTAGGGCGCTCGTCAGTTCGCTCAGCACTGCCGCGAGCGCATCTGGAAGGCTCGGGGCGACGCGGTCGAATTCATACAGGAACGAGCCATCGTGATCAGGCCCCTCCAGGGATGCGTCGTCGATGCGGTCATACAGGTCGATCGACAGGTCGTCCAGGGTCCTGCCGGGGGCGAGGAACCGAATTGTGAAGGTGTGCTCTTTCATAGCTGGTGATGTGGACAGCGATCTACGTAGCGATCTATACGTTTGGCTTCATTGTCGATATTTCGTGGCGAGCTGTTGACTGAGCGCGGACGGCACTTGCCCGTCGTGTTTCCCGGGCAGTAGATGATTCCCCAATGCGCCCGACTCGTCACGACACGGAATCCTCGCCGTTCGGCACGCCGCAGCGCCTCCTCGACCTGCCTCTTTGGATGTTTGGACCTCAACGGTACCAAGGGTGTTGTGGGTTGCCAACGCCAAAGGCCGGGCGGAAGGCGTGTGGGTGTCCCATGACTACCCATCCGACGCAAATAGTCAGACGAGACAGTGGCGTACAGTCCGCTTCGGCGCGACGCGCTCTGTTGCCGCCACTGGATCGGAGCACACGAACAGGCAGCCGATCCGCTACAAACAACCGTACGCGCGCGAGCGCCGAATGCGACCGGCCAAAACCCGACGGAGGAGCCACTCGCCATGCCCACCTACATCATGCTCTCGACGCTCACCCCCGAGGGTGTGCAGACGGTCAAGAACAACCCCGAGCGGATTCGCGAGGTCAACAAGGAGGTCGAGCAGCTGGGCGCCACGGTCAAGGCGCAATGGGCGACGCTCGGCCACGTGGACTTCATCTCGGTCGTCGAGGCGCCCGACGAGGCGACGATGGCGCGCGTCTCGCTGGAGCTGGGCTCGCGCGGCACGGGCCGCTACGAGACGCTCGCGGCGATCGGCGTGGACGAGTTCATCGCATCGCTCTGAGTGCACGCCTCGATGACGCGCGGGAGGCAGGTCGCTTGAAGGTGCTGGTCATAGGCGCGGGCGGGCGCGAGCACGCGATCGTGCGCGCGCTCGCGCGCTCGCCGAAGGTGACCGAGCTGCTGTGCGCGCCCGGCAACCCCGGCATCGCCGCCGACGCGCGCCTGCTCGACATCGCGGTCGATGACATCGAGGGGATCGTCGCGGCGGTCGAGCGCGAGGGCATCCACTTCACGGTCGTCGGACCCGAGGCGCCGCTCGTGGCGGGGCTCGTGGATGCGCTGGACGCGCGCGGGCATCTCGCGTTCGGTCCCTCGGCGGCCGCCGCCGAGCTCGAGGGCTCGAAGGCGTTCGCCAAGCACGCGATGGAGCAGGCCGGCGTGCCGACCGCGCGCTGGCGCCACGTTCACACCCTCGAGGAGGGCATCGACGCGGTCGCCGAGCTGGCGACGCCGGGCGTGCCCGGCGTCGTGATCAAGGCCGACGGGCTCGCGGCCGGCAAGGGCGTGACCGTGGCCGCGGACGCAGAGCAGGCGCACGCGGCCCTGCGCGAGATCTTCCTCGAGGGCCGCTTCGGGGAGGGCGGCGCGAGCGCGGTGGTGGAGGAGCGGTTGATCGGCAGAGAGCTGTCGCTGCTGGCGGTGTGCGACGGTCGGACCGCGATCCCGCTGACGCCCGCGCGCGACTTCAAGCGCATCGGCGCTGGCGACACCGGCCCGAACACCGGCGGCATGGGCTCCTACTCGCCCGTGCTCGACCTCCCGGACGAAGTCGGGTTCAGCCTCGCGCTGTTCGTGCACCAGCCGATCGTCGATTGGATGCGCGAACGCGGCACCCCTTTCCACGGCATGCTCTACGCGGGGCTGATGCTGACCGAGCAGGGCCCGAAGGTGCTCGAGTTCAACGTCCGCTTCGGCGATCCCGAGACCCAGGCGGTGCTGCCGCGCATGGAATCGGACTTCCTCGAGCTGCTGTTCCGCTCGGTCAGGCCCGGGGGTCTGATCGGCGAGGACCCCGAGGAGGACTTCCCACGGTGGTTACCCGAGTGGGCGGTCACGGTCGTGCTGGCGAGCGCGGGCTACCCCGCCTCTTCCTCCAGTGGCGAGGAGATCGCGGGGCTCGAGCTCGTTCCGGACGACGTCGAGGTCACCCACGCCGGTACGGCCGTGGGCTCCGACGGGGGGATCGTCACCGCCGGTGGGCGCGTGCTGAACGTGACCGGATTCGGTCGCGACGCCGAGTCCGCGCGCGAGTCGGCGTATGCTGGCGCCCGGATGATCTCCTTCGAGGGCATGCAGCTGCGCGATGACATCGCCGAGGGCGCCGGTGAGCCCTCGCCTGAGCTCGTGGGCTGGCGCTCGCTCGACAGCTGGTTCGAAGAGTGGTCCGGCGGCGGGCGCGAGCTGGAGGGGGATCTCGTCGATGGGTGACGTATCTCCGATCGCGACGCCCCTGGCCGAGGCCGAGGTGCGCGCGCAGCTGGAGGATATGGACGCGGACGCTCCGCGCGTGGGCATCGTGATGGGCTCCAAGAGCGACATGGAGACGATGGAGAAGGCCGCCAACGAGCTCGAAGAGCGCGGCATCCTGCACGAGCTGCGCGTGATGTCCGCCCACCGCGAACCGGACACCGTGGCCGACTACGCCAAGAACGCGCACATGCGCGGCCTGCGCGTGATCATCGCCGGCGCGGGCATCTCCGCGGCGCTGCCCGGGGCGGTGGCCGCGCACACCGACCTGCCCGTGATCGGCGTGCCGCTGTCGGGACGCCTCACCGCCGCCGGCGGGCTCGACGCGATCCTCTCGATCGTGCAGATGCCACCGGGCGTGCCCGTGGCCTGTGTCGGCCTCGATAACCCGCGCAACGCGGCGATCCTCGCGGCGCAGATCCTGGGAGCATGATCTCGCGCTACACCCGTCCCGAGCTCGGCGCTCTGTGGACCGACGGGGCGCGCATGGAGACCTGGCGCCAGGTAGAGGTCGCCGCCTGCGAGGAGCTGCCGGCGCTGCTGGGCGATGGCGGCCCAACTGAGAGCGAGCTGGATGCGATCCGCGGTGCGACGTTCACGGTCGAGGCGGTGAACGAGCGCGAGCGGGTGACCGACCACGATATGGCCGCGTTCGTGGACGTGCTCGCCGCCTCGGCCGGCGAGGCCGGGCGCTGGATCCACTTCGGGCTGACCTCCTCGGACGTGCTCGACACCGCGCTGGCAATACAGCTGCGGGCCGTCGGCGAGGTTCTCGTCCCGGGTGCGCGCGAACTCGTCGCGGCGCTCGCCGCGCGCGCGCGGGAGCATGTGGGGACGCTGTGCGTCGGGCGCACCCACGGCGTGCACGCCGAGCCGACCACGTTCGGCGTGAAGCTCGCCGGGTTCGCGTTCGAGGCGCACCGCAACGCGCTGCGCCTGGAGCGCGCGTTCGCGCAGGCCGCCGTCGGCGCGATCTCGGGCGCGGTCGGCACCTACGCCGCGACGAGCCCCGAGTTCGAGGCGCGCGTGCTCGCGCGGCTGGGGCTGGCTCGCGAGGACGTCTCTACGCAGGTCGTGGCCCGTGACCGCCACGCCGAGCTGATGGGGGCGATCGCCCTCGCCGGCGCCGGTCTGGAGCGCTTCGCGACCGAGATCCGCCACCTGCAGCGCACCGAGGTGCGCGAGGCCCAGGAGCCCTTCCGCGCCGGGCAGAAGGGCAGCTCGGCGATGCCCCACAAGCGCAACCCGATCAAGACCGAGCAGATCTCGGGTCTCGCGCGGGTGCTGCGCGGCAACGCCCAGGCGGCGCTCGAGGACGTGGCGCTGTGGCACGAGCGCGACATCTCCCACTCCTCGGTCGAGCGCGTGATCCTGCCCGACTCCACGATCCTGCTCGACTACCTCCAGCAGCGCACGACCGCGCTCGTGCGCGACATGACCATCGATGCGCAGCGCATGCGCGCGAACCTCGAGCTCACCCACGGCGCCCTCTTCTCCCAGCGCGTGCTGCTGGCGCTCGTCTCAGCCGGGTCCACCCGCGACGACGCCTACCGGGTCGTGCAGGAGCTCGCGCAGCGCGCCTGGGACGAGGGCATCCCCCTGCGCGAGCTGCTCGCGGGCGATGAGCGTGGCGCGGGATTGGATCTCGAGGCGATCTTCGACTACGGGCACTACGTGCGCTACGCGCAGGAGATCGTCGGCCGGCTTGACGAGATCGCCTGAGAGGGTGCGCTCTGAGTTCGCGCAGGCGTCGAGGGGTGCGCGCCGAACCGCCGGCGCCGGAGATCTTGACCGCGACTCGTTGCGGCCGCGCGCGTCGATAAAGTCGGGCGAACGATGACCGCGCTAGCCGACCTGTCCCTGATCGCCAGCGGAAAGGTCCGCGATATGTACGCCCTCGGCGGCCCTGAGGACGGGCGCCTGCTGATGGTCGCCAGCGATCGGATCTCCACCTACGACGCCGTCCATCCGACCCCGATCACCGACAAGGGCAGCGTGCTGACGGGTCTGTCGGTCTTCTGGTTCGGCGCCACCTCACAGATCGTGGCCAACCACCTGATCTCGGCCACCGACGGCGTGCCCGAGGAGGCGCGCGGGCGAGCGCTGGTCGTGCGCAAGCTCGAGATGCTGCCCGTCGAGTGCGTCGTGCGCGGCTATATCACCGGCTCGGGCTGGAAGGACTACCAGGCCACGGGCGCCGTCTCGGGGATCGAGCTGCCCTCCGGCCTGCGCGAGTCCGAGCAGCTGCCCGAGCCGATCTTCACGCCCAGCACCAAGGCCGACGTGGGCCACGACGAGGCGATCGACTTCGACCGCGCCGCCGAGCTCGTCGGCGACCGCGCGCTGATGGAGCGCGTGCGCGCGACCTCGATCGAGCTCTACTCCTTCGCCGCCGCTCACGCGCGCGAGCGCGGCGTGATCCTCGCCGACACCAAGTTCGAGTTCGGCCTCGACCCCGCCGGCGAGCTGGTCGTGGGCGACGAGGTGCTGACGCCCGACTCCTCGCGCTACTGGCCGGCCGACACCTTCGAGGTGGGACGCGGCCAGCCGAGCTTCGACAAGCAGTACGTCCGCGACTGGGCCTCGCAGAGCGGCTGGGACAAGAAGCCGCCCGCGCCCGCGATCCCCGACGAGGTCGTCGCGGGCACGCGCGCACGCTATGTCGAAGCCTACGAGCTGATCGTCGGCGAGCCCTTTCAGGCGTGGCTGGAGCGCACCGAGGCGAGCGTCTGATGCGATGCTTCGTGTCGGTGTGGCCGATCGCGATCCCGGCGCGATGAGGGCCCGTGTGCTGATTCGCCCGAAGGCCGGCATCCTCGACCCGCAGGGCGCGGCCGTCGAGCGGGCATTGCCCGCGCTCGGGTTCGCGGGCGTAGCGAACGTTCATGTCGGGCGACTCGTCGAGCTCGACGTGCAGGACACCTCGCAGCTTGACTCGATGTGCGAGCGCCTGCTCGCCAACCCGCTGGTCGAGGACTACGAGATTCAGATACATGAGTGATCTCAAAGCGAGTTCTGGGGTGCGAGGACCAAGCAGATCAAGGAAGCAGGACCGAAGCTTTGGTGGGTCAAGGCGAGGTCCGATGACGCAGAGATGCGCCGGTCCCTCGCGCCCCAGATGAAGTTCGGCGTCCTTCAGTTTCCCGGCTCCTGTGACGAGGTCGATGCGCTGCAGGCCGCGCGGCGCGTCGGCGACGCCGCGCTGATCTGGCACTCCCAGCGTGACCTGGGCGGTGCCGATGCGATCGTCGTGCCCGGTGGCTTCTCCTACGGCGACTACCTGCGCGCGGGTGCGATCGCGCGCTTCTCTCCCGCGATGGAGTCGGTGATCGAGTTCGCCCGCGACGGCGGCCTCGTGCTGGGGATCTGCAACGGCTTCCAGGTTCTCTGCGAGGCCCACCTGCTGCCGGGCGCGCTGCTCCCGAACGCCAACCTGCGCTTCACCTTCCGCCAGGTCGAGCTCGACGTCGTCCGGTCAGACACCGCCTTCACCCGCGCGAGCGGCGACCTTGTGCGCCTGAGCATTCCCGCCAAGCACTCCTGGGGGCGTTACCACGCCGACGAGCCCACGCTCGCGGAGCTGGAAGACCGTGAGCAGGTCGTGCTGCGCTACGCGCCCGGGCACAACTTCAACGGCTCGGTGCGCGACATCGCCGGCGTGTGCAACGAGGCCGGCAACGTCTTCGGCCTGATGCCCCATCCCGAGCACGCGGTCGATCTGCTCGTCGGCGGCTCGACGGACGGGCTGACGATCTTCCAGTCGATGCGCCTTGCGGTCGAGGAGGGCGCGCATGTGTGAATGCGCAGCGGGCTCGGAGATATTGCCGCCGGCGTCGATCGGAGCATCCGCGTCTGAGCGCACCGAGGAGCCACTGCGGAACGCCGCGGTCGCAAGCGTAGGCCCCGATGTCTGACGGCGCCGGAACGCTGCCGTCCGTAGAGGACGCGCTCGCGCTCGGCCTCACGCGCGCGGAGTACGAGCTCGTCTGCGAGCACCAGGGCGGTCCCCCCAACCAGGTCGAGCTGGCGATGTACTCGCTGCTGTGGAGCGAGCACTGCGCGTACAAGCACTCCAAGAAGCTCCTGCGCACGCTCCCCACCGAGGGCCCGCACGTGGTCATGGGTCCGGGCGAGAACGCCGGCGCGGTCGACGTCGGCGAGGGCCTCGTGTGCGCGTTCAAGGTCGAGTCCCACAACCACCCCTCCGCGGTCGAGCCCTTCCAGGGCGCCGCCACCGGCGTGGGCGGCATCCTGCGCGACATCTTCGCGATCGGCGCCCGCCCGATCGCCGTGCTCGACTCGCTGCGCTTCGGAGAGGTGGGCACAGATCGGGATGAGCGCGCGCGCTATCTGCTCGACGGGGCCGTCTCCGGGATCGCCCACTACGGCAACTCGATCGGCGTGCCCACGGTCGGCGGGGAGGTCTACTTCGAGGCCCCCTACGAGCAGAACTGCCTGATCAACGCGATGGCGCTGGGCCTCGCGCCGCGCGAGCGGCTCGTGCGCAGCGCCGCCGCCGGACCAGGCAACGTCGTGATCCTGTTCGGTGCCTCCACCGGGCGCGACGGGATCGGCGGCGCCTCGGTGCTCGCCTCGGCCGAGCTCGGGGACGACGACGGCGACAAGCGCCCCACCGTCCAGGTCGGCGACCCCTTCGAGGAGTCGAAGCTCTTGGAGTGCTCGCTCGAGCTGCTCGAGCGCGGCCTGCTCGTCTCCCTGCAGGACCTCGGCGCCGCCGGTCTGACCTCCTCGGCATCGGAGATGGCCTCCGCGGGGGAGGTCGGCATCGACATCGACGTCTCGCTCGTGCCCCTGCGAGAGCGCGACATGGAGCCGTTCGAGATCATGGTCTCCGAGTCCCAGGAGCGCATGCTCTGCGTGGTCGAGCCCGCCCGCGTGCCCGACGTGCTCGCGCTGTGCGAGCGCTTCGAGATCCACGGCACCGCCATCGGCGCCGTCACCGACACGCGGCGCATGCGCGTGTTCGACGGGCCCGAGGTCGTCGGCGACATGCTCGTCAGCGCGCTCGTCGACGACTGCCCGCTGTACGACCTCGCGCCGGCCCGCTCTGACACGCCGATCTATGCTCCGCCGCCGGCCACGCTCGGGCCTGACGCCTCTGCGCACGAGTGCCTGCTCGCGCTCCTTTCCTGCCCGAACATCGCCTCCCGCCGGCCCCTGTTCGAACGCTACGACGCGATCGTCCAGTCGCGCACCGTCCGCCGCCCCGAGCAGGCCGACGCGGCGGTGCTGGCGATCGGCCAACCGGGGGAGGGAGTGCACACCCGTGGGGGCGCTCCGAGCGCGGCCGAGAGCGGCGTGGGCACGGACCGCGAAGACCGGCCGGTCCCCGCGCTCGCGGTCTCGATCGACTGCAACGGGCGCCGCGTCGCCGCCGACCCCTACCGGGGCACGATCGAGGCGACGCTCGAGTGCGCCTCCAACCTCGCCTGCGTCGGCGCCGAGCCGCTCGGCACGACCAACAACCTCAACTTCGGCAACCCCGAGAAGCCACACGTCGCCTGGCAGCTCACCGAATCCGTGCGCGGTCTCGGCGACGCCTGCCGCGCGCTGCAGGCGCCGATCGTCGGCGGCAACGTCTCCCTCTACAACGAGACCTCCTCTGGGCCGATCTACCCCACGCCCGTCGTCGGCATGGTCGGCCGCCTGCCCGACGCCCATCGCGCCGGTCGCCTGGGCTTCGCGCGGGCGGGAGACACGATCGCGCTCGTCGGTCCCTTCGCCCCGTCGGCGGCGGCGAGCGAGCTCTCCAAGCTGCGCGGTCACGCGCTCCCTGACGAGCTGCCCGAGATCGACGTCGCGGCTGTGCGCTCCGCTCAGTTCGCCGTCCGCGGAGCCGTGCGCGAGGGCGGGCTCTCCAGCGCCCACGACATCGCCGAGGGCGGTCTCGCGATCGCCCTCGCCGAGTGCTGTCTCGCGGGCGGGCTCGGCGCCGAGGTGCAGCTGGACCCGCTCGTCGGCGAAGGCGGCGGGGACGACGGCGACGATCTCATGCGGCTCCTGTTCGGCGAGGCGCCCGGGGGCTTCATCGTCAGCGGTATCGCCACCGGCGTGCGCGCCCTCGGCCGGCGCACGCCCGTGCACGTCATCGGCACGGTCGTCCCCGCGGAGCTGCGGATCGCCCGTGGCGAGCGCTCGCTCACCGCGACGCTCGCGGAGCTTGCCGAGGCGCACGGCGCGCTTGCGGTCCTGTTCTCATGAGCGAGGCTGCTAGCTTGTGGATGTGAAGCCTGTGCCAGAGCGCGCAGACGGTCGGGACGGACCCCGCGACGAGTGCGGTGTCTTCGGTCTGTACGCGCCGGGCCACGAGGTCTCGCGGCTCTCGTACTTCGCGCTGTACGCGCTCCAGCATCGCGGCCAGGAGTCGGCCGGCATCGCCGCGGCCGATCGCGGCGGGCACATAGTCACTCGCCGCGAGCTCGGTCTCGTCAACCAGGTGTTCAGCGAGAACGACCTGCGCACGCTCGCCGGCGAGCTCGCGATCGGTCACGTTCGCTATTCCACGACGGGCTCCAACGCCTGGGAGAACTCCCAGCCCGTGCAGCGCTCCGAGGGCACCCACGGCTCCACACGCGAGCTCGCGCTCGGTCACAACGGCAACCTCATCAACGCGGTCGAGCTCCACGAGGAGCTGCTCGCCCGCGGCGTTACCTTCAGCTCGACCTCCGACTCGGAGATCGTCGCCGCACTCATCGCCACCCACCCCGCCGAGTCGATCGAGGATGCGATCGCCGAGATCCTGCCGCGCTTGCGCGGCGCCTTCTCGATCGTGCTCATGACGCGCGACCGCGTGATCGCCTTCCGCGATCCCCACGGCCTGCGCCCGCTCGCGCTCGGCGTGCTCGAGCCCGGTGCGGAGGACCCGGCCGGTGAGACGCGCTACTGCGTTGCCTCGGAGTCCTGTGCGTTCGACATCATAGGCGCTCGCTTCCTGCGCGACGTCGCTCCCGGGGAGATCGTCACGCTCGACGAGCGCGGCCTCTCCAGCCGTCAGGTTCCCACGAGCGTGCGTCCGGCTCTGTGCGTGTTCGAGTACATCTACTTCGCCCGGCCCGACTCGCGCATGAACGGCCACGTCCTGCAGGTCGCGCGCGGGCGCATGGGCGAGATCCTCTGGCGCGAGGCGCCGGTGGAGGCCGACCTCGTGGTCGCCGTGCCCGACTCCGGCAACGCCGCTGCGCGCGGCCTTGCGCGTGCCGCCGGGCTGCCCCAGGACGACGGCTTCGTCAAGAACCGCTACGTCGCCCGCACCTTCATCCAGCCCGGCCAAGAGCTGCGCCGCCACGGCCTGCGGTTGAAGTTCAACCCCCTCCCCGAGGTGATCGCCGGCAAGCGCCTGGTCGTCGTCGACGACTCGATCGTGCGCGGCAACACCACCCGCCAGATCGTGCAGATGCTTCGCGACTCGGGCGCCGCCGAGGTCCACATGCGCATCTCCGCCCCGCCGATCGTCAACCCCTGTCACTACGGCATCGACATGTCCACGCGCGAGGAGATGATCGCCCACAACCGCTCCACCGAGGAGGTCGCCGCCGAGCTCGGCTGCGACTCGCTGCACTATCTCTCCCTCGACGGTGTCTACGAGGCTATCCAGGGCGAACGCGCCACCCACTGCGACGCCTGTTTCAGTGGGCGCTATCCGCTCGAGCGCACCAGCGAGGCCAACGGCAAGTACGCCCTCGAGGAGGGCGTACCGCCGCTGCCGCTCGTCAGCGCGTAGGAGGGCTCACTCAGGCGAAATAGTGCTCGTCGCGGGCGCCGGAGGCGTCGCTGTGCCGGTTGTTGTAGGGCCGGCGCGAGATCAACGCGCGGTTGCCGCGCTCGGAGCGCAGCGAGGCGCCGAGCATGACGACGATGACGAATGTGACGAAGATGGATGTAAGCATTGGGTTCGTTCCGTATTTCGATGGTCCGTTGCGCGTGGGGAGCGAATCGACATCGCACTCGTTCACGCTGGACATAGTTTGCGTCGTGCCGGCGGCGGACAATGTGAGTTGAGTCACAGCTATCGTCCGCGCCGTGTCCGCCCAGCCGCTGCCCATCGCCGTGCTCGTGTCCGGCGCCGGCACCAACCTGCAGGCGCTGCTCGACACCGTCCACGGACACGAGGCGCAGGTGGTCGCGGTCGCCTCCTCCACGCCCGACGCTCCGGCGCTCGAGCGCGCCGCTGCGCGGGGGGTCCCCAGCGAGGTCTTCGCGCGCGCCGATCACCCCGATCGCCTCGCCCGTGACCTCGCCCTCGCCGACTGGCTCCGAGCGCGGGGTGCGCGTCTGGTCGTGCTCGCCGGCTACATGGCCCTGCTCTCCGAGCCGTTCCTCGCACGGTTTCCGGGTGCTGTCATCAACGTCCATCCCTCGCTGCTGCCTGCCTTCCCCGGTCTGCACGCGATCGAGCAGGCCTTGGAGTACGGCGTCAAGGCCTTTGGCGTGACCGTCCACTTCGTCGACGCCGGCGTCGACTCCGGACCGATCATCCTCCAGCGTGCGATCGAGCTCCCCGGAGCGCGCAACCCCGAGGAGGTCCTCGCGGCGCTGCGTCCTTTGGAGCACGCGCTCCTGCCCGAGGCCGTGCGCCTGTTCGCGCGTGGCGCCCTCGAGGTCGATCCGGAGAACCCGCGCCACATCGTCCTCGACGGATAGGCTAGAGCGCTCACCGATGCTCGAACAGGCTGCCCCAGGCGAGGTCCGCGTACGGCGCGCGCTGCTGTCCGTCTCCGACAAGACCGGCCTCATCGACTTCGCTCGCGGGCTGGTCGAGCTGGGCATCGAGCTCGTCTCCACCGGTGGCACCGCCCGCGCGCTGGCCGAGGCTTCGATCCCGGTTCGCGCGATCGAGGACTTCACGGGCTTCCCCGAGATGATGGACGGGCGCGTGAAGACGCTGCATCCCAGGCTGTATGCCGGCCTGCTCGCGCTGCGCGACGATCCTGCCCATCTGCAGGCCGCCTCAGAGCACTCGATCGAGCCCGTCGATCTCGTCTGCGTCAACCTCTACCCGTTCGAGCAGACCCTCGCCCGCGGTGACGCCACCGATGCGGAGATCATCGAGAACATCGACATCGGCGGTCCCACGATGATCCGTGCGGCCGCCAAGAACAGCGCCTTCGCGGCCGTCGTGGTCGATCCAGAGGACTACGCCCCGCTGCTCGAGCAGTTGCGCGAGTCCGACGGTCTGGTCTCGCTGCAGACCCGCACCCTGCTGGCCGGAAAGGCCTTCGCGCTCACCTCGCGCTATGACACCGCGATCTCGACCTGGTTCGCGCGGCGCACCCACGAGGGCCTGCCACCCACATGGCGCGATGCTCACGAGAAGGTCACCGACCTGCGCTACGGCGAGAACCCCCACCAGGTGGCCGCCTTCTACGCGCGCGTCGGCGCGCCCACGCACCTGCTCGATGGCGTGACGCAGCTGCACGGCAAGGAGCTCTCGTTCAACAACCTGCTCGACCTCAGCTCCGCCCGCGAGCTCGTCGAGGAGTTCGACACCCCCGCCTGCGCGATCGTCAAGCACAACAACCCCTGCGGCTGCGCGCTCGGGGAGACGATCCAGGCGGCCTACGAGCGCGCCTTCGCCTGCGATCCGCTCAGCGCCTACGGCGGCGTGATCGCGCTCAACCGCCCCGTCGACCGCGCCTGTGCGCAAAGCCTGTCCGGGCAGTTCATCGAGGTCCTGCTCGCGCCCGGCTTCGACCCCGCCGCCTTGGAGATCTTGCAGGCCAAGAAGAACGTGCGCCTGCTCGAGCTTCCCGCATGGCCTGAGCCTGCGCGTGAGGTCGATTCCAAACCGGTCATCGGCGGCATGCTCGTGCAGAGCCGCGATGTCGTCTCCGAGACCCGCGCCGACATGCGCGCGATGTCCTCCGCGCAGCCCACCGAGGATCAATGGGGGGACCTCCTGTTCGCGTGGCGCGTCTGCCGCCACGTGCGCTCGAACGCGATCGTCATCGCCTCCAAGGGCGCCACGATCGGGATCGGTGCCGGTCAGACCAGTCGCGTCGACGCCGTTCGGCTTGCCGTCGAGAAAGCCCGCGCCACCCAGCCCGACCTCCTGGCCGGCTCGGCGCTCGCCTCCGATGCGTTCTTCCCCTTCGCCGACGGTCCCCAGCTCGCGATCGACGCCGGCGTCGGCGCGATCGCCCAGCCCGGGGGGTCTGTGCGCGACGAGGACGTGATCGCCGCCGCCGACGCCGCCGGTGTGGCGATGGTCGCGACCGGTATTCGCCACTTCCGGCACTAGCCCGCCTAGGTCCCGCGCGCGTCTCGACGGCGCCATCTGCCGCTGCGCCCTCGATCCCGTCCGGCCGTCTCTGCCCTGGCCGCCATCGCCGTCGCGATGTCCCGGACGCACTGTCTGTGTGCCGTTCGCCACGTTCGCCGGGTATCGGGGAAGACTTGACATACCCTAGATAACGATATATCGTGACCTTACTTTGATAGTTCACGATAGGAGATAGATATGTTCGCGAATGCGATCTATGCAGAGGAGATTCATCATCGCCATCACGGTCACCACCACGGCCGTTGTGCAGACCGCCACGGGTATCGAGATGGCCTGCTTGCATTCCTGCACGCTATGAGTAGTGGGCGCGAAGGACATGCTGGAGACCCGGACGAGGGCGCCGGCCGCCATGGCCGCCACGGCGGGCATCGCCATCGTGGCCCGCGCGGCGCAGGCTTCGGCCGGGGACCGTTCGGTGGGTTCGGTCCGGGCGGCGGCGGACCGTTCGGCCGGGGACGCAAGGCGCGCCGCGGGGACATCCGCACAGCCGCGCTGCTGCTGCTCGCCGAGGAACCGCGTAACGGCTACCAGATCATGCAGGAGGTCGAGGAGCGCAGCGACGGTGTCTGGCGCCCAAGCCCGGGCTCGGTCTATCCGGCCCTCCAGCAGCTCGAGGACGAGGGGTTGATCCGCTCCGAGGAGATCGACGGGCGCAAGCTCTTTCAGCTCACCGACGCCGGCCGCGCTCACGTCCAGAAGCGGGGCGAGGAGGCGCCGGCGCCCTGGGAGCAGATGAGCGACGACGTCTCGGACCTGGCCCACGAGCTCGGCGGGTTGATACGCGAGGTCGCTTCCGCCTTCACGCAGGTGGTAAAGACCGGCAGCGAGGCCCAGATGGGCGAGGCCCGGAAGGTACTGACGTTGACCCGTCGCGACCTGTATCGCATACTGGCCGACGGCGATCCCGACAGCACTACCCTGGACGACGACGCCTCCTAGCCGTCGCGTGTCCCTCATGCCCAACGACCTCAGCCCCATGCCAACCGATCCACGCTCCGGCAACGGCGGTCCTGCGACCGCCGTTGCCCCTGCCGTGTCCGTTGAAGGACTAGTCAAGCGCTACGGCGAGCTCGAAGCGGTGCGGGGCATCGACTTCGCCGTGGCGGCCGGGGAGACGTTCGGTTTCCTCGGCCCCAACGGCGCGGGAAAGTCGACGACGATCAGCATGCTCTGCACGCTCGTGCAACCGAGCGGCGGCGTCGCGCGCGTGGCCGGGCATGACGTGGTCAGCGAACGCGACGACGTGCGGCGCAACATCGGGCTCGTCTTCCAGGACACCACGCTGGACGGCTATTTGAGCGCCGAGCAGAATCTGCGCCTGCACGCCGAGCTCTATGGGGTTCCGCGCGACGCGGTCACCGAGCGTCTGGAGCAGGTGATGGAGATGGTCGGTCTGTGGGAGCGGCGCTCCAGCCTCGTGATGACCTTCTCCGGCGGCATGAAGCGCCGCCTGGAGATCGCACGTGGCCTGTTGCACTCCCCGCGCGTGCTCTTCCTCGACGAGCCGACCGTCGGTCTGGACCCGCAGACGCGCAGCTCGATCTGGAGCTACATCTCCGAGCTCAAGCGCGACGAGGACATCACGATCTTCCTCACCACCCATTACATGGACGAGGCCGAGTACTGCGATCGCATCGCGATCATGGATCGCGGCACGATCGTCGCGCTCGACACGCCCGCGACCTTGAAGGCCAGCGTCGGCGTCGATCGCGTGCAGATCCAGACCGACGACGACGACGCGGCTATCGCGGCCCTGCGCGAGCGCTTTGAGATCGAGGCGAGCGTCGCCGAAGGCGCCGTCACGTTCGGCGTGTCGGCGGGCGAGGCGTTTGTACCGCGCCTGTTCGCCGAGCTCGGCCAGACGATCCAGTCGGTCAACGTCTCGCGGCCCTCGTTGGACGACGTGTTCATGTCCTACACCGGCACCACCATCCGCGACGCCGAGGAGTCCGGAACGACCGACATGCGCCGCAACATGGCCCGCATGATGAGTCGCTGACGGTTCGTCCTACCGTGAAAGGCAACCTGTAATGGCCACCGAGATCGCCACCACCGCCCGCCCCTCTACAGCGCCGCCCGCAGCGGGTCGGCCGCCCCACCACCTTGCGCGTGTGCGCGTGCCCGCGCGCAGCTGGCGTGGTGAGCTGCGCGCGATCCGCGTGGTTTGGAAGCGTGAGCTGATCCGCTTCAGCCGCGACCGCCTGCGCATCCTCACCTCACTGATCCAGCCGTTCCTGTTCCTGTTCGTGCTTGGCACGGGCATCTCGACGCTTGCCTCCGCCGGCACCCACGGGGTCAACTTCAAAACGTTCATCTACCCCGGTGTGCTGTGCATGGCGGTGATGTTCACCGCGATGTTCTCCGCCGCCTCGATCGTGTGGGATCGCGAGTTCGGGTTCCTGCGCGAGATGATGGTCGCGCCCGTGCGCCGCAGCTCGATCGTGCTCGGCAAGGTCGCGGGCGGCGCCACCGTCGCCACCTTCCAGGGGCTGATCGTGATCGCGATCGCGGGCCTGGTCGAAGTTCCCTACGAACTTAGCCTGATCCTCGAGCTGTTCGCGCTCTCGATGCTGATCGCGTTCGCGATCACGGCCTTCGGCGTGATGTTCGCCGCGCGCATCAATCAGATGCAGTCGTTCATGGCGCTGATGCAGATGGTGATCATGCCGATGTTCTTCCTCTCGGGCGCGATGTTCTCGGTCGCCAACCTGCCCCAGTGGCTGGCGATCCTCAATCGCCTGGACCCGCTCACCTACGCGGTTGACCCGATGCGACGCGCGATCTTCGCGCACCTGAACGTATCCCCGGCGGCCCGCGAAGCGCTCATCCCGGGCGTGACCTGGTTCGGCTGGCGCGTGCCGACGCTGCTGGAGGCCGCGGTCATCGCGATCCTCGGGCTGGTCATGCTCGGGGTCGCCATCTGGGAGT
>Ga0210387_10000810_pt1 | contig 22916 bp, 20 predicted proteins | sample IncBWC7OmetaG_FD_160108 | JGI IMG/M metagenome (GOLD analysis project Ga0210387, IMG submission 160108) | Forest soil microbial communities from Barre Woods Harvard Forest LTER site, Petersham, Massachusetts, United States - Inc-BW-C-7-O ...
GAAGGTGTTTGAATTCGGCCCCGGCCAGGCGCTGTAGTCTCCGTAGGCGCGAAACCTGTAGTTCTCGACGACGGAGTGAATGGTTGGAATCAGTTTCTCTGCTTCCTGTCCGTCAACGCTGACCAGAGCCTGGGGGATCGCCCCGAACCATCTTCCGTCCGCGGTGAATCCGTTGACGCGAATGGGTTCACCCCAGGCCGTGTAATCATAGCGGGTATAGTACGCCGCGCCGCGCTCCTTGACGACGATCCATGTGTGCACAGCGAAAATTCCACGCCAGCGTACAGTTCTGGCCGCAAAGACCCTGATCAGCGCATCCGGGTGATCGGCTGGCGTCGGCAGCAATCCGGCGCTGGAACGGTCCGCGGTCTGCCAATTTCCGCGCCGATCTCCAAGCAAGTAGCTTGCAGTCGACACCAGAAGCGGCGTTACGATCAGAAACAGGAAAATGAACACGTATTTTTTCACGGTGAGCGAACGTTGTCGGTGTCGATGTAGTTTGTCCGGGTTCTATCCGCCAGCCGTGACGGCATGCGCGCTCCGAAAATCCGCCGTATACTACTGAGCCTTCCCCGCGCCGCCCGTAAACGCACTGTCGAAAAGTTGCCCGATGGGTTGCCAGGTGCTGCCGTCGAACTGCACCAATCGCATTTCCTTGACGGGACGGAAATCGGTCGGGCTCGTGGTGATCGCAATCCCCGGCAGCGTGACCGAGCTCCGAAAATCCTTCAGCGATTGCGCCTGCTTCATGACGTTTTCGCGGGAGAGATCATCGCCGCATTGCTTCAAAACCTGAACCAGGGTCTGGGCGACCGCATAGCCGAAGACCGTGTAGATATCCTCCTTGTCTCCTTCCGGATAATATTTGTCCATGAAAGACAGATACTCTTTCATGGCGGTGTCGTCTTTCCAGGCAGGATCGCTGCCATCCTTCAGAAACGCCGTCGATATGACGCCGATCGAGTTTTCAAGGCCGCCTGGCCTCAGCGCATTGGCGATGGAAGACGCCGCATTGTCCAGAACCAGCACGGGATGCCAATCGGATTCGCCCAGATGTCGGATCACCTGAGCGGCCATCGCCGGCGCGCCGTCGAATACCAGAATCTCCACGCCCGAATTGTGGAGGACGTCCAACTGCGGGTCGAGCGAGCGATCCGTCGCATCGAAAGCCGTGTCGGTCACGATCATCCGCGCAGCGTCGCCCAAGCCTTCCTCCAGGCCTCGGAAAAGATCGCGGCCGAACTCGTCATTCTGCCAAAGCACGCCGATCTTCTTTTCGGAGTAGTAGGCCTGGATATAGTTCGCATAGATTCGTCCCTCGGTACGAAATGCCGGCGGCCATCCCATCGTCCAGGGAAAATCTCTTGGGTTGGCCCACTGGTCGTCGCCCGAGGCGACAAACAGTTGCGGTATATGTTTCTCGTTAAGATACTTTCGAACCGCCAGATTGCTCGGCGTCCCGAACGAGCCAAATATAAAGAGCGCGTTCTCCGTCTCGACGAGGTTACGCGTGAGGTCCATGGCTCCCAATGGGTTGGAACTGTCGTCGTATGAAATGAATTCGACGTTTCGGCCGTTTATTCCACCGTGCTCGTTGAGCATCTGGAAGTAGGCCGCTTCTGCTCGTCCGATGGCGCCAAACGCGGCCAGCGTCCCGGTATACGGCATGACATTGCCGATACGGATGCCTGCATCGGAGGTTTTGAGGACGGGACCGCCGAGCGCTGCGAATGGCCACGTGGCGAAAAGGCCTGCGGCCAATGTGGCAATCCATCTGATCATATCCGCCTCCGATCCGCACGAGAGCCCCGCCGCCACATGATATGACAGGATATGAATGTCAGAACCACGGCGCTAGGGGATGACAGTGGTCCAAGTATTTGCTCAATTATTAAATACTTGCTCAATTGTTCAGGCGCAGCCCAAACCTTCCCGTTGCGCCCTTCACCTGTCATCCGGAGAAACCGATGCCTTTCGATCTGGTCCTGCGCGGCGGCCGCGTGGTTGATCCCTCCCAGAAACTTGACGCTGTCACCGATGTCGCTTTTTCCGGCGGCAAGGTGGCCATGGTCGGAAACGCGCTCAAGGTCGACCCCGGCACCGATGTGCGCGATGTGTCGGGTTATATCGTCACGCCCGGCCTGATCGATCTGCACACGCATGTGTATTGGGGCGGCACGTCGATCGGTATCGATGCTGAAGAGTTCTGCCGTACTTCCGGCGTCACCACCGCGATCGATACCGGCAGTGCCGGTCCGGGCAATTTCGCGGGCTTTCGCAAGCATGTGATCGAGCCCAGTCAGGTGCGCATTCTGGCCTATCTGCACGTCTCGCATGCCGGTATCTACGGTTATTCGCATCGCGTGATGGTCGGCGAAAGCGAGGAAATCCGTTTGATGAATCCGATTGACGCCGTTGAGGTCGCGGACGCCAATCGCGACCTCATCGTCGGCATCAAGGTGCGGGTCGGCCGCAACTCATCGGGTACGTCCGGTATCGTGCCATTGCAGATCGCACTTGAAGCGGCGAACGAGGTCGGCATGCCGTTGATGTGCCATATCGACCACCCGCCGCCGAGCTACGAGGAGGTCGTGTCTCTTCTGCGTCCTGGCGACGTGCTCACCCACGCCTTCCGGCCGTTTCCCAATTCCCCGGCGACCGCGCAGGGCACGGTGAAGAAGGTGGTGCTGGAAGCGCGTGAGCGTGGCGTGTTTTTCGACATCGGCCACGGCAAGGGCTCGTTCGCCTTCAAGACCGCGCGCGCCATGCTCGCCAACGGATTTTATCCGGATACGATTTCTTCCGACATCCACATCCTCTGCATCAATGGGCCGGCCTTCGATCAGGTGACGACCATGTCCAAGTTCCTGTGCATGGGAATGCCGTTTTCCGACGTGGTCGCGGCTTCGACGGTCAATGCGGCGATGGCGCTGCGGCGTCCCGAACTCGGCAGCCTCAAGCCGGGCAGTGTGGGAGACGCCACCCTGCTTTCGATCCAGGAAGGCAAGTTCGATTATGTCGACGTCGTCGGTGAGCACCTGATCGGCGACCGCAAGATCGCGTCCGAGGGTGTCGTGATCGGCGGGCGCTGGTGGCATCCGAACGAGTCACCCAAATTCAAGCGGCTCACTGGCTAACTGCGGCCGAAAATGCTGTGATCGGCCTGATTTAATTAGGCTTTATCGGCGGGTTGCTGGCATACCATTTGCAAGCAAATGGCGCTCGCCATTGCTTGAAAGGCTCATTTGGAGCCTAATCGCTTTTGGCATTTTCGGAAATTGGGAGGCCTTGATGGATCGCAGGACAGTGTTGAAGGGATTGGCGGGGGCGGGCACCCTGGCAGCGGCGGGCGGCCTGTCGATGCCGGCGCTTTCGCAAGGCGCCGTCGCGCGCACCCTGCGCTTTGTGCCGCAGGCGGACCTAGCCAACTTCGATCCGATCTGGGGCACGCAATATGTGGTGCGTAATGCCGCAGCCTTGGTGTGGGACACGCTCTATGGCTTCGACGACAAATTGCAGCCGCAGCGCCAGATGGTCGAATCCGAGGAGGTGTCCAGCGACGGCCTGACCTGGACCTTCCGGTTGCGATCCGGTCTCAAATTCCACGATGGCGAACCCGTGTTGGCCAAAGACGCGGTGGCAAGCCTGGCGCGCTGGTCGGCCCGCGATCCCCAGGGGCAGACGATCAAAGCAATGCAGAACGAACTGGTCGCCGTCGACGACCGCACGTTCAAGTGGGTCCTGAAAGCGCCGTTTCCCAAGATGCTGGTCGCGCTCGCCAAGAACAATGCGCCTTGCTCCTTCATCATGCCGGAGCGGATCGCGCAGACCGACCCGTTCAAGCAGATCACCGAATATGTCGGCTCGGGCCCGATGAAGTTCGCGAGAAACGAGTGGGTCCCCGGCGCCAAATCGGTGTTCGAAAAATTCACGGACTATGTGCCGCGGCAGGAACCGTCATCGTGGCTCGCTGGCGGCAAGCACATGCTGCTCGATCGCATCGAATGGGTGACGATCCCCGATCCCGCGACGGCTGCGGCGGCGCTGCAAAATGGCGAGATCGACTGGTGGGAAAATCCGATTCCCGATCTCGTGCCGGTGCTGAAGAAAAACAAGAACGTCGCCGTCGATATCGCCGACCCGCTCGGCAACATCGGCGTGTTCCGGATGAATCACACGCACCCGCCATTCGACAACGTGAAGATCCGGCGTGCCGTGCTCACGGCGTTGAGCCAGGAAGATTATATGCGCGCGCTGGTCGGTGACGACAACGCGCTCTGGAAGCCACTGCCCAGTTTCTTCGCGCCCAACACACCGCTTTATTCGGAAGAGGGTGGCGACATTCTCAAGCAGCGCAATATTGATGCCGCCAAAAAACTTCTCGCGGAAGCCGGGTACGCCAACGAGCCGGTCTCCTGCATCGTGGCGCAGGATCAGCCGATCACCAAGGCGCAAGGCGACGTGACGGCGGATCTGTTGAAGCGCATGGGCATGAACGTCGATTTCGTCGCGACTGACTGGGGCACCGTCGGCGCGCGCCGTGCGCAGAAAACGCCGCACAACCAGGGCGGCTGGGAGATGTTCCACACCTGGCATGCCGGCGCGGACTGCATCAGCCCGATTGGTTACGCCGCCATTCGCGGCACCGGCGACAAGGCGTGGTGGGGCTGGCCGACGAGCGAGAAAGTGGAAGCCGAAGTCAGCGCCTGGTTCGCTGCCAAGAGCCTCGACGAGGAAAAGGCCTCGATCGGCCGCCTCAACAAGGCTGCGATGGAAGACGTCATTTACGCGCCGACCGGCTTCTTCCTGAGCTATACGGCGTGGCGCAAGAATGTGTCGGGCATTGTGAAGGGGCCGTTACCTTTCATGTGGGGCGTATCGAAGACCGCCTGACGCTGCGGTAGTTCACATGGCCTCGTATGTCCTGCGACGTATCCTCGTCACCATCCCCGTGATGGCGATCGTCGCGCTGTTTGTCTTCAGCCTGCTCTATATCGCGCCGGGCGATCCGGCAGCCGTGATTGCGGGCGATCAGGCGAGCCCAGCCGACGTCGAACGTATCAGGCAAAGCCTCGGTCTCGACCGGCCTTTTCTGGTTCAGTTCGGCAGCTGGCTCTGGCGTATTCTGCATTTCGATCTTGGAACGTCGATCTTCACCAACCTTCCGGTGACGTCGATGATCGCGCAGCGGATCGAGCCGACGCTGTCGCTGATGATGCTGACGCTCGTCCTGACACTCGTCATCGCCGTACCGCTCGGCGTGGTCGCGGCCTGGAAAGCCGGTAGTCTGATCGACCGCGTCATCATGGCGTTTGCGGTTTCCGCCTTTTCGCTGCCGGTCTTTGTGGTCGGATATGTCCTGGCCTATGTCTTCGCGCTCGAACTCGAATGGTTCCCCGTGCAGGGGTACACGCCGATCAGCCAGGGTTTCTGGCCGTGGCTGCAAAACCTGATCCTGCCCTCGATTGCGCTCGGTTGCGTCTATATAGCGCTGATCGCGCGCATCACGCGCGCTTCCATGCTTGAGGTGCTGCAGCAGGATTATATCCGCACCGCGCGCGCCAAGGGTCTGGGGCAGCGTGGCATCCTGTTCGTTCATGCGTTGAAAAACGCCGCCGTGCCGATCGTCACGGTGATCGGCATCGGCGTGGCGCTCTTGATCGGCGGCGCGGTAGTGACCGAAAGCGTGTTCGCGATTCCCGGCCTCGGTCGTTTGACCGTCGATGCGATCCTGCGCCGTGACTATCCGGTGATTCAGGGCGTCGTGCTGATGTTCTCTTTCCTCTACACGCTGGTCAACCTGATGGTCGACCTCACCTACACCCTGATCGACCCGAGGATCCGCTATTGAGTGCCTCGACCACCAGTTCTGTAGCTATTCCGCCGGGACTCGCAATCGCGAAGGCATTGCCGGACTTGATGCTGCCGGTGAAAGTGCGGCGCGGCGTGATTGGCTTCCTGCGCAACAACCCGACCGTGGCGATCGGCGGGGCGCTGCTGCTCACGCTGGTGTTGATCGGCATCTTTGCCCCCTATCTCTGGACTGTTGATCCAACCGCGCTCGCGCCTGCCAAACGTACCCGCCCACCGTCGGCGGATTACTGGTTCGGAACGGATGCGCTCGGCCGCGACGTCTATTCGCGGGTGCTGTACGGGACGCGGGTGTCGCTCACAGTTGGCCTTTCGGTGGCGCTACTCGCGACGCTCGCGGGGCTCGCCATCGGCCTTGTCTCGGGCTTTGTGCGGTGGGCTGACGGCATCGTCATGCGTGTCATGGACGGGTTGATGTCGATCCCGCCGATTTTGTTGGCTATTGCGCTGATGGCATTGACGCGCGGCAGCGTCGGCAACGTCATCATGGCGATCACGGTCGCCGAAATCCCGCGCGTTTCGCGGCTGGTGCGTGGCGTCGTATTGTCGTTGCGCGAGCAGGCTTACGTGGACGCTGCGATTGCCTCGGGCACGCGGGCGCCGATGATCATCCTGCGCCACATCCTGCCCAATACGATGGCGCCGATGCTGGTGCAGGCCACTTACGTCTGTGCCAGCGCGATGATCGTGGAGTCGATCCTGTCATTCATCGGCGCCGGCACGCCGCCGACGATTCCGTCCTGGGGCAACATCATGGCCGAGGGCAGGGCGTTGTGGCAGGTCAAGCCCTACATCGTGTTTTTCCCGGCCGCGTTCCTCTCTGTCACGGTGCTGGCCGTCAATCTCGTCGGCGACGGCTTGCGCGATGCCCTCGACCCTCGCATGGCGAAGAACCTGTGATGTTGCGGAAAAAGGTCTGATCCGATGGCATTGCTCGAAGTCGAGAACTTGCAGACCCATTTTCGTACCCCCGACGGCATCAACCGTGCTGTCGATGGTGTCTCCTTTCATGTCGATGAGGGTGAGACCTTGGCGATCGTCGGCGAGTCCGGTTGCGGCAAGTCGGTGACCGCGATGTCGCTGATGCGCCTCATCCTGGAGCCGCCGGGCAAGATCGCGGGTTCGGTCCGGTTCCGCGGCAGGGATCTCCTGAAACTCTCAGATCGCGAAATGCGCGCCATCCGCGGCAACGACATTTCGATGATCTTTCAGGAGCCGATGACAAGCCTCAATCCGGTTTTGACCGTCGGCCGCCAGATCGGCGAGACGCTGCGGCTACATCAGGGGCTCGACAAGGAGGCTGCCGAAGCGCGCGCCGTTGAGCTGTTGACCCTGGTCGGCATCCCGGAGCCGGCGCGGCGGGTGCGGGAATATCCGCACCAGATGTCGGGCGGCATGCGCCAGCGCGTGATGATCGCGATTTCGCTTGCCTGCAACCCGCAACTTCTGATCGCCGACGAGCCGACCACGGCGCTCGACGTCACGATCCAGGCCCAGATCCTGCAACTGATGCTCGACTTGAAGCAAAGGGTGGGGGCGGCGGTGATCCTGATCACCCACGATCTCGGCGTGGTCGCCGAAGTCGCCGAGCGCGTCATGGTGATGTATGCCGGCCGCAAGGTCGAGGAGGCGCCGGTGGCCGAATTGTTCCGTGCGCCCCGACACCCCTACACCCAAGGACTGCTCGGCGCGGTGCCCAAGCTTGGCTCCTCGTTGACCGGAGCGGCCCGGCGCCTTGCCGAAATTCCGGGCCAGGTGCCGAGCCTCAAGCAGCGCATCACGGGTTGCGCCTTTGCCGGCCGCTGTTCGATCGCCACCGATCTCTGCCGCGAGGTCGCGCCGGGATTAGAGGAAAAATCCTCCCGTCATTTTGCCGCCTGCCACTTTGCGCTTAAGGAGGCGGCCGCGGCATGAACGCCCCTCTGTTGCAGGTCAACGACCTGAAGAAACATTTCCCGGTCCGCGGCCACCTGCTCAAGCGCAATGCGAGCCGCGTCTATGCCGTGGACGGTGTGTCCTTTGAAATCGCGCGCGGCGAGACGCTGTCCTTGGTTGGGGAATCCGGCTGCGGCAAATCAACGGTCGGCCGCGCCATTCTGCGTCTGTTCGATATCACCGCCGGCCAGGTGGTGCTCGATGGTCAACGCATCGACGATCTTTCGCCGGATCGCCTGAAGCAGATGCGGCGGCGGGTGCAGGTCGTGTTCCAGGACCCGTTCTCCAGCCTCAATCCGCGATTGCGCGTGCGCGCTATCCTGGCCGAGCCGATCCGCAATTTCGGTCTTGCCAAATCCTCGGCCGAACTTGAATCGAAAGTCACGGCCTTGATGGATACTGTGCGCCTGCCACGCGACGCGCTGGACCGAAGGCCGCATGAATTTTCAGGCGGACAACGCCAGCGCATCTGCATTGCGAGGGCGCTGGCGGCCGAGCCGGATTTGATCGTCTGCGACGAAGCGGTTTCGGCGCTCGATGTCTCGGTCAAGGCGCAGATCGTCAACCTGTTGCAGGATTTGCAGCGCGAGTTCGGTCTCGCGCTGCTCTTCATCAGCCACGACCTCGCGATCGTCGAACACATGACCCACCGCGTCGCGGTGATGTATCTCGGCAAGATCGTCGAGATCGCGCCGCGGGAACAGATTTTTGCAAGCCCGAAGCATCCTTACACCAAGGCGCTGTTGTCGGCGGTGCCGGTACCGGACCCGACCATCCGTCGTACCCCGATCATCCTGAAGGGAGACGTCCCAAGCCCGATCAATCCGCCGAGCGGTTGCCGTTTTCATACGCGATGCCCGTATGTGTTCGATCGCTGCCGAACCGAAGAGCCGGAGCTTCGCCAGAGAGCAGAAGGCCAGTGGGCGGCTTGCCATCTCGATGCATTGCCGGAATCGCCGGCAACCGCTTAAGTGGGGGTTACGCCCGCGCCAACGCGAGATGACTGGTGAGCCGCCGCGCAACGTCGCGCCGCAGCGCATTGAATTCCGGTGACGACACATCGCGCGGGCGGGGTAAGTCGATGCGGAAGTCGCTGTCGATCCGTCCGGGGCCCGCGCTCATCACCAGCACGCGATCGGCCAGCAACACGGCTTCCTCGACCGAATGGGTGACGAAAATCGTGGTTACGCCGGTGCGCTTCCAGATTTGTAAGAGCTCGTTCTGAAGCTGTTCGCGCGTGAGTGCGTCGAGCGCACCGAACGGCTCGTCCATCAGGAGAATATTGGCGTTATTGGCGAGCACGCGCGCGATCGCCACGCGCTGTTTCATGCCGCCCGACAACTGGTTCGGATAGCGATCGGCAAAGCGCTCCAGCCCGACCATGCGGACAAATTCGTCCGTGGTCTTGTCGATCTCTTCGCGTGCGAGGTGGCGCTGCCGCGGCCCGAAGCTGATGTTCTGCCGCACCGTCATCCACGGAAACAGCGCGTAGTCCTGAAATACCATGCCGCGGTCGCCGCCAGGACCGGTGACGGATTCGCCGTCGATCGCAACTTCGCCGGTGGTCGGCTCTTCGAATCCGGCGATGATGCGCAGCAGCGTGGATTTTCCGCAGCCGGAGGCGCCGATCATGCAGACGAATTCGCCTTTCGGAATGACAAGATCGATCGGCGCCAGCGCTTCGACCTCGTCGTCGCCGATAGCAAAGCGTTTGGTGACGCCGCGGACGGTCAGGGTTTCCGGTTGCCCATTACTCACGGTGTTGCGGGCTCCAGCTGAGGAGACGATTGCTGATGGCCACGATGATGCGGTCGGTGACAAAGCCGCAGGCGCCGATCACGATCATGCCTGTTATCACGAGATCGGTGCGCGACAGCGTGCGGCCATCCATCACCACAGAGCCGAGGCCCGTCGGAACGCCGGTCATTTCGCCGACTACGATCAGGATCCAGGCAAAGCCGTGGGCGATCCTAAGGCCACTGAAGATCGCGGGCAGCGAAGCCGGCAGCACGATCTGCCGGAACATGCCGGCGCCGGAACAGCCGAGCATGGAGGCCGCTTCGAACAATCGCGGATCGATCGAGCGCACGCCGAACATCGTGTTCAACAGGATCGGATAAAACGCGCCAAGGAACACGAGGAAGATCGCCGCATTCGGCCCCAATCCGAAAAAGATCATCGAGAGCGGCAGCCACGCGGTGACGGGGATTGGGCGCAGCAGCGAGATTGTCGGATCGAGCAGCTGCCGCAGCACCTTGATGCGACCGATCATCAGACCCAAGGGAATTCCGATCAGTGCGGCGAGCAGGAAGCCGCCGTAGACGCGCTGCATCGATTTCCAGACGTGGATCAGGATCGTGCCACTGAAGGCGTCGTCATAGACGCCACCGAACGTGAAGTCGTACATCATCACCGCGACCTGATACGGGCTCGGGATCAGTCGCGTGCCCGAGAATGCAACCGCGCGATCCCAGATCAGGATCAGCAGGATCGGAAAGCCTGCGCCGAGAACAAAGGCGCGCAAGCTCTCCAGCCGCTGCCGTTTGCGGAGGCGCGGAGAGGCGGCCGCTATAGGCGAGCTTTTCTCGCTACCAGGCAGGGTGGTGGTGCGGTCGCTCACGTCGATCGAGCTTACATGAATTGTTCAGTGATGGCGTGCGCCATGTCGGGCGCCTGCCGGACCTGCTTCTTCTCGACCATCAAGCCGCTATAGGCTTTGGCGCGCTCGATGAAGACGTCGTCGATCTTCCAGGTCAGTTCGACGTTCGGAACTGCCTTTTCGATCGATGCGCGCTGCTGGCCGAGCTTCTGCATCGCGACCTCGACCATTTCTTCCGGATGCGCCATCGCGTAGTCGGTCGCCTTCTTGTGCATCTCGACGATCAGCTTGAGCCGCTCGGGGTTCTCCTTGATCATCTTTTCGCTGGCCGAAAGGATCATGTTGAGCGAGCCGATCGGCGTCGAATAGGGATATTCGACGAGCCGGCCTGTGCCGTTGGCGAGGCTGATTCCGGGTCCGGGTTCGGCGCCGACATAGGCATCGATATCGCCGCGGGCGAGCGCGGCCGGCATGTCGCTGAACGCCAGCCGGATTGGCTGGATGTCGGCGACCGTCATGCCTTCAGCCTTCAGCCGCTCGAGGATAACGACTTCCTGCGTCGAGCCCGGGGTGATCGCGACGCGTTTGCCTTTCAAATCCTTGATCGTCTTGATGTCGGATTTGGCGTCGGCGACGATGCCCATGCCGCGGTTGGTGGCGGCGGCAACGATCACGACGGGTTCACCGGCAGCGGCGCCAAGCAGGAACGCGGCGATGCCGTGGATACAGGTATCGACCGTGCCGGTCAGCACCGCGTTCTTGCCGTCGGTCGGGCTTTCGAAGGGAACGACTTCGATCTTGTAGCCGGGCGGGGCGAACTTCTCATAGAAATAAGGGGTGATGCCATGAATGAGCTTCAACGTGCCGACCCGCAGCACCTTGTCGTCCGCGTTGGCTTTTGGCGCGGACATCGCCAGCGAGACGATTGCAAATAAAACGGGCAGCAGGCGGGTCAAAAACGACGCAGCGGGCATGGCAATCCTTTCAGCCAACACGACAAATCCTGATTTTAGCCCGGCGTCGCACCCTATACAGGAAGCCTCCCGTTGAGGGAACTATCGATTGTGTGAGAGGAAATGCCGCGGGGAAGGGCTTGCCGCAGTAACCTTGCGGGTCGAATGCACTGGAATTGACGGCTTCATTCCCTAGATAATCGGGACGGGCGGGAATTGGCTGAGGGAGGCCTTGATGGTCTTGAATCGCGTTTGCTTTGCCGCCTTTGGCGCGATGGTTTTGGCTTGGAGCGGCGTCTCGGCCGCGCAGCAATATCGCCCCAACGAGTACCTTAATCTCGACCTCTCGCGGGCTGTGTTGTCGCCCCAGCCGCTTGGGCCCGCTGCAAGCTTTGCTCCGGGTCCTCTGGATGTAACGGTCGATCGCGGCAAGGATGCCGCGCCGGCCAGCGCAGAACTTGTAGTGGATCCCAAGACCGTGCCCACCGCCGCGGTCCATGCTGACAATAACTCCACGCCTCAGAATTCCGCGCCCAACAACTCTACGCCCAAGAATTCCACGCCGAAGACCGCGCTCAAGACCGCCGCTCCCGGTATGCGTGCGGACCGTGTGCGGACGGCGGAGCGATCGGTGCTCCACAAGCCGCGGGCGCTGGTGGCGCTTCACGGGCGGAATCCCATGGAGGCGCAGGCCCGCGACACTACCGTTCAGACATGGCCCTGCAAATCGGGCGGCATCTGCAACTGGAAGCGATAAGACGGCGCTGGCGGTCTGAATCCGCTCCACTAATGACGCCATCTTGATTTGAATGACGCCGCGCGTGCACATTATCAGCGGCGGATGATTGATTTCATTCAAAGCTTCATCTGATTCATTTCTCTCGGACGCCTTTGCTTGGACAAAGGCGGCCATCTTCGGAGTTCATGCAACATGGAACAACTGCAAACGCAGGGTATCAGCCTGCCGCGTCTTGGGCTCGGCACCTATCGCATGCAGGGCGATGCCTGCCGCGCGGCGGTCGAAAGTGCGCTCGCCCTCGGCTATCGCCACATCGACACCGCGGAAATGTACGGCAACGAGGAGGCGATCGGCGCTGCGATTGCGGCTTCAAAGGTCGCGCGCAAGGATCTGCACGTCACGACCAAGGTCTGGAACGAAAATCTGGCGCCGGACGCGATGCGTCGCGCCTTCGATACCAGCCTGAAGAAACTCCGGCTCGACCAGATCGATCTCTATCTCGTGCATTGGCCGGCGCCGAACATGAACCTGCCGGCGATGTTCGAAACCCTGATGAAGCTCAAGCAGGAAGGCCGTACGCGCGCCATTGGCGTCGCCAATTTCAACGTAGCGCTGTTGAAGAAGGTCGTCGAAGAGATCAAGGCGCCGATTGCCTGCAATCAGGTCGAGTATCATGTGATGCTCGACCAGACGAACTTGCGCAAATATCTCGCGGCCAAATCGATCCCGCTGGTGGCTTATTGCCCGCTCGCGCAAGGCAGGGCGGCCTCCAACGAGACGCTGATCGCAATCGGCAACAAGCATGGCGCGAGTGCCGCGCAAGTCGCGCTGAAATGGTTGCTCGATCAGGACGGTGTTGCGGCGATCCCGAAGGCTTCGCGCAAGGAAAGCCAGCAGGCCAATCTGGATGCGCTGAGCATCGGGCTTGATGACGAGGACCTGCAAGCGATCGCGGGGCTTCCGAAAAACCAGCGCTACGTCAATCCTGGTTTTGCGCCGGCGTGGGACTGATCCCGCATTTAAGCGGTTTGCAAAGGGAATGGCCCCCTGGTGTGAGATACCAGCGGGGCCATTCTTGTGTCGGCCTTAGCCTTGGTGGCGGTGGTTCTTGATGACCACCGTCCTGTCGTGGTGGTGCCGGTCATGGTGCCAATCATGATGACCGTGGCGTTTGATCACAACGGTCTCGGCGCTGGCGATGGACGGCGCCGCGATGGCGATCGCACTGATTGCGGCAATAACGTAAGCAAGTTTCTTCATGTCATTCTCCTCCATGTGAGTGAAGGTTAAACCTCACAGCAGGAGGGAACGTTCCGCTAAAATCGCGAGAGAATTCTGAACGGCTGTTCAGCTTGAAAATGTTCCCTCGAAATTCCTGCGCGTCACATAAAGTCAATCGACAATCGCCTGATACACGAGTGCGTTGATCGTCTGGCGATAGTGCCAGCGGATGGGGCCGGGCGCGGCCGACATATAGACCACGGCGAGTTCTTCTTTCGGATCGACCCACCAGTCGGTGCCGCTCGCGCCGGGCCATGAAAACTGACCCACAGAGCCCATCATCTTGATGACGCCGGGCGTCGTGCGTACCGCAAGCCCAAGGCCGAAACCGTAGTCGGCGCGGGTCGGATCGGCGTTGCCGATCAGATTCTTGATATTCGGACCTAACTGGTCCGACAGCATATAGGAAACCGTCCTTGGACCGAGCAAACGCGCTTCGCCGCTGCGTCCCTGGTTCATCAGCATCATCGCAAAACGCAAATAATCCGAAGCCGTGGAAGCCGCACAGCCGCCGCCGCACTCAAACTTAAGTGGCTGCGTCAATTCGGGGCTGCGGGCTTGTGGTTTGCCGGTGTCGGGATCGATAGGGAGCGGCTTGGCATAACGCGCGGCCTGATCCGCCGAGATCGAGAAGCCGGTATCGCTCATGCCGAGCGGCGTGAACAGATTGGCTTTGAGATATTGCTCGAGCGTCTGGCTGGAGATCTTCTCGATCGTCAGGCCGAGCAGATCGAGGCCAAAGCCGTAATCCCAGACGGTCGCGGGCTGATAGAGCAGGGGAAGCGACGCGAGCTTGTCGATGAAGGCCGCGCCGTCATATTCGCGCGAGGCGTCGCCACTGCCGGCCGGATACATCTTGTGCACCAGCGTCGTGCCGCGGCCGCCATAGACGATCCCGGAAGTATGGCGCATCAAGTCCTGGATCGTGATCAGCCTGACAGACGGTACGGTCTCGGCCGTCGGCTCGCCGCTAGCATCGCGCGCGGCGACCCGCATGTCGGCGAATTTCGGAAAATATTTCGACAGGGGATCGCCGATCAGGAGTTGGCCGCGCTCATACAGCATCAACGCGCCGACAGTTGTCATCGGCTTGGTCATGGAGGCGATGTTGAAGATGGTGTCGGTGGTCATGGCGATGCCCGCCGCCTTGTCGCGCCAACCATAGGCGTCGAGCGCCACGAGCTTGCCATGTCGAGCAATCGCGATGACAGCGCCGGGAATGCGGCCCGCGGCGATGTCGGCTTTCAGGACTTCCGCGACGCGCGCCAGCCGTTCACTGGACATCCCAACTTCCTCGGGTTTGGCGCGAGGCAAATCCGCCGCGAAAACGGCGCTGGAGGCGAGGAAATAGAGTGTGGTTGCGAGCAAGCGAAGGCCGGTCATGGAGCGTCTCCCGTTTGGGCTCTGCGGCCCTCAGGGGACACTATGCCAACGGCTTTGCTGAGACCAGTTGCCTCAGACGCGGGAGGGGCCTGCGGCTTGCGCAAACGCTCCGGCCATCGCATCATCGGGCAATAAGAAAAATCGATACCTTTGGGGAGAACGCCTAAATGTCTGAATTGTCACGCCGCCATTTTCTGGCCGGCACCGCCGCCGCTGCTCTGTCAACGTCACCGGTCATGGCCGCGATGGGGCCGAACGACAAATTCGACCTGGTGATCAAGGGCGGCGACGTGCTCGACCCCAGCCAGTCCCTGCGCGGAAAGCGCGATATCGGCATTCGCTGGGGCGTGATCGAAGCGGTCGAGCCGGAAATTCCCGCCGCGCGCGCCGCCAAGACCATCGATGCCTCGGGCAAACTCGTCACCCCCGGCCTCGTCGACCTGCATTGCCATGTCTATCCCTATGGTTCGGCGATCGGTATTCCCGCCGACGAACTCGTGCAATTCCAAGGCACCACCACGGTGGTGTCGGCCGGCGATGCCGGCGTCAACAATCTCGCTGCGCTGCGACGTTTCATTGTCGCCCAAACGCGGGCGCGGATGTATGCCTTCCTCCATATCGCCAACAACGGCCTGTCGGCTTTTCCGGTCGCCGAACTCTACAACATCGACAATGCGCAGGTCGAAGCCTGCGCGATGGGGCTTGCCGAAAACCAGGATTTCCTGATCGGCGTCAAGGTGCGGATGTCGGAGAACGTCATCTTCAAGCACGGCATCGAACCGCTCAAGCGCGGCATCCAGGCCTGCGAGATGTGCGGCTGGCCGGCCAAGATGATGGTGCATATCGGCGGCGTCGAAACGCCTCAGTTGATGACCGATATTCTCAACCTGCTGCGGCCGGGCGACGTTCTGACCCATGCCTATTCGGGTTTCCCGAACATGGCCGGCGCCTTCACCAATATCGTGCAGGACGGCAAGCTGTTGCCGGCTGCGCTGGCCGCCAAGCAGCGCGGCGTGATCTTCGACGTCGGCCATGGCGGCGGCAGTTTTGATTTCACGGTGGCAGAAGTCGCGATCCCTGCCGGCTGCACACCCGATACGATCTCGTCCGATATCCATGTGTTCTCGGGCAACACGCCGGGCACGCCCTACCTGCCCAACGTCATGGGCAAGTTCATGGCGATGGGCTTCTCGCTGGAGCAGGTGGTGGCGATGGCAACCATTGCGCCTGCCAAGATCATCAACCGGGCACCCAAGATCGGCACGCTTCAGATCGGCGCGCCCGGCGATGTCTCGATCATGGATGTGGTCGAGGGTCCGGTCACTTTCGTCGACACCCGCAACAACAAGCGCGACGGCAAGGTTCAGTTGAAGCCGGTGCAGACCGTCATCAACGGCGTGCCGTTCGGCCGGCCGTATCAGGCGCCGTTCGCAGTGAGGTGACCGCTCGCGACCCATGACGTTCGGGCGGAAAGCATGGCTGCGACGATCAATGCTGCAGCGGCAATCAGCGACGCCACGCGGAAGTCGCCAAGCCACTGTGACAGGAAGCCGGCCAGCGTCGGTCCGATCATCTGACCGACGCTGAAGCTCGCGGTCATTCGCGCGAAGGCCCGGTGAGGATGTCCGGCCGACAGCATTCGCCCGGCCATGAAACCCAGCACCGTAATGCCCATGAACGTTCCACCCAACAGCAACGCCGAAAGACAGATACCCGGGATCGTCACCCATTCGACGCTGATGGCAACGCCGATCGCCTCGATGGTACAAGCCGCGGCAAAGGCATTCAGGATCCCGATCCGCCTGCCCAGCCAATTCCAGACCGTCACCGAGGGAATCGCGGCCAAGCCAAACAGCGTCCAGACCCAGGGTTCAAGCACGCGAACTTCGTTTGTCAGCCGTACAATGGCGACCAGGAACGTTGCGGTGATGATGTAACCAAAGCCGAACAGGCCATAGGCCACGACCATAGCGCCCATCCCTGGAGGCGGCGCGCCGGGAGCGTCGGCCTTCATCGGCGCGCCGTCGTCTTTCGCCGCCGGAATCAACAGCGCGGCCGCGACCGTGGCCAGCATGGCAAGTGAGCCAGTGCCGATCCAAAGGCTCCGCCAGCTCGCGCCCGCCGCCAGCATGACGGAAACGGCGACCGCCGAAATCATGACCCCGAAGCCCACGCCGGCGAACTGAATGGCGGACAGCGACCCGTGTCCGGATGCCGACAATCGCTCCAGAACGAGGGTGGACGCACATACGATCGCAAAGGCGCTGGCAACGCCGCCGATAAAGCGCAGGCTGACGAAGGAGACCATGTCGGATGGGAGCGCCATGGCGGCGGTCGACACGGCGCTGATCGTCAGTGCCGCCAGAAGCCAGGGCCTCGGCCGGGCGATCACGAACGGCTGGCCCGCCAGTAATGCGCCGACAAAATAACCCAGCAGGTTTGCCGATGCGACCAGCCCCGCATCGGATTTGCTCCAGCCAAGCGCGCTCAGCATCGCCGGGAGGATCGGCGTGTAGACGAAACGGCCGATGCCGATCGCCGCGGTCATCGCGGCCAGCCCGCCGAATGCCAGTGCCGCGGCGCGATCGGTTTGCATGGTGTTGGTCCGGTTCAGCTGTCCAAGGGTCGTAACGACCCTATGACAGCGGGACCGCATCCGGTAACGGTTTGATCCGATGACGGCTATCGTTGCCGGTGATAGCCGGTAAAAAGGCCTATCGGGCAGATCTACTCGGCCGCCGCGGTGCGCGTGGTGGCTGGTTTCGCCAGATCGAGAAAGGCGCGCAGCGCGCTCGAAGCATAGGCTTCGCGATGCCGGATAAAGACCGTATCGACCCATTTTTCGGTATTCGGCAAGTTGTGCATGCCGACGCGCTTGCGATCCCATACCGAACCGAGCAGCGCCTTCGGCAGCAGTGTCACGCCGAGGCCTGCGCTGACGCAACTGAAGATCGCCTCCAGCGTGCCGAATTCCAGGCATCTGACGCCGACGATTCCGCGCCGGGCGAGCAGGGCCTCCAACTGCAGGCGGTAGGAACATCCAATTTTCAGCACGATGATCTTCAGCTCCGGCGTGGCCGCGAGTGCGTCGAAGTCGGCCACGGAGGGAGCCGTCAGGATCACCAGCTCTTCCCTGACAAAAGGTTCGACCAACAGGTCCGGATGGTTCACCGGTCCGCAGACATAGGCGCCCTCAAGGGTGTGATCGAGAACCTGATCGATGAGCTCGCAGGAGGTCCCGGTGCGCAGGGTGAGGTCGACCGCGGGATACGCCAGGGCAAATTCGGTCAGGACCGGCGACAGCCTCAAGGCCGCGGTGGTCTCGAGCGAACCGATCACCAGTGGGCCCGTGGGCAATCCCTGATCGGCGACGGCCCGCCTGGCGTCGTCGAGTACGCGCGCGGCGCGGCTTGCGAAGGGCAGAAGCCGCCGGCCTGCCGCCGTCAGCGTAACGCCTCGATTTGTGCGTTCGAACAGCTCGAACCCGACCTCGTCTTCCAGCGCCTTGACGCGCGCGGTGACGTTCGACTGCACGGTGTTGAGCTCAAGCGCGGCCTTGTTCATGCTGCCGCAGCGCGCGACACATTGAAATATCCGAAGGTCAGCCGCATCCATTTTCAGCCTCCTTAAGCCTCTCTCAGGGCCTGATACCCGCTCATGCGCGGGATTCCATCTCGATATTGCCAATTCGCGTCGGCACGCCGAATTCCTTTCGGCACACTTCGGCAAGGGCCGCAATACCTTCCCGGATTTGCTGATGCGTCGGGCTTGCGAAACATAACCGCAAACGACAGCCGGCATAGGCTTTGTCCGTCGACCATTCCGGGCCCGGATTGATCGAGACGCCGGCGGCCAGTGCGGCCTGATAGAGTTTTAGCGTATCGACATGATCAGGAAGTTTGACCCAAAGGAAAATCCCACCCTTCGGCTCCTCGAATTCCGCCGTGGTGCCGAATTGCTCGTTGAGAGCTTCCATCAGCGTATCGAGCTTGGCGCGCAGACCGCGCCTCAAGGCCGGCACGTGGACCTCAAAATGCGGCGAGCAATATTCGGCGAGCACCATCTGCTCGAGCGCGCCGCTGCCGGCGTCGGTCTTCAACGCCAGCATGCGTGACAGCGCCGCCCATGGCGCCACGATGAAGCCGACACGCAGAGCAGGAGCGATCGATTTGGAGAAGGAGCCGATGTGAATGACGTTGGCCGTCTTGCTCATGGCATGCAGCGCAAGCGGGCGTTCGCCGTTCCAGATCAGGTCGGCGTAGCAGTCATCCTCGAAGATCGGCACGCCGTATTGTTCGGCGAGCCCAAGCAGTTCGAGACGCCGTGACTCCGGCATGATGGTGCCGGTCGGGTTCTGCACGGTCGGGATGGTGTAGATATATTTCGGCGCGACGCCGCGGCTTTTGAGATCGGCCAGCGTGTTGGCCAAAACGTCCATCCGCATGCCGTCCTGATCGAGCGGAATGCCAATCGTATTGACCCCGAGCCGCGTCAGCCGGTTCAACGTACCCTGATAGGTGTCGCGTTCGACGATGACGGTATCGCCGCGGGCGAGCAGAGTGGCGTTCACCAGATCGAGCGCCTGAAGTGAACCGGAAACGATCAGGATGTCGTCGGCCGTGCACGAGATTCCGCCGTCGCGCTTCAGTTTCGCAGAGAGAAATTGACGCAATGGCCGGTAACCTTGCGGACCGCTCTCCAGTCCGTAGGTCGCAAGCGTCCGGCCCTCGCGCCTCAGTACGGCGTTAACCGCATTGATCAGACCGTCGAGCGGGACCTGTTCAGGGTCGTTGTTGCCGCCGACGAAGCTGTATTTCGCTAACCCCGTCCACTTTGCCGTGGCGGCGGGCAGGCCGGCCGGCAGCAGTGGTGTGAAGTCGAATGGTGCGGCCTTCATGGACGCTTTGCTCCCTTGTTCTTGATTGCGTTCGACCTTATTCAAATAAAGAGACTTTGTCGCCATCGCATCGCTACGCCCGGAAAGCCTTTCTGCCCTGCGTATTGAAGCTGGCATAGCCAAACGCGCCGGGCTAATGCTCGCCCGTCGAAACGAGAGAACCTATGGCCGATCCGATCCAGGAAGTTCTGCATGCCTTTGCCCAGGGCGAACTTGTCGTGGTTACCGACGATGACGACCGCGAGGGCGAGGGCGACCTGATCGTTGCAGCCTCGTTCTGCACGCCCGAAAAGATGGCGTTCATCATCCGCCATACCTCGGGCATCGTCTGCGCCCCGATCACGCAGGAGGATGCGCGCCGGCTGCGGCTCGATCCGATGGTGGCGCATAACGATTCCAGCCACACCACCGCTTTTACTGTCTCGATCGACTACAAGCCGGATGGCGGCACGGGGATTTCGGCAGAGGAGCGCGCCTCCTGCTGCCGGGCGCTCGCCAATCCGAATGTCGGCGCCAACGACTTTGCCCGGCCCGGCCACGTGTTTCCGCTGATTGCGCGGGACGGCGGCGTGCTCCTGCGCTCCGGCCATACCGAGGCGGCGGTCGACTTGTGCAGACTGAGCGGCCTGCCGCCGGTCGGTGTCATCAGCGAGTTGATGAATGACGATGGCTCGGTGATGAAGGGCGCGCAGGTGTCGCAGTTCGCCAAAGCCCACAAGCTCAAGCATGTCACGATTGCGGAATTGATCTCTTACCGTCAGGCGCGCGAGAAACTGATCGAGAGGGTCTCGACCTTCACCGCCGACAGCCCGATCGGGCCGATGCACGGCTTTGCCTACCGATCGCCGTTCGATTCCATCGCCCACGTGGCTTTTGTCTATAACAGTGTCGGCGACGGCAGGAATGTGCTGACCCGTTTCCACAAGCCCAACATCGTCAGGGATATCTTCACCGGCCCGAAACACATGAAATCGGTACTGGAACACTTCAAGAGGAACGGCAGCGGCGTCCTGGTCTACTTGCGCGACGGCGCTGCCGGTGTTCCGGTGGCGCCGCTGCCGGAGGAGAAGACCGCGGAGGCCGACCGCAACAGGCAATGGCGCGAAGTCGGCGTCGGCGCGCAAATCTTGCGCGATCTCGGCGTTACCTCGATCCGGAACCTGACCTCGTCGTTACACGACTACAAGGGGCTTTCCGGATTCGGCATCGAGATCGTGTCGAACGAGCAGCTCGAAGGGTAGGTTTGTGTTATTCCGGGATGTTCCCGACGGGTCGTGCGAATGCGCGCCCGATGACAGGCTCTAAACCAAACCCGGAATGGCGGGGCCGGCGATTTGCGCTCTTGCCCGTGGCGCATTAAAATAAATCCAATGTTACGAAAGGATTTTCCATGAGCGTGCGCCCTCAGGCCAAGGACAAGCCGTCTCCCGTCAATTTTCTATGGGACGATCCGTTCCTGCTCGACGAACAGTTGACCGAAGACGAACGGATGATCCGCGATACCGCGCGCGCTTACGCGCAGGACAAACTCTTGCCGCGCGTCACCAAGGCTTATCTGGAAGAGAAGGTCGATCGCGACATCTTCCATGAAATGGGCGAGCTTGGCCTGATCGGTATTACCCTGCCGGAGGAATATGGCTGCGCCAACGCCAGCTACGTCGCTTATGGTCTCGTGGCGCGCGAGATCGAACGCGTCGATTCCGGCTATCGCTCGATGAATTCGGTCCAGTCCTCGCTCGTGATGCATCCGATCTATGCCTATGGCGACGAGAACCAGCGCAAGAAATATCTGCCGAAGCTTGCGACCGGCGAATGGGTGGGCTGTTTCGGGCTGACTGAGCCCGATGCCGGCTCCGACCCCGGCGGCATGAAGACCCGCGCAGAGAAAACCTCCGACGGTTACCGGCTGACCGGCACCAAGATGTGGATTTCCAATGCCCCGATCGCCGACGTGTTCGTGATCTGGGCCAAGTCGGCCGAACACAACAACCAGATCCGCGGCTTCATCCTTGAAAAGGGCATGAAGGGACTTTCGGCGCCGAAGATCGGCGGCAAGCTGTCGCTCCGCGCCTCCGTTACCGGCGAAGTGGTGATGGAAGGGGTCGAGGTGCCCGAGAGCGCGCTGTTGCCCAACGTCTCCGGCCTCAAGGGTCCGTTCGGTTGTCTCAACCGCGCCCGCTACGGTATTTCCTGGGGCGCGATGGGAGCGGCAGAGGACTGCATGCATCGCGCGCGGCAGTACACGCTCGACCGCAAGCAGTTCAACAAGCCCCTGGCGGCAACGCAACTGGTGCAGAAGAAGCTCGCCGACATGCAGACCGACATCGCGCTCGGCTTGCAGGCCTCATTGCGGGTCGGACGGCTGATGGACGAGGGCAAGATGGCCCCGGAGATGATTTCCATCGTCAAGCGCAACAATTGCGGCAAGGCGCTCGACATCGCCCGCACCGCGCGCGACATGCATGGCGGCAACGGTATCCAGATCGAATATCATGTGATGCGGCACACCGCGAACCTGGAAACCGTGAATACCTATGAGGGTACCCACGACGTTCATGCCCTGATCCTCGGCCGCGCCATCACCGGCATTCAGGCATTTTCGTAAGGGCCACAAGTGTAGCAGCGAACACCGCTGTCATCGTCCGCGAAAGCGGACGATCCAGTATTCCAGAGGCCTCTGGCTCAATCTCTACTGCCGGTGTTTACTGGATCCCCCGCCTTCGCGGGGGATGACAAGACAGGTGCAAGAAAACCAAAATGACCGAAACCGACGACGTTCCGTTCAATCGCAATTTCCCGCTTGCACCCGGCGTGGTTGAGGAAATCCGGCCCGGCGTGCGGCGCATCCTCTGCAACAATCCGAGCCCTTTCACCTTCACGGGAACGGTGAGTTACATCGTCGGCCGCGGCAAGGTCGCGATCATCGACCCCGGTCCCGACGATGTGGCCCATGCGGCGGCGCTGCTCGATGCCGTGCGCGGCGAGACCGTGACGCATATTCTGGTCACCCACACCCACCGCGACCACTCGGTGAATACCCCGCGGATCAAGGGGCCAACCGGCGCGCCGGTCTATGCCGAAGGGCCGCACCGCGCATCGCGGCCGCGCTTTGAAAGCGAGAAGCACAATCCGGAGTCAGGCGCGGACCGCGACTTTCGCCCGGATGTGCAGATCAAGGACGGCGATATCATCGAGGGTAATGGCTGGAGGCTCGAGACGGTTGCAACTCCCGGACACACCGCCAACCATCTCGCTTTC
>Ga0210387_10000811_pt1 | contig 22870 bp, 19 predicted proteins | sample IncBWC7OmetaG_FD_160108 | JGI IMG/M metagenome (GOLD analysis project Ga0210387, IMG submission 160108) | Forest soil microbial communities from Barre Woods Harvard Forest LTER site, Petersham, Massachusetts, United States - Inc-BW-C-7-O ...
CATATAAGCGGGAAGCACGCTCTAAGATGAGATCTCCCAACCCGTAAGGGAAATGAAGGGCCCAGGAAGACCACCTGGTTGATAGGCTGGAGGTTGAAGTGCAGTAATGCATGTAGCTTACCAGTACTAATCGCCCGTTCGGCTTGTCCATAGAATTTACTCTGCGCAATGTTTCGTTCATTGTTCTAGAGTCATTCAATACAAGCTTTGTAGTTATAGAAATATAACTAAATACGCAAATAAATTAGGTATATAGTCTGCTCAATCTATTCAGTTGTGAACGATCGCGCTGCGGCGCATCTTTCTAAAGTTTGCCGGTGAGTTTACTACGAGGGTTCCACCCGTTCCCATCCCGAACACGGAAGTTAAGCCTCGTTGGGCCGATGGTACTGCACGCGTAAGTGTGTGGGAGATTAGGTGATCGCCGGCATAATTCAAGAAAAGCCCACCCTTGCGGTGGGCTTTTCCTTTTAAGATCGTGGGCCGTTTCCTTTCGGGATTCGCCTGCCTAGAATCTCCATTCGCTTTCTCTTCGAATCGTCCGCGGAGCCCTATAATCATTGGGCGAGGAAATCATGGCGCGTTATCTCATTACTGGAATTGCGGGGTTCATTGGTTCTTCGTTAGCGCACGAGCTCGTCAAGCAAGGGCATGAAGTCAGCGGCTTCGATAACTTGTCTACAGGAAATCTTGAGAACCTGGCGGACATTCGTTCCTCGATCAATTTCCAGGAGATGGATCTCCAGGATCAAGGTGGGGTCAGAGCGGCCTGCAAGGGTATCGACTACATCCTCCACGAGGGAGCGCTCGCGTCGGTGCCCCGGTCCGTAAAAGATCCCCTCGCCTCGCACGAGTCCAACATCAACGGCACCCTCAACCTCCTGTTGGCGGCTAGAGACGCGGGGGTGCGCCGAGTTGTTTATGCTGCCTCATCCTCTGCGTACGGAGATCAGCCTACCCAGCCCAAACGGGAAGACATGTTGCCTATGCCCTTGTCTCCCTATGCCGTGCAAAAACTGACCTGCGAGTATTACATCCAGGCTTTCTATCGTGTGTACGGTCTGCGGGGTGTGTGCGTTCGCTACTTCAACATCTTCGGCCCGCGGCAGGCGGCTGACTCTCCCTATTCAGGAGTGATCGCGCAGTTCATTCACAAAATGATGGCCGGCGAGACTCCCACCATCTTCGGGGACGGATCGACGAGCCGGGATTTCACGTATGTCGATAACGCCGTCAACGCCAATCTGCTAGCCTGTGTGGCGCCGGACGAAGTCGCTACGGGCAGGGTCTTCAATATCGGCACGGGGAAGAGCCAGACGCTCAATGACGTCTACGCTGGGATCGCAAAGATCCTGGGATTCTCCGAAAGTCCCATCTATGGCCCACCGCGTCAGGGGGATATCCAGCATTCGCTCGCAGGCATCGATCGTGCCCGCAGCGAGCTGGGATATCAGCCGAAGGATAATTTTTTCGAAGGCCTGGAGAAGACGGTAGCCTGGTACATTGCGGAAGCTTCCAAGTAGCCACCATCGGCCGCAGGAATTCGCGTTCCGAACGTTCTGCGATTTACTGCATGAAGGCAATGTAGGTGGGAGTTTGCGCGCTGCCCGAAAGTTACGAGCTCTTGGAGCGGTGCAGGCTCTTCACGCGCGGGCGTAATCCCAGGATCTCAAACCCCGTGAGCTTGCTCTTCGACACATAAATCAGCCAGTTGTTCCCGATGGGATCCGCCGGAGCCATGAAGAAGCCTGGTCCGACAATATAGTCCAGGGCGTTGTGAATAATTCCTTCCACCGTCTCGCCGTCGTCGAAGCGGATGCGGATCCATAGGCATTCCATCGGTGGCAGCCGGTCATGAAAGAGGAGATCCACGTGGCTGGTCTGGCCGGAGAAGTCCTTCACAAAAAAGACGGCCTTCACATTGTCTAGCGAAACATCTTCCACGACACCGGATTGAAAGTGTTTGAGGCGAATCGAACTCAAACCCCGCGCATGAACATCATCCATATCGGATGGCCATTGACTGCGGTCAGCATATCCCTTGATCGTGTAATCTTCGCCGCGGATCACGATCATGTAAGGATCGTCTGAAACCTCTTGGGGTGGAAAGTGATTCAAGCTCGCCGTCTGGGCGCGAGGTCGTATTGCTTGATCTTGTACAGCAAGGCCTTGTAGCTGATCTGAAGTTCGTTTGCCGCTGCTTTCCGGTTCCATCCATTTGCCTCCAGAATCCGTTCAATCGCCGACGCCTCAGCGTCGCCCTTCAAACTGCGGACGAGCTGCTTCAACCCTGCGCCTTTCATCTGATCCTGGGACGAATTCGCCTCGGCATGGAGGTTTGAAAAGGGACTCAAATCGGCCAGAATCGCCATCTCGTCGCCCAGAATCAAGAAGCGGTTTATTACGTGCTCCAGTTCGCGGCTGTTGCCGGGCCAGGAATAACGACTCAGCGCGTCCAGCAGGTTATGCGAAAGAGTTAGTGGTTTGCTCCCGTATTTAGCGGCTCCCTTACGTACAAAGTGCTGCGCCAGAATGCAAATCTCGTCGCGGCGATCGCGAAGAGGGGGAATGACCAGGGAGAAGCCGTTGAGCCGGTAATAGAGATCTTCCCGGAAGCTTTTTTGCGCGATCGCGGCCTTCATGTTGATGTTGGTGGCGGCAATTACGCGAACATCCACCTTCATCGGCGCCCGGCTTCCCAGCCGGGAGAATGTTCCGTCCTGCAAGACCTGGAGCAACTTGGCCTGCAGGATCGCGGGCATTTCCCCGATCTCGTCGAGAAAAATAGTTCCACCACTGCAGATCTCAAACTTACCCGGCTTGGCTTTGATGGCACCGGTAAACGCTCCCTGTTCGTAGCCAAACAGTTCGCTTTCAAGCAGATCAGCCGGCATCGCAGCGCAGTTGACCTTCAGGAACATGCGTTCGCTGCGCAGTGACATCTTGTGGGTATACATCGCCAGGATCTCTTTGCCGGTCCCGCTTTCGCCCATGATGAGTACAGGAATATCGGATTTTGCCACCAGGGACGCCTGGGCCTGCAGCTCACGCATCCGCTTGTTCGACCAGACGAAGGAGTGACTATCGTCGAGGCGAATCTCCTGCGGTTCAGCGGAGGTGGCGCGGTCCACGCACTCTAGATGCTCCTCGATCGCGATTTCGAGGTTTCCATCCACAAATGGCTTGAGAACCACGCCCCGAGACCCAATCCGAGTCACTATTTCAAGATTCTTTACCTCCGCAGAGGTGGAAAGGATGATGATAGGTACGTCGGGAATGGAGGCACGGACGTGCGACAAAATGGGCAGAGATTGTTCAATGCTCTCCCACGCCAGCAAGACCAGATGCGGCTCCGGGCCGTCGGAACACTGGTGCAGCAAAGCGGTCTCGTCCGAAAAAAGGCTTAGACTATACTGACTGCTGAGCACGGCCCGAAGGTACTCGAGGACAGCGAGGTTCGTATCCAGGACAAATAGCCGAGGTTTGGGTGCCTGCGCGAGTTTCGGAACACCAAAAGGCAATGCGGTAGACATTTACGGACTCCAACACTCGACGGCGGCTGCGTGCGGATAACGTTCATCAGCGGTTCGCATCTTGGGGCCAATAATAGGCCGTGAGGACGTTAGTCCACTCGGTTCTCAGGCGCCTCAAGGTGGATTCAGTCTAGCCGAACGCCGTCACAAAAGGAAGAACTTTGCAGTCAAAAAGAGAAAAAAAGTTCCACATTGGTAGCGTTAATCACTCGGTAAACAAAGGGGATTTCCATACCTTCAGGATGCAACGATAGGTACATGCAGTTACAAACACAACAATTAGGGTGAAGTTGTCCACTTCTCCCATATGGCCTCTGACGTGCTACCTCCAAGCTAGGTTTTGCTAAATCAAGCTCGTTGGTAGGACATCCCTTGGACCACTTTGTAAATTCGGCAGCATTTCTGGATCTCCCTCCTTTGGACGTCGTCTTTGGGCGTACGCCCGCCATGCAGGCGATCCGTCAGAAGCTGGAACGCGTCGCCACCACCGACGTGCCTGTCCTACTCCAGGGAGAAACCGGCACTGGCAAGGAAATCTGCGCGCGTCTGCTACATGCCTTCTCGCGGCGCTCAAAGGACTCACTGGTTAAGGTAAGTTGCCCGTCCATTCCCCAGACGTTGCTCGAAACCGAATTATTCGGGTATGAAAAGGGTGCGTTTACCGGCGCGCACTCCACCAAGCGTGGCCGCGTGGAGCAAGCCCACATGGGCACCCTGTTTCTGGACGAGGTCGGCAGCCTGGATTTGATGGTTCAATCCAAGCTGTTGCAGGTGCTTCAGGACGGCACGTTCGTCCGGGTCGGCGGCCACACAACGCTGACCATCGAGACGCGCCTGGTCTCGGTGGCCAACCAGGATCTTCGCGCACAGGTGGAAGATGGATCCTTTCGGCTCGATTTCCTCTACCGGATCAATGCCGTCACCATTAACCTACCGCCCTTGCGTGCGCGGAAAGAAGATATCCCGCAGCTGGTGGACTACTTCATTGAACAGCATGCCAGGACTTTCAGCCTTTCTCCGAAGCCGCTCTCCCGGAACGCAATTGAGCTGATGCAGCGCTATGACTGGCCAGGAAATGTCCGTCAACTGGAAAATATTATCCGCAGCTACGTTCTGATCGGGAACGAAGATATCCTGGCGGACGAACTTCTGCCGCAACAGCATACTGCCGACAGGATTATGGCGGACATCGACCTGAGTGAGCCTGTCTCGCTGAGGCATATTACAAAGAAGGCGACCCTCGATCTGGAGAGACACATTATCTTGAAGGCTCTCCAGGCCAACAGTTGGAATCGCCAGAAGACTGCAAAATGGCTCCACATCAGTTATCGGTCGCTGCTGTACAAGCTGAGCGAAGAGAGCGCGCCGGTTCTTCTGATGCCATCGTCTCAAAAGCACGGTCCGGCCAAGGCCACCATGGATGATACCTTGCGACGCAAGTTGAGCGTACCAACCCATATCTGACACCAAAGATTTAACGGCATTGAAACAAAATTTCAGGATCAGCCAATACGCATCCATAAGGACCCAGATGAAACTCAAACTCCGAATACCGCTCTTCATCACACTGGTAGTTGCCAGCGCCGGTATTGGTACTGTAGGCGTCCATGCTTCAACGGACTGCCAGCATCTCTTTCGTGCATATAAGGACCAGCTCGCCAAACACCTTCACCACAAAGTAAGTCCCGAGACGCTTGCGCGTTGGGCTGCATGGAATAAGGCGCATCCCCACTACCACCCGACGCAGAAGGAATCCATGGACAAGATCGACTTTGTCTGCCAGGTTCCTATGGACGATGCTGCGTCAGCGGATGATCTGCCGCCGTTGGCGCTGCCCCCACTGGTCAATTCGATGACGGACACCTTTGCTGCTCCGTCTCAACCGACTATCATGGTGAGCAATCTTGTGCCGCCGGATAGCCCAGTGCCGTCGCCGGTCGCAAATCCCATCTATCCGCCGGTTTATTTCCCGGGCCCACCGACGACCTTCGCCGGCGATACCCCCTCTCCCCCGTCTACGTCTACGTTTAGCGCTCCCACGCCGGAACCAGCAAGCCTTTTGTTAATGGGAACAGCACTTGCACTTATGTCAGCATTGATCTATCGCGAAAAAACCAGAGCACAGGCATAGCGCGTCACGGTCTCTGGTCGGCTTTTCCAATCAGGAGAAAACAAGAAGGGCTGCCATTGGCAGCCCTTCAGCTTCGTGAACATCGTAGTTTCTTAAGATGCGGAAACGGAATCTAGCAACGGACAATCTTTTCAGAAACAATTCCCTTCGTTGCGTTGCGCGAGTCCACCACCAGTTGAGAGTTCTTGACGATCTCCTGGTAGTTGTAGTCCGAATGATCCGTGATGATCAGCACGCAATCATATTGACCTAAATTCTCCAACGACGTGCAGGTCATGTTCAGGTTGTAGTGCCTGCCTCTTCCGACGGTGGGGAAGTAGGGGTCGTTATACAACACCTCCGCGCCTTCGTTGCGCAGCAGTTCGATGATGGTAAGCGACGGAGACTCACGCAAATCGTCGATGTCCTTCTTGTAGGCCATCCCCAACATGAGAATCCGCGAGCCGTTCAACGCCTTCTTGCGCTGATTAAGCGCCTTGCCGACGGTCTGCGTAACAAACTCCGGCATGGCTCCATTCACTTCGCCCGCCAGCTCGATGAATCGAGTATTGAAGTCGTACTCCTTCGCCTTCCAACTCAAGTAATAAGGATCGATCGGGATGCAGTGTCCACCCAGGCCAGGACCCGGATAAAACGGATGGAAGCCGAACGGCTTGGTCGAAGCTGCGTCGATGACCTCCCAGATGTCCACGCCCATGCGCATCGACAGAACCTTCAGTTCATTCACCAGCGCAATATTGACGCAACGATAGATGTTCTCCAGCAGCTTGGTCATCTCTGCCGTCTTGGTTGAGGTCACGCGCACCGACTTGGTGAAAATTCCTTCGTACAGCGTTGCCGCCAGCTCTGTCGCAATCGCATCATGTCCGCCAACGACTTTGGGAATGTCAAACCGCGCCACCGTCGTGTTGCCCGGGTCTTCGCGTTCGGGCGAGAACGCTACGTAAAATACGCCCTGCTCCAAGGCAGGACCTTTTCCCTGCGCCTTCAGTCCCAGCGGATTCTCCCCTTCGAGAATCGGAATCAGCAGATCCTCCGTCGTTCCCGGATAGGTACTGCTCTCCAGCACGATGAGCTGTCCTGCGCGAAGCCACGGCGCTGCGGACTGCGCGGTCTTCTCGATGAAACTCAAATCCGGTTCGCGATGTTCGGTGAGCGGCGTGGGGACGCACATGATGACCACGTCCTGTTCCGAGAGCTTCGAGAAGTCGGTCGTGGCCCGGAGGCCCTGCTCGCGCGCCGCCTGAATCTCTTCCTGCGGAATCTTTATGATGTAGGAGCGGCCCGCTTCCAGGTCTGTCACCTTCTTCACATCGATATCGAAGCCCGTCACCTGGAAGCCTGCACCCGAGAGCAGAAGGGAGAGCGGCAACCCTACATATCCGAGACCAATGACCCCGACCTTTGCTGTGTGAGCCTGCAGGCGCTCCATGCGTTCCCGAGCGATGTCAGGCAGGGCAAGCGTTTCGTTTTTCATCATGGGGACAATTATTGCACCTCACCCGCGGGCAATGATTTCGTATTCACCATCACTTCATTACTAACTGTGGACTCAAAAGGGTAGTGCAGCGGCTCGTTCATTTCCAAGTTGTCGCCAGGCAATTAATCCTCCCTCATCGCGATACCGCACGTTGCGAAACCGTCGCGATGTACCCCTCCACTTCAGACCTCTCCCCTTCTCAGATGCGTTCTGGTCTTCGATCCCAGCCAAGCAGCCGAGGTCAACAGTTTGCTGAGTTCTGCGATAGACGGCAACGCCTTGGCCGAGCCCGGGACTACTTGAGGATGGACCTGCGTGGAAGGGCCGATGAATGTATGCAAAACTTTGCAGCTTCCCGGCCTAGCGGCATGCAACTCATTGATTCAAAGGGGAAAAGTTTGGCACGCAACGTGCTTGTATCAGGTCATCGTAACGAAGAGAGTTAGCCGCTGAGAGTTCGTCTCTCAAACGGCAATTAGTTTCGAAGGTTTGTCTGTTGGTACGTAGAGACAGGCAGGCTTGTAGTCTGTACCGTTTTGCCGCTTTTGGCGGAAATCTCAGGAGACCAGAATGAAATATCTCGGCAAGTTCACCATCCTCGGCGCGGTTCTTGCCGCGTCTACAACCTTGGCTCACGCATCTCCCATCCAGCTTGGCAGCTATGCAACCGGGGCCAGCAACCTGGGAAATGCCAACTCTGCTATGACTGTTACCGGAGTCGAATTCACGAGCGGCTGGCCCACGGTCACGCCCACTTTTGGCGCCCCATTGTCCTTGCCCACCTCTTTCCTCAATCCGAACGGTGTTTGGGGCGCAGCACTCTCCAACTCCACATGGGTTGGCGTGCTGCCGACGGTGGGCCCTGGCGGCTCGCTTAATCCACCCTATGGTTACTATGAGTTCACTTCCACCTTCGGTGCCACAGCCGGTAACTATAGCGGGACACTGAATGTGCTTGCGGACGATAGCGTGGAGGTTTGGCTCAACGGTAGTCTGCTGATCCCGTTTGGTGCGCTCGGCAACGACTCGACCTGCTCACAAAGCGCGCCGGGATGCCTGGCTTCCACAGAAGACAGCATGCTGTTGTCGAACCTTTCGCTGGGTTCAACCAACACCCTGGAGTTCATCGTGGAGCAGGATGGGAACGTGGCCGGTAAACCCGGCACCGATCCGTCGGGCGTTGACTTCGACGCGTCGCTCAGCTCTACGGTTACGCCTGAGCCCAGCTCTCTCTGGCTGCTCGGCACAGGTCTGCTCGGCGCCGTCGGAGCTGCCCGCAGACGGTTTGCTGCCTAGGTAGCGACTCAATCTGAAACAGACCAGGAAGCCTCCAAAGAGGCTTCCTGATCTGTTTGGTACCGAGACGTGCGACCCTTCTCCCGAGGCGCAATCGTCCTCTCCCCGCGTCGATTTCTGGCAACCAAAGACGTCCGTATCGCATCCCCCACGCCTCCTTGCAAGCCGCTCTCCGGCCCAAAAATACATCCCTCAATCGGCTAGAATCCGGGACCCGCGGAGCGTTCGGTTTCTGTGAGGGAAGATGTCGGGCAACAACTGTGCAAACTGTTGCGTACCGCGCTCATGAGGTCCCTATAAGTGATTGATTAGACAGAATTAATGTTTGGCTATCCAGATGCTCTAGATAGGGTGCTAAGGAATCTCAGGAATCGGTTGGACGGCACTGCTGTAGCCCCCTTCCGAAGAGGAGGGTTCTTTGCAGCATGCCGCAATGCATTCAGCTCGACCCGCGACAGCGGTAATTTTTTTCAGGAGGATGTAATGAAGATACTTTCTAAGTTACTTGTTTTAGGCGCAGCATTAACCGTCTCTACTTCGATGGCCTACGCCACGACTCTCGGCCCGGGAACCATCGATTTTAGTGGAGTAAACATTCTCACCTCCAGTACGCTTGAGTTCTTCGGAACCCAAATCGATCCCATCGCCACCGGAAGCTTGGCCCCTTTCACAAATGGCACAGACGATTTCCAGAACCTGAGCTCTTTCACAAGCTTGCCCGTCACTCCCTTCTTTACCGTCAACAATGGAACCGACACGCTGAACTACTACCTGTCGAGTGCGACCCAGACGACCACCGGTCCTGACGATCAGGAGTTCAACGGTGAGGGCTGGTTCACGGTAACTGCCAACATTGGCGGCGCTGTGATCGACAGCTCTACCGTTGGCAACTTCAACCTCACCACCCAGGACGGTCTCACCACGTTCTCGGCTGACTCAACCATCGCCCCAACTCCCGAGCCCGGCAGCCTCATGCTGCTTGGTACCGGTCTGTTGAGCGCTGCTGGCATCGCACGTCGTAAATTCGCTTCCAAGATTGCCTAATTGTTCACCTCCCAGGTTCGTGCAGGCCGCCTCGATGGGGGCTCCTGCCCTACCTGATAAGTTTCTACTTATGCAATCTTGATAGCCTCGTCCCGATGAGGAAGGTTGTGGGTTGAGTAAAGCGCGGCTGTTGCATCGTGAGAACGATGAGGGCTGCAGCCATACAAAAGCTGTTGTCCACATTCTTAGAGCCACCTCTCCGGAGGTGGCTCTTCTCATGGTAAGTGCCCCCTCTCCGCCGGCCTTCGTCTCCTCACCCCCCTCGACCGAGAGACCGCACCAGAGATCCACGATGCGCCCACGGCTTCGCCGAGGTTCCTGCTTGCCGCTGCAGCAAAGCCGTTCCGCATTGACCCCACTGCACTCTGCGACTTCGGCAGACTCGTCAGCCTGCGGTTGCCGGCCTTCCATCGCCATGCAGCCAGTCACGCCGGCCTCTTCCGCCCCCTCGCCGCGTACCTCAACTGCACCCGATAGCGAGACCCTCGACTGCAGGGCGAGCGCAGCTCTCTCTCGCGCGCGCCGCTGCCCTGTGGTCTTTCAGATGTCGTTGATTGAATGTGATTGCGCGCATCCGGCCGGGCCGGGAAGCGATCCGCCGGCGACGCCGGTGACTACTGCGCTCCGCGGCGGCGAAGGATCGTCTTGATGGTCTCGAACATGATCAGCAGATCGAGGCCCAGCGTCTGATGCTTCACGTAGTACAAGTCATAGGCCAGCTTCTCGCGGCTCTGTTCAAGCGTTGCGCCGTAGCCATAGCGAATCTGCGCCCACCCGGTAAGGCCGGGGCGGATCATATTTCGCACCTCGTAGAAGGGCAGCTCCTGGGCCAGCCAGGAGACGAACTCCGGACGCTCGGGGCGAGGTCCAACAAAGCTCATGTCGCCCCGCAAGACATTCCACAACTGCGGAACTTCATCCAGGCGCGTCTTGCGCATGAACTGTCCCACCCGCGTCACGCGCGGATCGTTCTTCTGAGCCCACTGTGCTCCTTCGGCTTCAGCGTCCACGACCATGGTGCGGAACTTGTACACGTTGAAAATTTTGCCGTTCAGGCCAACCCGTTCCTGTCGAAAGAACACCGGCCCTGGCGAGGAAAGCCTCACCAGCAAAACCACAAACGGAAACAGAGGCAAAAAGAGAATGAGGCCGATCGCTGCCACCAGCGTTGAAGCGATCCTCAACAGGAACTGTTGCGACGGCTTCATCCGAAAGCCTTCGCAAAACAGAAGGTCACTGGGGCGCAATCCATCCAGCTGCAGCTTGCCGGTCAGCCGTTCGAGCACGCTGCCTACCTCTTCAATCGTCACTCCGCGAAAGCGCATCGCCAGCAGTCCGTCGACGGGCAACTCTCCGCGGCGCTCGTCGAGCGCGACCACAATGCGATCGATGGACGTCTCGGAAGCCATCTGCTCAACGGCCGTGGCAAACGTTCTTTTGCGTTGCGCCTTGTCCATTGCGGGAGCGTCCCACCCGACCACGACCATGCCGGCCTCGCGGTGTTCGCGGATAGTCTCGATGATCGCGCTCGCGCGCTCTCCTTCGCCCAGCACATACACACGTTCCTGAAACACAGCGTGCCCGCTGATCCATTCAAACGCGCTGCGCCATGCAATCAGCCCCGCCACCACGAGGATCAGGCCAAGCAGAAATACAAACCGCGCAATCGCCGCCTGCGGAAATACATACACGATAGCGGAGAGCGCGAACGCCAGGCATCCCATCACCAGCAGAAGCCGGAAGTAGATCTCCCAGCGCGCCGAGATATGTTGCGGCTCGTAAAGGTCGAAGTAGTACGCGCACAAAATGGTGCATACCGTCAGGATCGCAATCTTCATAATCCCGTGGTCATGCCCGAGCACATTGAACGTCTCGCCACGCAGAACGAGCGCCGACGCCAGCACGAAGGAGCCGCACACAATAAAGGCTTCGCACAGAATCAGAACGACCGTCCGGGTCGGATAGTAAACGTTCAGTAGCTTAATCATGCGTGCACCGTATTCTGCCTTACTCTTTCTTGCTCTCGTAGCGGTAGTAGTAGCTTCCGCTCATGGGTGGCTTGTCGACGGCATTCAGTACAAACCCGATAACATTCGAGGCCTTCAACTCCTGCTGCGCGCGCTGCGCTACCGGGAACGTCGTTACACCGGAGCGGGCAACCAACAGCACTGCATCGCACGATCGCGCCAGGTTGACGGCATCGGAAACCAGCAACACCGGTGGTGAGTCGACGATGATCCAGTCGAAGTGCGGCGCCAAGGTCGCGAGCAACTCGTCGAATCGCTTGCTCGCCGAAAGATCAGCAGCCAGGTCTCCACCATCGCCGCCCGGTATGAACGTAATGTTGTTCAAGACGGCGGTCATCGAGGGATCGCGGTCCTTCGCCTCTTCAGGAAGTTGCATAACCTCCTGCAGCGTGGCCTTCCCGGAAAGGTAATCCGGCAGTCCAGGATGGAACTCGCTCCCCAGGTAATGATGCAGGCTGGAGCAACGCATATCGCCGTCGATCAGCAACACCTTGCTGCTCTTGTGGCGGGCAAGGTTGATCGCCAGGTTGACCGCGATGAAGCTCTTGCCTTCCTGGGGCAAACCGCTGCTGATCAAGACTGTCTTCAGGCTGCGCAGATCACGAAACTCCTGGATCCGCGATCGGAGGCTGCGGAACTGCTCGACGCCAACACCGCCGCGCTCCAGCGCAGGCAGCCGCTCAAAGGATGGATTCCATGGCCTGCGCCGTACATCGCTGAGGAACGATGGGTCGACCGTAACGGTTCCCTCTGTCCATGCCGGGGCCGCTACGTCAGGCATATGTGCAGCCTCGGCTGCCACCAGTGGCATAGCTGCCGTGAAGGGCAGGATTTGATGTTCCTGCTTCTCAGGTGTTGCAACGGCCGACGCGCCAGACTTGCGCTCTGCCTCTGCTCGTTGTAACGCTTCGTAGATGTGGCTCATCGGCCGCCCCCAGGTTCTCTATTAAAGGAGTTCATGAATTTTCCCGTCTCCATTGGACGAAGCGGGCTGTGCAGTCCATCCCCGGGCTGCGAAAGATAGGACGGAATGTCGAGTTCCAGATCTGCGGCCACGTGAGCGATCAGCGATGCCGGGATCACCTGGATCTGCTCCACATAGCCAAGAATCAGCGAATGCTCACAGATCAAGTTGATGGTGCGGGGAATCCCCCGGCTGTAGGTGTAGATCAGCTCGACCGCCTCCGGCGAAAAGATCGTGTTGGTCGTGCCCGCAATCCGCAGCCGTTCGGCAATGTATTCGCCCGTCTGCTCAGCAGTGAGCGACTGGGTGCGACACCAGAGGAAGATGCGCTGCCGCAGCTGGCGCACGCTGGGATGCCGCAGCTTCTCCTCCAGCTCCGGCTGGCCTGAAAGAACGATCTGCAGGAGCTTCTCGGACGACGATTCGAGGTTCGTCAGCAGGCGAATCTCCTCCAGCAGCTCCCACGAAAGATTCTGCGCCTCGTCGACCACCACCACGCAGGTCTCCTGCATGCGATAGCGTTCGATCAGCCAGCGATTGAGCTGCAACAGCATACCCGACTTGGTGCGCGAATTCGGCGTAAGCCCGAAGTCGGTCAGAACGAACTCCAGAAAATCCAGCGGATCGAGCAGGGGATTGAACACGAACGACGTCGACACCCGGCGTTGCCCCAGCGATCCGAGCGCGCTGCGCAACAGCGTCGTCTTGCCCGTTCCCACTTCGCCGGTGAGTACGGTGAATCCTTTGCGCTCCGAGATGCCATACTCCAACCCGGCAAGAGCCTCGCGGGTGTGCGGCATCATGTACAGGAAACGAGGGTCCGGGCTCGTGCCGAAGGGACTGGTCTGCAGATTGAAGAACTTTCTATACATGGCTTAGCTACCAACATTCGCAAGCGATTTGTTTGCGGCAGGCGCAACGTCCTTCTTCCGAAACAGGCCGCCGATGGTACCCTTCCCTTTGGCCTTAGTGTCATGAATCAAGGCAATCGTGGCCAGCGTCGGAAGCTTCGTGAACGCCCATACATCGCGCTCAGTCCGCAAAGATTTGTCCCTGTATTCGAGGAACGCTATCAGCAGCACACCAAATCCGAGGCCGAGCACGAGGCCGCCAATCGCGAACATCATGCGGTTGGGAAACGTCGGTGCATCTGGGAGATTTGCGTCGTCCATGATCTTGAAATTTTCACCTTCCTGGCGGCGCTCCAGGTCGGTTGCCATCTGGGAGTTGTTCATCTTGCCGAGGAGACTGTCGTAGAACTCCTGGGCCTGTTGATGATCGCGCGTCAGGTCCTTCATCTTAGCCTCAACCAGCGGTGTGGATTGGATCTTGCCTTGATACTGACGAATCTGGGCCTGCAGCTCGCCCTGCTGCTGCTTCTTCTGGGTGATGGCCTGGGTCATGGCCGTAAGCTGCGCGCGCAGTTGCATGGTGGCGGGCGAGTCGTAGCGTGGCGTCGCGGCGGCAGTGGAAGACGCCGCCGGTGCTGCCGCCATCTGCTTCTTCAGATCGCTGATCTGCCGCTGCACCGCCACCACATCCGGGTAATCCGGTGTGTAGCGCGCTTCCAGATCTGCTTCCTTGTCTTGTAGTCTCTGTAGCTCGATCGAATCGGCTTGTGGCGTCGACCTCATTCCCGGCGCCGCCGGCGTCTGCCGCGACTCCTGCGCCAGCATCGACTCAACCATGGTCTTGTCATTCTCCAAGCGAGTGAGCGCCTGCGTGGTTGCGTCGAGCTGCGTACCCAGGGTGTTGAGCATCTCCATATTCGGCGCCTGCTGCTCCGGCAGCGTCCCCATGTACTGCTTCTGGAACTCGGCCAGCTTCTGGTCCTGCTGATCCAGGTTAGCCTTCGCCTGCTCCAGTTGGCCCTTGAGAAACGCTGTCGTTCCTTCAGCCGATTGCTCCCGAGCCTGCAGGTTTTCACTCACAAACAGCGATGTAATCTCGCGGCACACCAGTTGCGCGGTGTGCGGATCCGGCGCAGTGAACGAGATGAAGAATCCCGGCAGCCCACCCGCCCCCTGGATTTCGGAATGAATCGGCACGATGCCAATGTTCTTCCGCGTCTGGAGGATCTTGTCGTCCATATTCATGCCTGGAGTTCCAAGGTTGAACCGCTCAATGATCGGCTCCAGTCTCGAGCGGCTCAGAATTTGCTCCTTCATCGAAGCCAGCCGGCTATCGAGGTCCTCCGCGATGATGGGCTTCACGTAGGTGTCCGGCACCGTCTGCGGCTCAATCAGCACCAGCGTCTGGGACGTGTAAATCGGCGTTATCTTATACGTGATCGCGACGGCGATGATCGGCACCAACAGCGCAGGAATGAGGATCATCCAGCCGCGGCGCTTCAGGATGGCGAAATAGTCTTCAACTACGAGTGGACGATGACCAAGCATGCGATTTCCTTAGAAGTGTCCGAGATGTTGTGCGCCCGGTGCATAGGTAATTCCAACCGAAAACGTCTGGCTAAGACCACTGTAGGCCCGCTGGGTGATTACAACATTGGTTTGGTTCTGAGTTACGGCCGTGTAGCTGAAATATCCGGAAAACGAGCGGCCAAGTCTGCGTGATACCTGGCCTCCGCCAAACGTTGATTTATAGTTCTGATTCAATCCAGCAATCGTTGCGAGTGATTTGTTCTCCGAGTAGGAGGCCGTCAGCGCTCCCTGCCAGTTGCGGCTGAACTGCTGTCGAACGGTGCCCCCAATTGAGCTTGTAAGCGCCCCAAACACCACGCCCGAACCGGCGTTCGTGGCGCGAGAGTAGGACACGCTGGCGGTTGTGGTCCTGCGGTTGTAACTGAGGGTCGCACTCGCCACCGGCGTTACCTCCGATGGAATCAGCGTAGCGGAAGAGCCGGTTCCAAATGTTCTCTGCGGACCAGCCGCGACGTTCATGCTGAAGAAGTGCGTCAACTGGCGTTGATACTGGAAGGTGATGCCTTCAGTTTCAAAAGGAAAGCTTTGTCCCGCGTATCCGTTATCCGTATAGGTATAGATGAAGTCGGCGCTTGCTGAACTGCGCGCATTGATTCGATACGTAGGCCCAATGCTTCCGCTCGCCATCGAGGAGTTGATGCCCTGATTGTTTAGAAAGTGCAGGATCTGCCATGAAGCCGAACCGTTGATCGATAGGCTCTTGTTGATGGTGCGCGTGATGCCTCCGTTGAGTCCATTGCCCACGCGCGTCGCATAGTTGGTGAGAATGCTTTGGGCCGGCTGGTCTCCGATCTGCACTGGCTCAACGCCGATATCCCCCACCCCCGGAATGCCCGAGAGCCCGGTCGTCGGCGATTCCGGCAGATAACTCACCGCATCGTCGATCACAAAGTTCCAGTTCTTGGTGGTCCACACCTGCGATGCCGCCAGGTTCTGGAAGGTTGAGCTCGACGCATATCCTGGTACCGACGAGTACAGATAGCCGCCCGAATACACCAGGCTGAACGGCTTGCTCGGACTTGACGAAAGATAACCGAGACTTCCGCTCAATGCAGTGGAGTAATTGGTTCCGCCGTTATATCCCGTCAGAAATGCTTCCGATGCGCTCAACGAGTATGTCATTGTTCCCTCAACTGACGGTAGAGAGAAGCCAAAGGTTGGGGGTGTCGACAGCGGCGGGGCCTGGGCCTCAGCCCGACGTCCGATCGCCATTAACAGCAGAGGTGCCATAAGGAATGCCTTCATCGATATCCTCATGGGACCACGATCGTGTCCCCAGCAAGCAGAGGAACGTCCTGAGTGTTATCACCCTTAAGCGCGAGCTTGTAGTTGAACGGAATCTTGGTCTGCTTCCCCTGGGGGCCGCGCAGAATATAGATATGCTTTCCGTTGGCGTAAGGGCTGAGACCGCCTGCCTCAGCAATCGCTTGCAACGGGGTCATCCCGGCCGTCAACTCGATCGGCCCGGCTTTCAGTACCTCTCCCACGAGATATACCCGTTTGCTCCTCACTGCAGCAACAACGACGGAGACCACCGGATCCTGGATGAATTTCTTCAATCTGACCGTAATATCGTGCGCCAAGTGCATCGGCGTCAGGCCGGCGGCCTGGATATCCCCCACCAGTACCAGCGAGATCATTCCATCCGGACGCACCGGAAACGTTCCCGTGATGCTGGGCTCCTGCCAGACCGTCACTTGCAAGGAATCATCCGGCCCGATCACGTACCGTGACGCGTCCGTATCGACCGCTGGGCTTTCCGCCTGGGGATTAGTTGCCTGGGGCGCCGGCGCCGGCTTGGCCGTCGGGGTGATGACCGGCTTGGCGGTCGTCTGGGCAAACCCAGCAGGCGCCAGCAACAGCACCGCCGCCGAGATCAGAACAAAGGAAGAGGCGAATTCACAGAACCTTCCTTTATGTCGCACTACACCACTCATGAGATCTCCTTAGGCAAATACTCATAGCACCGCGTGGGCCAAACGCAAAAAGTTGCATGCACTCTTTCGACCAAAATCGGCGATCTTTAGCAAGTCGCTTGTTTTGTGTGGATTGGCTCTCCAGCGGTAAACGCACACTAAGGAGGACGGGATGAAGGCTTTCAACTCCGGATGCAAAGTGATGCACGACGATGTTGAAAGTGGTAAATCTGTTCCACATTGGCAAGCAGACTTCCTCTTCCGTTCCCCAAGGGGACTCCTGTCTGGCGGCGCCCTTCGATCGGATGCGCTTCCAGCCGTTGGGAAAACGGCAATTCTAAGGGATAGATTGCCTGCCAAACGTCTTGCCTGAGCTGAGACAAGCTGGCCGGAAATCCCGCGGCGTGCAGGGGCAGGGCGGTTGCGATACGTCCGCCATGCTGCCTTGGATTGAACCTATTGAGCCTGTCCGCGCTCATTCACGACCATCTCCGGATGCCGGGCTACGTCCTAATTTAGGCAACAACTATCTTGTTATGAGTTAGATAGCGACTACCAGCTTGGGCGGCCACGTCTCGGATGACCGCGCCCTCCCGTCCTGCAACCAGCGAAAGGGTATGCCGGTACCGCGATATACCTCACATCAACGCGAAGCCAAATCACCGTCAATACCAGGGCCCTGGCGGCTGGCTCGTTGTGTGATCGGTAGATAGGCTCGTGCGGGCGCACGTTGTGGCAGCGGAATTGCTTGCATTGTCTCAGAAGGGTAACTTTCCAGCATGCCGGACATTCAATCCGCCACCATTCCCGCCGCTACGATCGAGAACGAAGACGCCCCGGCACCCTCGCAGGCGGCCCAGTCCTGGCTTCCGTGGCTGCCCTATATTCTTTTGGCCCTCGTGGTTACGGCCATCTACTACCAGGTCATCGGCAAGCTGGTCATGGATTGGTATGAAAATCCTGACTTCTCCCACGGCTTTCTGGTCGTACCGTTCGCTATTTTCCTGGTGTGGGACAAGCGCAAGGTTCTGCGCGACACGCCCATCCGGCAAAGCTGGGCGGGCGTGTGGCTGCTGCTCGCCGCCATCTTCGTCCTGTTCATGGGCGTCTATGGGGCCGAGCTCTTCCTCTCCCGCCTCTCGCTGGTCATGCTGCTCGCCGGCATCGTTTGGACGATGTGTGGACGGGCCATGCTGCGTGAACTGCGCTTTGCTATTCTCGTTCTCCTGCTCGCCATCCCCATTCCGGCCGTCATCTTCAATCAGATCACCTTCCCGCTGCAGTTGCTGGCCTCCCGGATGGCCAGCGCCCTGCTCCCACTCTTCGGCGTTCCGGTTCTGCGCGATGGCAACATTATTCAGCTGCCCTCCATGCAGTTGGAGGTCGCCGAGGCTTGCAGCGGGATTCGCTCCCTGATGAGCCTGTTTGCGGTCGCCATCTTCTATGGCTACTTCCTGGAGCGCAACACCTGGCGTCGCGTCATGCTCGCTCTCGCCAGCATCCCCATTGCGGTCTTCGCCAACGCCGCGCGCATCGTCGGTACCGGCCTGTGCGTGCAGTATTGGAATCCGGACAAGGCGGTTGGCTTCTTCCACGAATTCTCCGGCTGGCTCATGTTCATCATCTCTCTCTGCTGCTTGTATCTGGTGCACAGCCTGATGAGTCTCAAAATTCCCTCAAGCAGGAAAACACAATGAAAAGCCCTCGCTTCTGGGTCGTGCTGCTTCTGTTGCTGGCGGCGTTCACGACGCTTCACCTGCGTGCCAGCGTCGATCGCGTCCCGCCCAGCGAGCCGCTGAACCTGCTGCCCGCGTCCATCGATCAGTGGTCGAGCCAGGACGTCCCAATCAGTCAGGACACCCTCGATATCCTCGGGGATGGTCGTTTTCTCAATCGGCTCTATACCAACTCCGCGCCCACCGGCGGTATGGTTGAACCCCCCGTATCGCTCTTCATTGGATACTTCCCAACCCAGCGCACCGGCCAATCCATCCACTCCCCGCAGAACTGCCTTCCCGGCGCCGGATGGACCTTTGTCTCCTCCGGAAAGATCTACCTCGACAATCCCGAGCTGAAGAACTACGCTGTCGGCCAGTATGTCATCGCCAACGGAAACGTCCGGCAGGTTGTCCTCTACTGGTATCTCGCCCACGGCCGCAGCATCGCCAACGACTATGTCGCCAAGGCCTACATGATGGCCGATGCGATTCGTTATAACCGTACCGACGGCGCACTGGTCCGCCTGGTCACACCGCTCGACCCCAACGAGACGCTCGCATCGGCACAAGCTCGCGTCGTCAAGTTTGCCGATCGTGTGGTCCCCATGCTGCCGCGCTTTATCCCCAACTAACCAAGACCCCGGGATCGGGGAGAGTGGTCGTTGGGTTGCAACTGTTTTAGCAATACGGTGTACCCTTCAGCCACGCTCGCCCACTCGCAGATCACCCGCGCAGTTTGATTCACAGAATGGAAGGAAGTTCGATGAAAATGCTACGGAGTCAGGGAACGATTCGCTGTTCAGCGCTGTTGATCGGATTGATCAGTGCAGGTCTTCTGCAGGGATGCACGCGTGATCCCAACGTCAAGAAGGCGAAGTATCTGAAGAGTGGCGAGAACTATGCTGCCCAGGGCAAGCAGCAGGAGGCCATCATTCAGTTCTCCAACGCCGTCAAGATTGACAAGAACTACGCTGCCGCCCACGACGATCTGGCCAAGGCCTACATGAAGCTCGGCGCCATTGGCGCCGGCTATCAGGAACTCCAGCGAACCGTTACGCTCGACCCGAACAACGTCCAGGCGAGGCTCGATCTCGGCGCTCTCCTGCTAGCTGCCAAACAGTATCCGCGGAGCAAAGAACAGGCCAACGCCATCCTTATTCTGCAGCCCAACAACGCAGACGCCTTCACTCTCCTTTCCAGCGTTGCGCTCGGCCAGGGCGATCGTGCCGAGGCCCTCACGCAGATCCAGAAAGCGCTCGCCATCGATCCCAATCGCTCCAACTTCCACGCTGCCCTCGGCATCATCCAGGGTGGAGATCCCACCCAGGCAGCAGCCTCCGAGGCTGAGCTGCAGAAGGCCATCTCGCTCGATCCAAAAAACGCCATGGCGCATATGGTCCTGGCCGGCATCCTGCAGAAGAAGGGCGACCTGCAAGGTGCCCGCCAGCAGGCCTCCACGGCTGTCGAGCTTGAGCCCAAGAACATCCGCGCACGCATCGCTCTGGTCGGGCTCGAACTGCGTGCCGGAGACAAGCCAGCCGCCGAAGCCACCCTCCTGCAGGGCACGGATCTCCTCTCCGACACCCCCCAGGGCGCCGAGCTGCTTTGGGATTACTACACGCGCACCGGCGAGATCGATAAGGCTTCGGCCGCCTATGCCAACCTGGTCGCCAAGCATCCCACGAGCGTTCCGCTCAAGGTCACCTATGCGCACATTCTCATCCAGCAGAAGAACTATGCGGCGGCAACCAAGATCTCTGACGACCTCATGAAGTCCAACGGCAGCGATCCCCAGGTGGCGGTCCTGAACGGCATGCTGCTGCTCCGCGCCGGCAAGATCAACGACGCCTTCATTGCTCTGCAGAAGGCTGAGAAGAACTCTCCAGACAACGTTCCCGTCAAGCTCTGGTTCGCCCAGGCGGCACAGGCCAAGGGTGATCTCAGTGATGCCGAGCAGAGCTTCCAGGCGGCTGCCCACAAGGATCCCAGCAATATGGATGCCGCCCGCGGCCTGGCCGGCGTAGCCAGTCAGCTGGGCGACTACAACCTCCTCATGCAGGTCGCCACCACCACCCTCGCCCGCAACCCCGATTCCTCCGACGCCTATCTCTGGAAGGGCATCGCTGAGATCCATCAGCAGCAGGCCGACCAGGGCGCCGCGGATCTCCAGACCGCCATCAGCAAGAGCCCCAACAACGCCGCCGCCATGGAAGAGCTTGGCGCCCTGCGTCTCTCGCAAAACAAGCTGCCGCAAGGCAAGCAGTTGGTCGAACAAGCGCTCGCCGCGAACCCCAACGATTCGCGCGCTCTGCGCATTCTGGTCGCCTACTACCTGCACGAGAAGCAGCTTCCGCAAGCCATCGCGGTGGTTCAGCAGCAGATCGCCAAGGCCCCCTCCAACAGCGACATGTACGACCTCCTCTCGGAACTGCAGTTGAGCGCCAAGAATGGTCCCGAAGCTCTGGCCGCGGCTCAGAAGGCCATGCAGGTCAATCCCAACGATGCCAGCGCTCTTAACGATTTCACGCGTGCCCAGGTGATGCAGGGAAACACTCCGGCCGCAATCGCGACCTGGAAAAACTGGATCAACACGCACCCCACCGACGCGCGCGCCTACTCCATCCTGGGAACGCTCGAGGAAGCCCAGGGCGACTACAACGCAGCCGAGGATTACTACAAAAAAGCCCTCGCCAATCAACCCGATCAGCCGCTCGCTGCCAATAACCTTGCCTACCTCATGATGGAGCATGGTCAGGACATCGATGTCGCGCTGTCGCTGGCCGAGGCCGCCCACCGCGGCTTGCCGAACTCTCCCAATACTACCGATACCCTCGCCTGGGCCTACTACAACAAGGGAACCTACGGATCAGCCCGCGATCTGCTCGAGAACGTGGAGAAGAACGACACCAACAATCCATCCATCGAATACCACCTCGGAATGATCTACTACAAACTCGGGGATAAACCCAACGCCATTCTGCATCTCAAGAAAGCGTCCGCTCTGGCCCCCAATACCAAGACGCAGAAAGATGCGGACCAGGCACTCCAGGCCCTCGGCTAACCCCGCACCTGCTAGAGAGCAACGCACCCTGGCCGCGCTGAATGTTTTGCGGAAATCCGCAAGGCTTTTCAGCGCGGCCAGGGTGCGTTTTGCCGCCACCCAGAACGAGTGAACCAAAGTGGTAATACGGCGAGGAAGATGTGTGCAAACTTCTGCATACAACCCAACTTAGCGCCTCGCAAGTGACTCATTACAGGACATCTACGATTGGCGACAGAGTTGCCTTAGAAGGGGTGTACAGCAATTTGGCTGGCATCGATTCTGCTCTCGGCACAAGCGTTGAGAGCAGCGTCGGAGCGCTGGACCTCGAACCCTAACTAAGAAAGGTTGTTATGAAACATCTATCGAACTTCGTATCCGACAACGGCCCGTTCCTCATGATCTGTGGAGTGGTGGCGGCCATGGCCGCCAGCCTTCTCCTCTACACGGCTGCCTACCTGCATAGCTAACCCCGCAGCGTCGCCACGCCCAATCAGGCATGTTTCTGCGCGTCCGCGCAACCTGGAGTGCCTTGTTCTGCAAAGCACTCCACGTTGCGCGCGCCTGTTTGCGGGGGCGTTGCACGACGCGGGGTCTTCGGTTGGGTTCGCTGCTTGAGGGATGGCTGTTGGGCTTACGCGCTGATCGACCGCACCTGCCGTGACGCAGGCTGCCGGATCGACGGTGCAGAGATCTTGTGATCCGTATCGGTAGGGTGATGGCCCTTCACCAGCGCCTTTGAAATCTCTTCCGGAGACATGGGCTTTGCAAACAGATAACCCTGCATTCCGTCGCATCCCAGGCGATCAAGAATCACCCTCTGCTCTTCCTGCTCCACGCCCTCGGCAATCACTTCCATCTTCATGCTGTGTCCCACCGCAATAATCGCCTTCACAATGGGATAGCTGCTGGATGAATCACATAGCCGCTGCACAAACGAGCGATCGATCTTTACCGCGGAGATGGGCAGCCGATGCAGATGCTGAAGCGAAGAATAGCCGGTTCCAAAGTCATCCACGGCAAAGCGAACGCCGATGCCCGAAAGCTCATGCATCTCGGTGCTGATCTCGTCGAAGTTCAGAATCGCTCGCTCGGTAATCTCCATCTCCAGGCAGGACGGATCGATCTTCCACTTGGCCAGCGAGTCAGCAACCTCTGACGCAAACTCCTTGCGCATCAGCTGCGAAGGCGACACATTCACCGCGACCCGCATCGGAGAGGCCGAAACCGACTTCCACGCGTCCATCTGCCGGCAAACTGCTTCGACAACGCAGCATCCC
>Ga0210387_10000813_pt1 | contig 22865 bp, 20 predicted proteins | sample IncBWC7OmetaG_FD_160108 | JGI IMG/M metagenome (GOLD analysis project Ga0210387, IMG submission 160108) | Forest soil microbial communities from Barre Woods Harvard Forest LTER site, Petersham, Massachusetts, United States - Inc-BW-C-7-O ...
TGTCGAACTGGATGCTCGCGAACCACCTGATCTCGACCCCGGTGCCACCGGCTCGCTATGGCACCGACGAGTTCGTGCCCGGCGCCTGAACGCTGCGCGGAGCGCGGGCGCGCACCGTAAAGGCATAGACACAGACCCCTTACTTGACAGTTCGGCTAAGCCGGTGCGTCTCCTTGACAAATGTGCGGGATGGCGGAAACCTGGATGGTCGTATGCGCATACTCGTGACGGGCGCCGGTGGGATGTTGGGCTCGAACATCGCCACGGCGGCGGTGCAGCAGAGCTGGGAGGTGCTGGGGCTGTGGCATTCCACGCCCGCTCAGGTTCCGGGCGTGAGCGCCCGCGCGATCGATCTGAGTGAGAGGCGGGCGTGTGTGGCGGCGGCGAGCGGGTTCGAACCGGACGCGATCGTGCACGCGGCGATCACCGGGGATCCCGGCCGCTTCGAGCGCGAGTCCGGGCTCGCGGAGCTCGCGCTGCGCGGGGTCGAGCACACGCTCGCGGCCGCGAGCACGGTGCGTGCGCGATACGTGCTCATGTCCTGCGACTGGGTGTTCAGCGGTCTGCGCCCGCCGGCGGGGCGCTGGGATGAGACCGACGAGGTCGAACCGGTGAACGCGTACGGACGCACGCTCGCGGCGGCCGAGGCGCTCGTGCGCGACGCGGAGGTGGAGTGGCTGATCGTGCGCACGGGCGATCCCTACGGGGTGAACCTGTCGAGGCCGATCGAGCGCCGGGATCTGGTTCGCGGTCACGGCGGTCGCGGCCGCGGCGAGCGGCGTGGCGAGCCGGCGGGTGTGCGCCGGCAGGGCGCTCTGGCCGAGCACGTGTGGGGGTGCTCGGGTGAGGCGGTGCGCATCCTCGCGCGGCTGCGCGAGGCGCACCTGCAGCTGCCGGCGCCCGCGGACGTGCGTCGCTCGCCCACCTACGCCTGGGACTGCGCGCAGCGGCTGTGCGAGCTGATCGCGCAGGATCGGGCGGGCATCTACCACCTCGCGGGACCGGACTCGGTGCACCGTCGCGAGTACGTGCGGGCGATCTCCCATGCGTTCGGGTGTGCGCCCACGCTGGTGGTCGAGGGTGACATTCCCTCCTACCTGCGAGCGCTCGGCGAGCCGGCCGAGCTGACGCTGCCTCCGAACACTGCGCTGGACTCGGGACGTGCGCGTGCGGCACTCGGGCATCCGGCCGTGGACATGGAGGCCGGCCTGTGGCTGATGGGCGACCAGTTGCGCCGCGCGCTGGCACGGTAGGGTTCGCCCCGCCTCGCACACCATCCGAACACATCATCGAAAGGAATCCGTCCATGAACAAGTCCCAGCTGGTCGACGCGATCGCCGCCGACAGCGGTCTCTCCAAAGCCGACGCCGGTCGCGCGGTCGAGTCGGTGCTTAGCACGGTCACGAAGACGCTCAAAAAAGGCGACGAGGTGAGCATCACCGGGTTCGGCAAGTTCTCGGTCGTCAAAAGGGCGGCGCGTCAGGGTGTGAACCCGCGTACGGGCGAGCGCGTGAAGATCAAAGCCTCGAAGGCGCCGAAGTTCACTGCGGGCGCGACGTTGAAGCAGGCCGTCAGCCCCAAAAAATAGGGTCGAGCCGCCGCGATGACCCTCGTGAGCGAGCTGGAGTTGCCGGGGTTCGACTACACGGACCCGTCGTTGAGGGGGGAGCGCTTTCACGAAGCAATGCGCGAGCTGAGCGCCCGGGGCTGGCTCGCCTCCGGGCCCTACGGCTACATCGTGCTCGACCGCGAGGCGGGCGAGTGGTGGCTGCGCACGCGCGAGGCGATATTTCCGGGGATGACGATCGCGGAGATATTCGACGTGCGCGAAGGGCCGTTGCATGAGCAGATGCGACGCAACATCCTGCACGTCAACGGCCCCGACCACACGCGCCTGCGCAGCCTCGTCAATCCCGCGCTGAGCGCGCGTGCGGTGGAGCGCTGGCGCCCGGCGATGCGCGAGTTCCTGGAGGGGCTGTGGGCGGATGCGTGCGCGGTCGGCACGGACGGCGAGGGGGTTGTGCGGTGCGAGTTCGTGGAGGCATTTGCCAAGCCCTATCCCTCCCGGACGATCGCGCGGGTGATGGGCGCGCCGATCGAGGACGCGCCGCGGCTGCACCACTGGTCGAACTGGATCCAGCGTCAGTTCGACGCGGAGGGGATGGCCACCGAGCGCGAGGGGATCGAGCGGGCCGTGGAGGAGTTCTACGAGTACGCCGAAGCGCTCGTGGCGGCGCGGCGTGAGGAGCCCCGCGAGGACGATCTCGTGTCGAGGCTGATCGCCGCCGAAGAGGACGGGGAGCGGCCGCTGAGCGACGTGGAGTGCATCAATCTCGTGTTCAACGTGCTCGTGGGCGGGGTGGACACGACGCAGAGCCAGCTCGCGCACGCGATCAGGCTGCTGGCCGAACATCCCGAGCAGTGGCAGTTGCTGCGCGAACGCCCGGAGCTGGCCGGGGCGGCCGTGGAGGAGGCGCTGCGCTACGAGCCGATCACGCCGTTCACCGCACGGATCACGACCTCGGAGGTGACCTACCGCGATGTGGTCTTCCCGCAGGGGACGGTCGTGATGGTGTGCGCGCACACGGGCAACCGCGACCTCGCGCCCGAGGGGGGTCCGGCGGAGGAGTTCGACATCGCGGTCGACCGCGGCCACCGATCGAAGATCGGCCAGCGGGCGCTGACGTTCGGCGCGGGCGTGCACTACTGCCTGGGAGCGAACCTCGCGCGGCTGGAGCTGCGCGAGGCGCTCACGTTCATGGCCGAGCGCATGTCCGATCTGCGCCTGGACGGCGAGGTCGAGTACGAGACGATCATGGGCATCTACGGACTCGCGCGCCTGCCCATAGCCTTCTCCGTCTGATCTCATCCCCCGTAACGCAGCGAGGAGTGTCTGGGGGGAGCCAAAACCTGTCGCCACGCCATCAATGACATTCGCCGCCCGCGCAGTGTGCTCAGACCGGACGCTCGATTGCGCCGCAACGTCATTCCGGGCAAGCCCACCGACCGCTGACTTGCCGCGAGCGCGGCGGCGTAGCCCCCGAACCCACAACGAGCGATCATTCCCCATGGGTCCGCCGATCGCTTTCTCCGTGTGACGCTCGCGGCGGCTTGAGCGCGCTTTTCGTGGGTAAGCCATAGCCGGCCCTTTCAGCGACAGCGGGTCCAAGCCGCTTACCGCAGCGGTCGGTGCCGCGTGGGCGCGTAAGGACTGGAACAATTCGCAGGGGGGTCTACTGGGGTCACGGAGCGACTGGTGGGTGTGGCGATGGTTTCGAACAGAGTCCGGATGGCGATCACGGTGTGGGCGGCGGCGATTGCGATGTGCGGGATGGCCTGCGCGGGGGCGGTTGCGGGTGGGTATCACGTGTACTCGTGCCGCACGCCGTCTGGTGCTGTTGCGCCTGTGGACGGGTGGACGGGATATGTCGCACCTGGCAGTGCTTATGATGACTTCGCACCGAACACCTGTCCGAATAGTGGCGCTCTGATCGCCGCGCTTGGCGATGCGACTGGCCACGCTGTAGAGGTTGACAAGGTCTCCTGGACCTTCAATGCGCCGAACGGAACGAAGATTGTCGGAGCTACGGTGTGGCGTTCGGGTGACACCGTAGGCGGAAAGACCCTCGAATCCACCTATGAATATTGGCTCGCAGGGTTGGACGGGACTAAAACATTTGACAGCTGTGTCGCAGGAATGGGTTGCGAACATGAGGGTAATCCGTCCTCGCCACTCTCCATCCAGAATCGCGTGGTCGTTCCTATCCAAGATCTTGGCTCGAACGTCGCCGCGATCATTGATTGCGGCGGAATCTCGGGAAATGAATGTCCAGCAGGCAAGGGCGACGCGAAGGGCTACGCCTCGGCCGTGTACCTCTACGCCGCGGACATCCTCCTCGAACAGTCGGTCGGCCCGACGGCGACGAACGTCACCGGCGAACTCGCAACAGCGCCCTCGGTGCGAGGCACGAGTGACATCGCGTTCGACGCCACGGACCCGGCGTCGGGCGTGTACGAGGCGGTGTTCGCGATCGACGGCCAGGTGGTGCAGAGCACGGTCGTCGACGACAACGGCGGCCACTGCCGCGACGTCGGCGGGACGAGCGACGGGCGACCGGCCTTCCTGTACGTGCGGCCGTGCAAGGGAAGCGTGAGTGCGGACGTGCCGTTCGACACCACGCGCGTCCCCGACGGCACGCATCATTTGGTCGTGAGCGTGATCGACGCGGCGGGTGACAGCGCACCGGTGCTCGATCGTGCGATCACGGTCGCCAACCCACCCCCGGTGGGAGGGCCAAACGGAACGAACGCCTCGACCCGGGCGACGTTGGCGGCGGGTTGGGTCGGGTCGAGGAAGGCGCGGGTCACGGCGGCGTATGGTCACGCGCACGTGATCGCCGGACGGCTGACCGCACCGGGTGGAACGCCGATCGTGGGCGCGGCGATCGACTGCACGGCGACCGCGGCGTATCAGGGGGCCAAACCCGTGGCGATGGCCTGCCCGCGCACGGGCGCGGACGGCCGGTTCGCGATGAAGGTGCCGCGGGGCGCGAGCTCGCGCACGATCCGCCTCGCCTATCGGGCCCATGTCGGCGACGCGCTGCCGGTGGCGACGTGCACGCTCGCGCTGGCCGTCAGGGCGGGGATGAGACTGCGCGTGAGCCCGCATACGACGAGCGTCGGTCACGCGATCCACTTCACCGGCAGACTGCTGGGCGGGCCGGTCCCGCATGGAGGCAAGCCGGTGGTGCTCGAGGCGGGCTCGCCGGGTGGCCCGTGGATCGAGTTCGACGTGGTTCGCACCAACCGCAAGGGACGCTACAGAGACTCCTACACGTTCAAGTTCCCCGGCCCGGTCGACTACAGGTTTCGCGCGCTCAGCGAAGGCGAAGCCGACTACCCCTACGCGACGGGCTCCTCGAACGTCGTGCGCGTGCACGAGCGCTGAGGCGAAGCGCGCCCGTCCATGCCGCCGGGCGATCCCGCCGCATGCCTGCTGCCCTCCGTGCGCCTCGACGGGACAGGACGGGAGCGCGTGTCGTCCTTTACCCGCAAAAAGGGGCTGTCCGGTGGGTTCATCGCGCCCCTCCGCGACTGCTTGTGCGGCCGGCGGGGGCGCGGCGGCGGAATGCGTTTTGCCTGCAAACGGTGGTTTCGGTCATGCAAGTAGGACAAACGTCCAAATACTTAGAAGAATCGATCCGTTCTGGACGTGTCGTCCGAAAAGACCGACATGAACAGTCCAGAAGGGGCAGTGATAATGAAGCTCGATGAGTTGCCGTTGCAGTGCGTGTGGACCCGCCAGCCGACCAACGATCACCGTTGTCAGGCGCGGGTCCCCGCCCGGCGCGTGGCCGCGGCATGGCGTAGGGAGTTGAAGCTGAACGGCGCGCGCGCTGGGTTCTTCCACCTCGAGTGGCGCGGGGAGGAATGGCTCGCCTACGGCTTGCCCGACGGTGAGGTCCGGGGCGTCTACTGTCCGGCACATCGCGCGCAGCGCGAGGAACGGCTCGGCTACGATCACGGGCTTGCCCTCACAGCAGCCGGATACGCGAACTAGCCCGACGAGGGTCCCCGACGTCCCGGAGCGTCCGTCGCTCGATGGGCTGGAGGCGAAGTGGAGCGAGGCGTGGGAACGCGACGGCGTCTACCGCTTCGATCGCTCGGCCCCGCGCGAGCGGGTGTTCTCCATCGACACGCCACCGCCGACGGTGAGCGGATCGCTGCATGTCGGGCACGTCTTCTCCTACACCCACACCGACGCGATCGCCCGTTACCAGCGGATGCGCGGCAAGGCCGTGTTCTACCCGATGGGCTGGGACGACAACGGCCTGCCGACCGAGCGGCGCGTGCAGAACCACTACGGCGTGCGTTGTGACCCGTCGGTGGACTATGACCCGCAGTTCACGCCCCCGGCGGAGCCTTCGGAGAAGGAGCCGGTGTCGATCTCGCGCCCGAACTTCGTGGAGCTGTGTCTGACGCTGACCGAGTCCGACGAGCAGGCGTTTGAGGCGCTGTGGCGCACGCTCGGCCTGTCGGTCGACTGGTCGACGACCTATACGACGATCGGCCGCGTCGCGCAGCGGATATCCCAGCGCTCGTTCCTTGAGCTGCTCGCCCGCGGTGAGGCCTATCAGCTGCAGGCGCCCACGTTGTGGGACGTCGACTTCCAGACCGCGGTCGCGCAGGCCGAGCTCGAGGACCGCGAGCGCCCGGGGGCGATGCACCGCGTGCGTTTCGCCCGCGCGAGCGGTGATGGCGTCGTCGAGTCGGGTGTCGGAGACATCCTGATCGAGACCACGCGCCCCGAGCTGATCCCCGCGTGCGTGGCGCTGCTCGCTCACCCTGGCGACGAGCGCTGGAACGCGCTCGTCGGCGGTGAGGCGCTGACGCCCCTGTTCGGCACGCGGGTGCCGGTGCTCGCGCATCCGCTGGTCGAGCCGGACAAGGGCACGGGACTGGTGATGGTGTGCACCTTCGGTGATCTCACCGACGTGACGTGGTGGCGCGAGCTGAGCCTGCCTGTGCGCGCGGTGCTGGGCGAGGACGGGCGCCTGCTCGACGTGCCCTGGGGTGAGCCGGGCTGGGAGTCCGTCGACGTCGCGGGTGCGCGCGCCAGCTACGACGAGCTCGCGGGGCGCAGCGTCAACCAGGCGCGCCGGCGTATCGTCGAGCTGCTGGCCGAGTCCGGCGAGTTGATCGGCGAACCGGAACCGGTCAACCGTGCGGTGAAGTTCTTCGAGAAGGGCGAGCGCCCCGTCGAGATCGTCACTAGCCGCCAGTGGTTCTTCAAGACGGTCGCCCACCGCGAGGCGCTGCTCGCCCGCGGAGTCGAGCTTGAGTGGCATCCCTCGTACATGCGCGCACGCTACGAGGACTGGGTCAACGGTCTCACCGGCGACTGGTGTGTCAGCCGCCAGCGCTTCTTCGGGGTGCCGTTCCCGGTCTGGTACCCGATCGATGCATCAGGGACCGTCCTCTACGAGCGCCCGATTCCCGCAGACCCAGAGCGGCTGCCGGTCGATCCCTCCACCGATGTCCCCGATGGCTACGCCCCCGAGCAGCGCGGGCAGCCGGGAGGGTTCGCGGGCGATCCGGACGTGATGGACACGTGGGCGACATCGTCGCTTACGCCCCAGATCGCCGGCATGGCCGGGGAGGACGAGGATCTCCTGGCGCGGGTGTTCCCGATGGACATGCGCCCGCAGGCGCACGACATCATCAGGACCTGGCTGTTCACGACCGTGTTGCGCTCGCATTTGGAACGGAATTCGCTGCCCTGGCGCGTGGCCGCGCTGTCGGGCTGGGTGCTCGACCCGGACCGCAAGAAGATGTCCAAGTCCAAGGGCAACGTGGTCACGCCGATGCACCTGCTCGAGGAGCATGGCGCCGACGCGGTGCGCTACTGGGCCGCGAACGGGCGCCCGGGCACCGACACCGCGTTCGACGCCCAGCAGATGAAGGTCGGCCGGCGCCTGGCGGTGAAGCTCCTGAATGCCTCCAAGTTCGCCCTCGCCGACCTCCCGCCTGAGGGCGAGACGTTGACCAGCCCGCTCGACCGGGCACTGATCGCACGCTTGGCGGCGACCGTCGAGGTTGTGACGCGGAGCTTCGAGGATTACGACTACGCGCGCGCGCTGCAGCACACCGAGGAGCGCTTCTGGTGGTTCTGCGACTACTACCTGGAGCTCGTCAAGGGCCGGCGCTATGACTCCGCCGGGGACCCCGAGGGCGCGGCCTCGGTGAGCCGTGCGCTGCGCCTGGCGGTGTCGGTGTTCCAGCGTCTGCTCGCGCCGTTCCTGCCGTTCGTGTGCGAGGAGGTGTGGTCGTGGTGGCAGCCCGGCTCGATCCACCGGGCGCCGTGGCCAGACGCCGGCGAGTTGCTGGCGGATCTCCGATCGATCGAGCTCGAGCGCGACGGCGGGAGCGCGCCGGCCGGCGATGAGGACGAGGCGCTGACCGTGGCCGCCGAGGTGCTGAGCGAGGTGCGCAAGGCCAAGTCCGAAGCCCGGCGTCCGATGCGCGCGCCCGTCGGTCATGTGCGCGTGCACGACACGCCCACGCGCCTCGCGGCACTGCGGCTGGGCCTCGGCGACCTGCTCACGGCGGGCGCGATCGAGCAGGTCGAGTCGGTCGAGTCAGATGAGTTCGCCGTCGAGGTCGAGCTGGCATAGGTAGGGTCCCCGTCTTGGACCGAACCCTGACATCCGACTTGCCGGCCAAGATCGGCGAGCGAGCGAGCGTGCGCGGCTGGGTGCAGGCGATCCGTGACCAGAAGCGCGTGCAGTTCCTCGTCGTGCGCGACGAGGCCGGCGCGGTGCAGGTGGTGCTCGGCAAGGACGATCCGCCGAGTGAGCTCAACGAGGCCGTCTCGGCACTGATGCCCGAGTCCGCGGTGACGGTCAGCGGCGGCGTGGTCGCGGACGAGCGCGTGAAGCTCGGTGGGCTCGAGCTGCAGTTGGAGGAGCTGCACATCGACGCGCTCGCCGAGCCCGAGCTGCCGATCGCGCCCGACTCGGCCCTGGACAAGCGCATCGACTGGCGCTACCTCGACCTGCGCCGTCCCGACCGGCGACTGATCTTCGCGGTGCAGTCGACGATCGAGCACGCCATGCGCGAGTTCTGGCGCGCCGAGCGCTTCGTCGAGATCCACACACCCAAGCTGATGGGCTCGGCCAGCGAGTCCGGTGCGGAGCTGTTCAAGGTCGAGTACTTCGAGACGACCGCCTACCTCGCGCAGTCGCCGCAGTTCTACAAGCAGATGGCGATTGCCGGCGGGTTTGAACGCGTGTTCGAGATCGGCCCGGTGTTCCGCGCGAACCCGTCGTTCACCTCCCGCCACGACACCGAGTTCACGAGCGTGGACGTGGAGATCGCCTGGGTCGACTCGCACGAGGACGTGATGGCCTTCGAGGAGCGCTGGCTTGCGCACGTGCTCGGGGTCGTGGCCGCCGAGCATGGCGAGGAGATCGAGCGCACGTTCGGCGCCGAGGTCGTCGTCCCGACCGTGCCCTTCCCGCGGATCTCACTCGCGGACGCCAAGGAGATGCTGCGCGCGTCCGGTCACGAGTCCGTCCCCGGCCCCGACCACGACCTCGACCCCCCGAGCGAGCGCGCGCTGTCGGCGCTCGTGGCGGCCGAGCACGGTCACGAGTTCGCATTCGTCACCGACCACCCCTCGACGGTGCGGCCCTTCTACCACATGCGCCACCCCGACGATCCGACTCTGACGCGTAGCTTCGACTTGCTGTGGCGGGGCCTCGAGCTCACGACCGGCGCCCAACGCGAGCACCGCCACGACGTCTTGCTGGCACAGGCAAAGGACAAGCAGGTGGATACCGGTCCGATCTCCTATTACCTCGACTTCTTCCGCTACGGCGCCCCGCCGCACGGCGGCTTTGGGTTCGGCTTGACGCGACTGCTGATGCAGCTGCTGGGGCAGGACAATGTGCGCGAGGTGACGTTCCTGTATCGCGGCCCGCACCGGCTGATGCCATGAGAGCGTTCGGTCGGCGTCAATACGGACAGCGCCTGGCGCTTACCTGCTGAGGTCAGTAGACCCCGCCGAGCTTGCGGTGATCCCAGCTCGCGCGGCGGCGCTCGACGAACTCCAGTCCCACGCGCTTGGCGGCCTGGGCGTCCACGGCGGCGCGTGCCTCCTCTGGCATCTCCGCGGGCGGCTCCTGTCCTCGCGGGACGGAGTTGCGCAGCAGGATCGCCCCTCCGAGTGGGGCGACCGTATCGAGGTCGCGGTGGATCACGACCTCGCACTCGAGCATCACCCCACGCAGCTGTGAGTACTCCTCGTCCGCCTCGACCTGCAGCGTCGCGCGGGGGTCGCGTTCGAGGTTGCGCACCTTCTGCGAGCGCCCGTACGTCCACGCCCATAGGCGCGGCCCCGGCTCGCCTTGAGGAGCGTCGCGCGGGACGTACCACAGGGGCATCAGGTGCGGCCATCCGCGGGGCCCGGCTGTGGCGCACGTGACGGTGCGCTCCTGTTCGAGGAACGCGGCGACCTCCTCGGCGGACATCTCGATCTGCTTGCGCCGGCTCACGCGGGCAGCGTATCTACCCTCGCGTGGGGTGGGGCCGGCTCAGCTCACGCCGGCGGCGACGGCGCCGCCGGCGCGGAGGCGCTCCACGGCCGCGAGCACGGCCTCGCGCGCGTCGGCGGGCTCGAGCACGGCGGCGTCGCCGGCTTCCCTGAGGATCTCGCGCACGAGCCAGTCGACGCCGGCGAAGCTGAGCTCGACGATCACCGATCCGTCGGTGCGCTCGGCCACGACGCGGCGGGCCTCGCGGGCCCAGCGGGCGCGCTCGGGGGAGACCCAGACGCGCGCGGTGCGCGAGGCCTGCACCTCGCCGGTGCGCAGCCAGCCGTCCACCTCGGCGGCCGGGTCGACCTCGGGGCGGGGCGCGAACGTCTCCTTGGAGATCTCCGCGCGCTTGATCCGGTCCAGGCGAAAGTGGCGCACGCCGTCGCGCTCGGGGTCGAAGCAGGCGACGTACCATCCCTCGCGCCCGTTCGTGAGCGCGTAGGGCTCGACCCTGCGATGGGAGATCTCGTTCTCGTTCTCCTTGAAGTACTCGAGCTCGATCAGGCGGTGCTCGACGATCGCGGTCGAGACGAGGCGTGCCAGGTCTGAGTCATCGCTCGCGGCGTGGGCAACCTGCAGGCCCTGCTCCATCGGGTCCTCGCCGAGGGCTGTGACGATCTTCTCGCGCGCGCTGCTCAGCGAGCCCTCGGGAATGTGCTCGCCGATCAGGTCGATCGCCGCGACCAGGGCCTTGCCCTCGACCGGCAACAGGCGAGCCGGGCGGTCGAAGTTGTCGCTATAGGGCTCGGGGTCGACCTCGATCGTGCCGACGCCATCCTCGGTTTCGAGGATCTCCGCATACAGCACGTACGAGCCGCCGCCGAAGTTGACGACGTTCAGCACGTTCACGTCCTCGTGCAGCTCCTCGACGCTGATCTGCAGCCGCTCGCATACCTCCGCGATCGACACCGGCTCGCCGGCGCGCCCGGCCTGGATCAGGATGCTCGCGAGCGTGACCAGCCGCGCGAAGCGCTCGGGCCGGATCGCGGTGTCGCTCCCGCGCGGGCTGGTGGTCTCCTCGCCGTCCTCCGTGCTCCCGCCGCGGCGTCCGCCCCGCGCGCGAGACGCGCTTCCACGCTCACTCGGTGGATGCTCAGTGACCGCCCGGCTCGCGGCCGCGGTGGAGGACCCCTTGGCGGCTATGTCGAGCGCGCCCTCCCCGTGGCGCTCCCACAGGAGCTCCAGTCGCCGCTGCAGCTCATGCGTGAGCGAGTCGGGGCCGAGCAGTCGTGCGTTGGCGCCGAGGCCGAGCACCCACGCCACGATCGTGCGCGCGCTGGAGTAGTCGGTGGCGAACACGACCTCGCCGTCCTCGTGTGCGCGGATCTCGCCGTAACGTCCGAAATGGCGTTCCACCTGCCAGGCGATCCGCGCGGAGATGAGGACCTCGGCGACATCGACGGGATCGCCGAGCTGCCAGTCCGCGCGGCGCGCGTACGCGCGCGGGTCGAAGTCCTCGGGCCGGCGGAAGTCGTGCTCGGCCTTAGTCGCGTAGGAGACCTTGCCGCGGATGCGCGAGAGCCGGAACACACGGATCGCCTCCCGCTCGTGCGCGTGACCGAGCAGGTAGAACTGCCCGCCCTGGAACAGCAGGTGGTAAGGGTCCACGCGGCGCGAGCCGACCTCGTCGCGCTCCATCGTGTAGTAGTCGAACACGATCGTCTTGTTGCGGAAGATCGCCGTCTCGACCTTCGCCAGGCGCGCCGAGAGCTCGTGGCCGCCGGCGGACGCGGTGATCCCCAGCGCGACCGAGCGCTGCTCGGGCGCGCGCAGCGGGCTGGGCCGTCCCCAGGTGATCTGCTGCAGCGCCAGCCGCAGCGGCTCGGCGTAGGCGAATTCGCCGTCGAGCAGGCTCAGCGCGGTCTGCAGCGCCGCGAGCTCCTCGTCGGAGAAGGCGATCGGCGGCAGATGGAAGTTCTCGGGTCGCAGCGAGTAGTTCTCCTGCTCGGCGGCACCGTCGGTGGGGCGCTCGACCGTCAGCTGGATGCGCAGCGACTCGAGCTCTGAGCGGTCCGCGTAGAAGCGCCGCGCGAACGCGTCCTCGTTCATGCCGCTGTAGCCCTCCACGTCGCGCCGTATCTCCAGGGCCGTGACCGGCCGGCGCTCTGCCATCAGGTAGGAGATCAGCGACAGCTGGCGGATCAGCTTCTCGGTGTCCTTGGCCATCAACTTTGAACGATACGACCCGACGGTGGGAGGCCCGTGCTCGCCCGTCGGTGGATCCGCTATTTGCGGATTTTCAAGCGGCCTGTCGTTCGAGTTCGGCCGGAATGTCCTCCGCCGGCGAGCCGGCGAAGAACGCGCTGCCTTCCAGCGCCCGGTCATAGCCAGACCAGCGCTTTCCGGGGGCGAGCTCCTTCTCGAGTCGGTCGAAGCTGCCCAGTCGCCCGCCGAGGTTGTCGATCATGTGCACGAGCGTCGCCTCGCGCGTGCATGGCACGACGGGACTGCCGTGCTCGAGGGATCCGTGGTGGGAGAGGATGATGTGGGTCACCGCCTGCGCGAGCTCGGCGGGGAAGCCGTCGATTGCTTCGATCGTGCTGCGCACCCGGTAGTAGCCGAGCGCGATCTCACCCTGCAGGCGCCCGGCGTCCGTGAGGTCGATCGCCCCCGGGTCCTCGGTGTAGGCCTCGAGCTTGCCGATGTCGTGCAGCAGCGCGCCGGTGACCGCCACGTCGCGGTCGATCCCGGGGAATGTCGCGCTGGTGGCGCTGACGGCCTGGGCGACGCTCAGGCAGTGCTCGAGCAGTCCATGTGGGTAGGCCTGGTGGTAGTGCTTGGCCGCGGGTGCCGTCCGGTAGGCGCTCCACAGCTCGGAGTCCTCGCCGATCAGCCGCTCCAAGAGCTCGCGCAGGTGTGGGCGGCGGACCGTCCCGAGCAGCTCGCGCAGCTGTGCCTCCAGCTGCTCGACCGTGTGCGCGGGGCCGTCGCGCAGGTCATCGGGTGAGTAGCTCCCGAGTGCGGGTGCCTCCAGGCCACGCAGGTTGATCTGTGGTCCGAAGCGCGGATGGACGGTGTAGCGGCCGCGCACGCGCACGGCCTCGCCGGCGCGCGCCAGTCCCTCGATCTCGCCCAACGACTCCTCCCACACCATCGAGACGACGGCTCCGGTGCGGTCGCCCAGACGCAGGCGCAGGTAGTCCCCGCCGTCGCGCCGCTGCCGGCGCTCGGCCTCGCGCACCAGCAGCACCTGATCGATCTCGGCACCGTCTTGCAGCTCGTTCACGAACACGCCTTTGACGTTAGGCCCTGCTTCGGACGGCCAGCCCGATCGAAGGGCCGCATAACTGTCAATAGATACGTACAGGAACTACTTCAACTGTCCATGAGAATCAAGAACGAGCCGTATCCAAAGCGTCTAACCACCCCGTTCCACGTTTGCCATTCGGTCTCTAGGCGTATCCCCCTGCCATCCCTACCCTTGTTTGATGTAAGACGAGGTTTTACATGGAGTCATCAGAGCGTTACATGGAGTCATCAACGGTCATGAGAACGGACACCAGGGAGATAGCGGGGGACATGACGGAGAACAAGATCAGAGTCGTGAGCTGGAACGTCAACGGGATCCGCGCGCGCTGGCCGCGACTGGTCGAGCTGCTCTCCGAGCAGCAGCCGGACGTCGTCTGCTTGCAGGAGACCCGCTGCCCGGACCATCGCTTTCCCTACGGGCAGCTGCGCGACCTCGGGTATGAGGCCCAGCACAGCTGCGGGCGGGGCGGCGCCGGCGTGGCGATCCTCGTGCGGGCCGATCACGAGGTCGCCGAGCGCAGCCTGGCGCTCGACCACGACCACGCGATGGCCGCCGGTCGCTGGCTGCAGATCTCGCTGAACGGCCTGACGATCAGCTCCGTGTACGTTCCCGCCGGCTCGCTGGAGCAGGAGAGCGACGCGGAGGCCAAGCTCGCGTTCCTGGAGGCGATCGCGCGCCAGGTCTATGGCAAGCAGGAGCGTCCGATGTTGATCACCGGCGACTTCAACGTCGCGCCGACCGACCAGGACGTGTACGAGCCGGAGTGGCTGATCGACTCCTCGCACACGGGCGCGGCGGAGCGCGAGAGCGTGCGCGGGATCATCGAAGAGGGCGAGCTCGTGGACGTCTACCGGCGCTTGCACCCCGAGGATCGCGGCTACACCTGCTGGGATCAGCGTGATGGCCACTACGCACGTGACTACGGCCTGCGCATCGACCTGGCGCTGGCGAGCGAGCACCTGACGCCATATGTGACCCGCTGCGACGTCAACCACACCTACCGGCAGGGCCGCAAGCCCTCCAACCACGCGCCGCTTGAGATCGAGCTGGAGCCTGTCGCGCAGTAGACCACGGTAGGCTCCGCCCACATGGCGGACCTCAAGGGCCTCATACTCTCGGGTGGCAAGGGAACGCGCCTGCGGCCGATCACGCACACGAGCGCCAAGCAGCTTGTGCCCGTCGCGAACAAGCCCGTGCTGTTCTACGGGATCGAGGCGATGGCGGCCGCGGGGATCGAGCAGGTGGGGATCATCATCGCGCCGGAGACCGGGCCGGAGATCGAAGCGGCCGCCGGCGACGGCTCGCGCTTTGGCGTGAAGATCTCATACATCCTCCAGGACGAACCCCTGGGCCTCGCGCATGCGGTGCTGACGGCCGAGCGGTTCCTGGGGAAGGACCCGTTCGTGATGTACCTCGGCGACAACCTGCTGCAGGGTGGTATCTCAGATCTGGTGGCGGCGTTCCGCGAGCACCGTCCGGACGCGCTGATCCTGCTGACGCCGGTGCCCGACCCGGAGAACTTCGGCGTGGCGGAGCTCGGTCCGGCCGAGTCTTCTCGCCCGGGTGACGTGGGCCCGGTGGTGCGGCTGGTGGAGAAGCCCGCCGAGCCCGCGACCGACCTGGCGCTCGTCGGCGTGTACATGTTCACGGCCGGCATCCACGACGCGGCGCGCGCGATCGAGCCATCGGCGCGCGGGGAGCTCGAGATCACCGATGCGATCCAGCATCTCGTCGATGGCGGGCAGCGCGTGGAGCCTCACATCGTGCGGGGGTGGTGGAAGGACACGGGGCGCCTGGAGGACATGCTCGAGGCCAACCGTCTGATCCTCGACAACGTGATCGAGCGCCACGAGGGCGAGCTGATCGACTCGCAGGTCGACGGGCGCGTGGTGATCGAGCCCGGAGCGCGCCTGGAGCGCACGACCGTGCGCGGGCCGGCGGTGATCGGCGCGGGCGCGCGGCTGCGCGACTGCTACATCGGCCCGTACACGGCGGTCGGCGAGAACTGCTCGATCTCGGGCGCCGAGGTCGAGCACTCGATCCTGCTGGCCGGCTCCTCGGTTTGCGATCTGGACGGGCGCATGGAGTCCTCGCTGCTGGGCCGCAACGTGACCGTGCGCCGCTCCGATCGGCAGCCGCGCGCGTACCGGTTCATGGTCGGTGACAACTCAGACATCTCGATCCTGTGACACGACCGTATGGCGGCGCCGGATCGGCGTCCTCAGTCGCTCGCGTGCACAGCACGCCACGCTCCCTGCGTCCTTGCCCGGCTTGCCCTACGATCGTGTCACGACGTAAATGCGGCTGCTGACAATCGGAGCAAATGGCATGCTCGCGCACGACGTGCGGCGGGTGGCCGAGCGTGCGGGGCACGAGCTGGTGCTGGTGGATCTGCCCGAGCTCGACATCACCGACGAGGCGGCGGTGGATGCGTTGTTTGAGCGTGAGCGGCCGCAGGCGGGCATCAACTGCGCGGCGTGGACCGACGTCGACGGCGCCGAGGCCCAGCCTGATCTCGCCGGTGCGGTCAACGCCCGGGGCGCCGGCAACCTCGCGCGAGCCGCCGCGCACGCGGGAGCTCCGCTACTGCACCTCTCCACCGACTACGTGTTCGACGGGACACCGCCGCTGGGCGCCGACGGCAGGCCACGCCCGTACGTGGAGTCCGATCCGACCGGGCCGCGCTCGGTGTACGGCACGACCAAGCTCGAGGGCGAGCGTCAGGTGCTCGCGGCCTCCGCGCGGCACACGGTCGTGCGCACGGCCTGGCTGTACGGGGTCGCGGGGCGCAACTTCGTCGACACGATGCTGCGCCTGGCGGGCGAGCGCGAGGCGGTGCAGGTCGTCGACGATCAGATCGGCTCGCCCACCTGGTCGGGTCATCTCGCGCCAGCGCTGCTGGGATTGCTCGAGCGCGGCGTGAGCGGCCTCGTGCACCTCACGGGCACAGGAGAGGTCTCCTGGAACGGGTTCGCGCGGGAGATCTTCCGCCAGGCTGAGGTCGACTGCCGCGTGGAGGCCGCCACGAGCGAGCAGATGGCCCGCCCCGCCCCGCGCCCGGCGTGGTCGGCGCTCGCCTCGGAGCGCGCCGAGGTGCTGCCGATGCCACCCTGGCAGGACGGTCTCGCGGATTATCTGGCGGCGCGTGCGGGATTCGAGCGTCCCGAGACGGGATCTCCGGCCGCATAGGTTCCCCGGCCGACTCTGGGATGATGGGCGCATGAGACTTCTGATCTGCGGCGGCGCGGGGTTCATCGGCTCGACGTTCGTGCGCCAGCGCCTGCTGGAGCACGGCGACGAGGTGACGGTGCTCGACAAGCTCACGTATGCGGGGCGCGAGGAGAACTTCCACGACATTGCCTCCGAGCCGGGGTTCCGGTTCGTCCACGGCGCGATCGAGGACGCCGAGGCGGTCGTTGCGGCGATCGAGGCGGGCGCGCCGGCGGCGATCGTGAACTTCGCGGCCGAGACGCACGTCGATCGCTCGATCGCCGAACCGGATGCGTTCGTGCGCACACATGCGCTGGGCACGTATGTGCTGCTGGAGGCCGCGCGCGAGCGCGAGCTGCGCTACGTGCAGGTCTCGACAGACGAGGTCTACGGGTCGATCGAGGTCGGCACCTTCACCGAGGAGAGTCCCCTGCGGCCCTCCTCGCCCTACTCGGCTACGACGACGGGCGCGGACCTGCTGGTGCAGAGCTACTTCCACACCTACGGCCTGCCCGCGACGATCGTTCGCGGCTCGAACAACTACGGCCCGTATCAGTATCCGGAGAAGCTGATCCCGCTGATGGTCCTGAACGCGTTGCACGGCGACGGGCTACCGGTCTACGGCGACGGGATGCAGGTGCGCAATTGGATCCATGCGAGCGACTTCGCGCGCGCGATCGGGCATGTGCTCGCGCATGGCGAGTCGGGCGAGGTCTACAACGCGGGCGGTCCGGACGAGCAGGCGAACATCGATGTGGTCAAGCGGATCGTCGAGCTCGCGGGTGCGTCGGAGTCGCAGATCGAGCACGTCAGCGATCGGCCGGGTCACGATCGGCGCTATTCGCTGTCCTCAGAGAAGGTGCGCGCTCTGGGCTGGACACCGCGGGTTCGCTTCGAGGATGGTCTGGCCGAGACGGTCGCGTGGTATCGCGAGAACGCATGGTGGTGGGAGCCGATCCGCTCGGGCGACTACCGGGCGTACTACGAGCGCCAGTACGGCAAGACGCTCAGCTGACGCTCGAGACCTTCCACTTGCCGCCTTCGCGGACGAGTGTGAGGGTCTGAAGGCCTTTCTTGCCGCCGACCACGCCCTTGACCTGGGCGGTGGCGGTGTCGCCGCTGATCTTGACGGCTTGGACGGTGGTTTCGAAGCTGTCGATCTGTTTGAGCTGAGATTCGAGTGCCTGCTTGCAGCCCCCGGGAGCGGCGTTCAGCTTGCTGACTCGCGCGGCGGCGAGGTCTTCGTTGCAGATCTTCTTCGCTTCGAGCGCCGTGGCGTGGCTTTGCAGGCGCGCGACGGCCTTGGCGACCTGCTGCTGTTCGCCTTTGAAGGCGCTCGTGGAGACGCTGCTGGCGGCGCCGCAGGCGGCCAGGCTGCTCGCGAGCAGCGCGGCGCACAGCAGCGCGATCGTGGGTCGGACCGTGGTCATCGGCGCCAGAGAGTACGCGACCGGCCTGGAGGACGGGTCCAGGCCGGTGTGCGCGTGTGGAGACCGAGCCGGTCTAAGACTCGTCGTCGCGGCGGTAGCCGAGGCGCGCGGAGATGCGGTCGGCGGTGGAGACGAGGTGTGGGCCGAGCGCGTCGACGAGCTCCTCGAGGGAGATCATCGAGGAGTGCGCGGCCATGTTCACGGCGGCGACGACCTCGCGGGCCTCGTTGCGCACGGGCGCGGAGATCGAGTGCAGCTCCGGGGCGAGCTCTTCGTCGTTGACGGCGAAGCCGGCGTCGGCGACCTCGTCGAGCTCGTCGCGCAGAGCTTTCTTGCTCGTGATCGTGTTCGGGCCGCGCTTGGTCAGCTTGATCTCCGAGAAGATGTCCTTCTGCTCGGGCTCGGGCAGGTAGGCCATCAGCAGCTTGCCCATCGAGGTGCAGTAGGCCGGCAGGCGCGAGCCGGGGTGCAGGCCGAGGTCGATCTTGCTCTGGCCGCGACGAAAGCTGCGGGCGCGATCGACGTAGAGGATGTCCGAGCCGTCGAGCACGGACAGGTTGACTGTGTAGCTGGTGCGCTGACGCAGCTCCTCCAGATAGGGGTGGGAGTGCTCGCGCAGGCCGGTCGAGTTCAACGCGGACATGCCCAGATCGGTCACGCGGAGACCGAGACGGTACTTGCGCGAGGCGCCCTGCTCTAGATAGCCGAGCGCGACGAGCGTGATCACGTAGCGATGGGTGGTCGAGCGGCTCATGCCGAGCTCATCGGCGATGTCGGCGATGCCCAGCACGGGGCGCTGGGGAGTGAAGCAGCCCAGGATCGCGAGCCCGCGCTCCAGCGACTGCGAGTAGCGTGGCTCACGCAGGCTGGGGATCGACCAAGCGGGCTCTTGAGTTATGTCTGATTTTTTGGAAGTATTCGAACTGGTTCTGGGCATTGCACTCGGTTTCCTGTTCCTTGTCCTGGAGTCTTCCCTAGCGTGGGAATTCCATGTCTGAACGGTCATCATACTTAATATCACCGCGAGTCTCAATCATAAACATTGATTTCCCTTCTGGGCTGCCCAGAAACATAGCGGCTTGTGTCTCGGACCCGTCGCCCTGGGACGGCTGAGGGCGCGACCCTGTGCGCTTCTATCTATTCCTCCCCGGCCAGTGGTGGGAACGCACGAAGCCCGCGCGCGAGCTGTATGGAGAGCTGATCGATCAGGCGGTGCTGGCCGAGGATCTCGGCTATGACGGGATCTGGCTGGCCGAGCAGAACCTGGTGAGCTTCCTGGCGGCTCCCGATCCGCTGCAGCTGGCGGCGGCGATCGCGCAGCGCACCTCGCGCATCAGGATTGGGGTGGCGGTGTTCGTGCTGCCGTTTCACCATCCGCTGCGCCTGGCGGGCCAGATCGCCCAGATCGACCAGCTCTCGAACGGGCGCTTCGACGTGGCCTGCGGGCGTGGCGCCTCGCCCTATCAGATGCGCCAGTTCCAGATGGCGATGGACGAGGCCGACAGTCGCGAGTTCTTCGCCGAGCACCTGCGGATCATGGTCGAGCACTGGAAGGACCCGGGCGCGCACGCGCACGAGGGGAGGTTCTTCTCCTACCCCAACGCGACGGTGCTGCCGCCGTCGGTGCAGTTGCCGCATCCGCCCTTGTGGATTGCGGCGCTGTCGGCCCGGTCGGTGCGCTGGGCGCTCGAGCTGGGGTTTGACTGCGACGTGATCTCGGCGCCGTTTCGCGAGCCGTTCGCGCAGGTCGAAGGCGTGTATGAGGCGTTCGAGCAGGCCCTGAGCGAGGTCGGGCGCGAGCGCTCGGGGGCGAGGTTTGCGCTCAATCGCATGACGTTCGTGGGCGCCGATGAGGCGGAGTGTCGTGAGGTGCTGCGGTATGTGCTGATGAACCACCGCATCATCGATCAGCAGCTCGGCGATCGCGAGCACGTGCGCGAGGGCGACTACGTGGTCGACGAGCCCGTTCGGGAGGACGAGCCGGAGCTGGATGAGATGTATGCGAACATCGCGTTCGGCACGGCTGCCGAGGTGCGCGCCAAGATCGCGCGCTACGCGGAGCTGGGCGTCGATCAGTTCTCGGCCTGGCACAACGTCGGCCAACCCCATGCGCAGGTGTGCGCCTCGATGACGGCGTTTGCGCGGGAGGTCATGCCGTCGTTTCACACGGCCATGGGCTACGCCTCTCCCGGGGAGCGGTTGCCCGCGAATGAGCACGTAACACCCGATTCAAAATAGCGATACCATTCAGTGGACATGTTTTGATCTTTCACCACAACTTCAAGGGGGGTGTGGCATCAAAATGAGAAGATCTGCCGGCGCGGGTGCTATGACACTCGCGCTTGCGGTGCTCGGGTCGGCGGTGGCGCTGTCGGGTTGTGGATCTTCGGGCTCGGGGAGCGCGGAGCTGGCGCCGGGCGCGCCGTTGAAGATCGGCTACCTGGCCTCGCTGACGGGGTTCTGCTCGACGTTCTCCCAGGAATACGTCAAGGGCGCGGAACTGGCGGTGAGGCGCACCAACGAACGGGGCGGCGTGCTGGGACACAAGCTCCAGCTGATCGTGCGCGACGACAGGGCGACGCCGACCGTGGGCGTGGCGCAGGCGCGCGACCTGGTGTTGAGCGGCCACGTGAAATTCCTCGCGGGCACGTGCTCGAGTGCGGTTGGCAAGAGCGTCGAGCAGCTCGTGGCCAACCCCAGCCACGTGATCTACACGCTGGGCGTGTCAGACCCGACGGTGTTCTCGGCGGGTCCTGAAATCTACGCTTTCAACACGATCCCCACGGCCCAGATCGAGGGGCGCAACGCGGCCGCGTACATCCGTGCGCATCCGCAGTGGAAGCGGATCGCGGTGATGAGCGAGGACTACAGCTACGGCTATCAGGTGACGGCCGCGTTCAGGCAGGCGATGCGGGGCAGTGGGCAGACGATCATCAGCCAGGACTACCTGCCCAGCGGCGGCAGCGACTTCACGCCCTATATCGACAAGGTGCTGGCGGAGCATCCGGACGCGGTGTACTCGACGGTGATCACCGAAGACACGGTGACGCTGGTCAAGCAGGGCCTGCCCCTGGGGCTGTTCGACAAGACGAATTTCTTTGGGATCATGGACTACGCGACGATCGACTCGATGCCCCAGCCGCCGGTGGGCGTCGAGGGCTACACCTTCTACCCCTCCTCCTCGATCTACCACACGCCGTTCGCTCGCGAGCTCGAAGCGCTGAGTCCGGCCGTGGCCAACGGCGGTGCGGCCGGCGACGCGTTCAACCAGATCCAGCTGATCGTGCAGGGGATCGAGAAAGCGAGGTCGACCGATCCGACGAAGGTCCGCGATGCGCTGGCGGGCGGTACGGTGCAGACGGTGCAGGGGAGGGTGGAAATCCACAAGTGCAATCACGAGGTGGCGATGCCGATCGCGATGGGCACGGTCGTCGGCCCCAGCCACGCGCTGGCGTTTGCGCACTTCGAACCGCTGCGGTTGGTCGACACGAGCAAGTACTTCGAATGCTGAGCTGAGCGGGTGCGTCGATGAGCCTGGCGACGTTCATCGGCCAGCTGTTCGCGGGGCTGGGGTTGGCGTTCGTGCTGTTCTTCACGGCCGCCGGGTTGAACCTTGTGTGGGGTGTGCTGGGCGTGATGAACTTCGCGGCGGGCTCGGTGTACATGCTGGGGGCGTACTTGACGACGAGCGTGATTGCGCGTCTGGGCGCTACGGCGCTGGGCTGGACGGTGGCGCTGATCGCGGTCCCCGTGGCGGTGGCGGCGCTCGGCGCGGTGGCCGAGGTGGCGCTGTTGCGGCGCACGTACCGCGAGGAGGACGAGAACCGGCAGTTCATGTTGACGCTGGCGCTGAGCTATCTGATCGCGGGAGCGATCGTGCTGGTGTTCGGCACGCACTTTCGCACGGTCTCGCTGCCGAGCGCGCTGAGCGGCAGCTGGAACGTGCTGGGCGCTGAGCTGCCGCGTTACACGGTCGTGACGATCGTGCTGGGGCTGGCGGTGACGGTGGCGATCTGGTTCGGGTTGTATCGCACCCGTGCGGGGCTGCTGACGCGTGCGGCGGTGGACGATCGTGAGATGCTGGGCGCGCTGGGGGTGAACGTCGATCGTCTGTACTCGGTGGTATTCGCGGTCGGGATCGGGCTGGGCGCCCTCGGGGGCGTGCTGATCGCGCCGCAGGGGGCGGTATCGAGCAACCTCGAAACGACGGCGCTGGTGCCGGCGTTCATCGTGGTGGTGACGGGCGGTCTGGGCTCCATGACGGGAGCGCTCGTCGCGGCGCTGGCGATCGGGATCTTGGAGAGCTTCGCGGCGCTGCACGATGCGACGCTGGCGCAGCTGACGCCGTATGTGGTGATGAGCGTGGTGCTGGGGGCGCGTGCGCTGATGGGTTGGCGCGGTTTGTCGCCGGCGAGCCTGCGCGCGCGACGGGGGCGGGAGCGGGCGCCGGCGGGTTCGACCGCGGGATAGGCGAGCATGGCGCACATGGGTGGGATCCGATCGCGCCGGGCGCTGCTGGCGGACGGCGGCCCGGCGCTGGCGCTCCTGGCTCTCGCGGCGCTGCTGCCGGCGGTGGCCTCGAGCGAGTACGTGCTGCTGGCGGCGTCGATGATCGTGACGGCGCTGGTGGCGGTGAGCTTCAACCTGCTGTTCGGGTACACGGGCATGTTCTCGTTCGGGCAGGCGGCGTTCTACGGGCTGGGCGCGTATGCGACGGCGCTGTTGATGAGCGAAGCGAGCCTGGGCTTCTACCTGGCACTGGGCGGCGCGGTGCTCGTGGCGGTCGCGGTCGCGGTGGTGAGCGGGTCGGTGCTGGTGCGGATGGAGCCGGTGGCGTTTGTGATGTTGACGTTCGCGCTGAGCGCACTGCTGGAGTTC
>Ga0210387_10000814_pt1 | contig 22854 bp, 20 predicted proteins | sample IncBWC7OmetaG_FD_160108 | JGI IMG/M metagenome (GOLD analysis project Ga0210387, IMG submission 160108) | Forest soil microbial communities from Barre Woods Harvard Forest LTER site, Petersham, Massachusetts, United States - Inc-BW-C-7-O ...
CGCGATGAGCTCGCGGGAGTCGCCTTCGACCGCAGAGCCGCCGCGGGCTCGCTGCGCTTGTATCTCGGTGAGTGACGGCTCGCTGCACGCTGCAACGGAACACTCTGAATCAGCTTAGTCGTGCCGAGCACGCGGGCGGACCATGATGTCTTCCGACCGCGTGCTCGACGCCAAGGAGCTTGCTCCCCGAAGAGCAGCAAGGGCTTGGTGGCTCGTCCGCGCCTAGGGGCGCGCAGCACCGAGCACTTTGGCTCGAGCGCGCCCGGCTTCGGACACGCTCGAGTTCCCGCTGGGCCGCTCAGCCGAAGTCAGCGGACGCCGAAGCGCCCGCAAGTCTCGGCCTAATCAGCCCGGCGAAGGCTCACGCCTTCTTGGCAGCCTTCTTGCGCTTCTTGGCGCCCTTCTTGGCAGCCTTGCGCTTGGCAGTGCGCTTCTTCGCGACTTTCGGCGCCTTCTTGGCAGCGGGTTTCTTAGCGGACTTGGTACGGGTCTTTTTTGCAGCCATTTTCGATTGCCTCCCAGCATTCGGACCAAGGTCACGATGACCCCAATCCGAGGGTATGTTGCAAGACGTATATTGCCACCTATTGTGATGTGTCAACGAAAAAAATTCACTTGCGATCTTCGGTGGCCCGGAGAACACGGCGTAACAGGGTCGCATGTCTTGCAGACAGCGCACTTGTTTAGTGCTTTTCCAAGTGCCCCAAAAGCCCCATGTGTCGGTCGGCTGGCCTACAAAAAACCTTGTCAACACGCGGACTTGACGTGCACCGTCGAGTGCCCTAGTCCGTTCTGAGCGGACGCGCCCATTCGCCCCGCAGCCGACGAGATCCCATGAAGTTTTCGAGCCTCCTAAGACCCACAAGTTTGTTTTTACTTTTGTCGCTTGGCGTCACCGCTTGCGGCTACTCGCAAGAAGAATGGGACCAGAAGGTCCGCGAGAACGAAAGCCTAACCAACCAACTCAAAGCGCAGACCGATGCGCACAAGAAAAGTCAGTCCGACTATCAAGAGGCCGTGCAAGAGATCGACGGACTCAAGAAGCAACTCGCCGACCGCGGCGCAAACCTCGACAACTTGAACCAGAGCCTCGCCGAGCAGCGCAAGGCGCTCGAGGAGTACGCGCGCCGAACCGAGCAGCTCGACGCGATCCGGAAGCGCTTCGAGTTACTACAAACCAAATTGCAGAAGCTCACGCAGCTCGGGTTGAAGGTGGAAGTGCGCAACAATCGCATGTTGATCCAGCTGCCTGGCGACGTGTTATTCGATTCAGGCCAAGATCATCTGAAGGCCGAGGGCAGCAAGATCCTGATGCAGGTCGCCGACGTGATCGGCAAGGACTCAGATCTTTCGAAGCGTCGCTTCCAAGTTGCCGGACACACTGACTCCAAGCCGCTCGCTGGCGGTCCATTCAAGGACAACTGGGGCCTATCGGCGATGCGCGCTCGCAGCGTGCTCTTGCTCCTGACTTCGCCACTGGACGCGAAGACGGGACTCGGCGGCGGGCTGAGCCCGGCGAACTGGAGTGCGGCGGGTTACGCCGACACCGACCCGGTCGCCAGCAACGACACCGACGAGGGTCGCAATAAGAACCGGCGCGTCGAGCTCGTCGTGCAGCCGGACGTTTCTGAAATGCTGAGCCTGAATAGCCTCGCCAAGTAGGCCGAATCGGGGCGATTTCGCTCTGTTTCTCATCATGCGCGTCGCCACGATCGACATCGGGACCAACTCGGTCCTGCTGCTCATCGCCGAAGCCGAGGGCGGCGCGCTGCGGCCAATCGTCGAGCGAGCGACGGTGACGCGCCTGGGCGAGGGCGTCGACCGCAGCCGTCAGCTGTTGCCCGAAGCGAGCGCACGAACATTGGCGTGCTTGGCGCAGTACGCCAGCGAGCTAAGCACGCATTCGGTGTCGCGACTCGACGTCGTGGGAACGAGTGCCCTGCGCGATGCCACCGGCGGCGAAGACTTCGTTGCTCGCGCGCGGGAGGTGCTTGGCGTCACGCCCCGCGTGATCGACGGCAACGAGGAAGCGCGTTTGACGTTCATCGGCGCACTTTCGGGGCTCCCTGTATCGGGCAAAGTAACGGTATTCGATATCGGTGGCGGAAGCACCGAGATCGTCAGCGGCGAGCTCGGCGCTGGTACGCGCACGATCAACGCCGCGGTTAGCTTAAACATAGGCAGCGTGCGATTGTTCGAACGACACGTGCACAGCGATCCGCCGACCGCCTCAGAAATGCAGAGCGTCGACCGCGACATCGAGAAGGCACTCGAACGAGCGCCCAGGTTCGAAGCCGACGCAACGCTAGTAGGCGTCGCCGGTACGGTGACGCAACTCGCAGCCCTCGAGCTGCAACTGGAGCGGTACGACGCCGCTCGCGTACACGGCAGCGAGCTCACGCGCGACGTCGTCCTGCGACTCGCGACGCGGCTGGCGACACTCAACGTCGCGGAGCGACGCGCGCTGCGCGGCATAGAGCCCTCACGTGCCGACGTGATCGTCGTCGGCAGCGCGATCGCGTACGCTGTGCTACGCTGGTCCGGCGCGACGAAGCTCCTGGTCTCGGATCGCGGCGTGCGCTGGGGGTTGGCAGCAGAGCTTGCCACCCAATCGAGCATCAACAGCTAATCCCCACCGGACCATCCGTCGTCACTGAAATGCTGCTCGTTTGAGCAACGCATGAAGAAATCGATGCTGATTTCTTGACACATTTGCTTCCGCGAATTACAGTGCCGCGCCTGGCGATTCCTAACCTCTAGTTGGGATTAGGTAGTCCGAAGCCGGAAACGCTCGCGTTACCAAGCTTCGCGTATACCTCGCTGGAATGAAGTTTATGCCCAATCCGTTCAGTCCGCGTCAAACCCAATCTTCGCGCGATACGGAGCGGAGCGTAGCTTAAGGAAACGAGCTTCTGTTCATCAGGTTACGAGGACAGCGCGCCCACTGTGAGCGCGCTGCCAGGTTACCAGCGTCAAAGGAGACGTCATGCAGTCCAGCCCGGAAGTTGAGTTCAAGGTCGGCGACAAAGCGGTTTACCCGGCTCAGGGTGTCGCGGAAGTAATCAGCATCGATGAGAAAGACATCGCTGGCTCGCGACAACGCTTCTATGTCCTCCGCATCTTGGACACCGATCGCAAGATCATGGTTCCAGTATCGAACGCGAACGCGGTTGGCCTACGTCAGGTCATCAGCGAGCAGGAAATTCGCGAGATCTTCGATATCTTGAAGGAACGCACGATCGGTTTCGATACCCAGACGTGGAACCGTCGCTACCGTGGCTTCATGGACAAGATCAAGACCGGCTCGATCTACGACGTGGCCGAGGTCTTGCGCGATCTGTACCGTCTCAAGGCGAACAAGCAGCTCTCTTTCGGCGAGCGCCGCATGCTCGACACTGCACGCACGCTGATCGTCAAAGAGATCGCGATTGCTCGCGCGCAGACGGAAGAGAACGTTCGTAACGAGATCGAATCGATCTTCTTCGCGAACTAACTCGACAATCACTTCGTGCGAATAGAAAACGCGCGCTCCCAACGGGGCGCGCGTTTCCTCGTTTGTGCCGCAGATTGCCGGCCGCAAATCAAATGCCACCGTCCGGACGGCGTTGGATCGGCGACAACGGCGGCAGCTCCAGAACCACGCGCCAATGGCCGTCCTCGCGCACGCACTTCACCACGTGGGGCGGCGCGGCGTTCGTCTCCCCGGTCACAGTGACCTCAGCCCAGTCGCCATCCACCCGTGGAGTGAGCTTTTTGGGCGGATACACCAGAGAAAAATGCGAGGGCGCGAGCATTTCTTCCGGAGCGATTTCGCGACCCGCTACCGAGCTGGCGCGCTTCGCCCGTTCGGCGAGATTGCGCCGCGCATCCGACCACAACAACTCATAAGCCAAGCGCGCAGCGTGGGGATCACCGTGTACGCGTTGCATTCGGTCGATGAATTCTTGGACGACGCGTTCCGGAGTCGAGTCGTTTGCTTCGGCCTCGCAACCAGCCAAGACGCACGTCCACACGCTGAACGCGAGAACATACCCGAGCTCGCGTCTCGTCAAACCGGCGCTCCTCGACGATCGGCCAGCGCGTTGCACGCCTTTCCGTAGCCGTCGCCCAACGCGACGGCAAGAGCACGAATTTGGCCCTACCCATGCCGGGGCAGATACGATCTTTCCACCATGCGAGGGCAGACCGACAACGTGCGACTTTCTTGGCCCGGCAAGCGCAATCCGGCGCTCGCAACGAACACCAAGTTGCGCGCCGGGAAGCCCGCCGCTCAGGGGTTCGAGCTGATCTCTGGTGACAACCTGGCCGCGCTGCGCGCGCTCGCCCAACGCCCCCAGCGCTTCGCACTGGCCTATTTGGATCCGCCTTTCTTGACCGGTCGAGAGCACGCCGAGGTTGCCCGGGAGCGCAACGCAACGGGTGGCATCGTGCGTACGCTCAAGCCCGCCTTCGACGACCGTTGGGACAGCCTCGGGAGCTACCTGACCGCGCTCGGTGATCGCCTCTGTGCCGCGCGTGAGCTGCTGCAGGACGATGGCTGTCTCGTGTTGCACGTCGACCCCAAGACCAGTCACTACGCCAAGGTGCTGTGCGATGAAATCTTCGGGCAGCGCGCGTTCGCCAGCGAGGTCGTCTGGCGCTATCGGCGCTGGCCGGCAAAGACCAAGAATTTTCAGCGCGTGCACGACGTGCTGCTGCGCTACGTGAAGAACCCGGACATAGCTCCGCGTTTCACGCAGCTCTACGAGCCTTTGGCGGCCTCGACCTTGGCGACCTGGGGCAACAAGAAACAGCGCGCAGTGTTGGACGAAAGCGGGCGGCGCAGCCGCTCCAGCACCACGGCAGAGAAGACGGCTGGCGCGCCGCTGGGCGACGTTTGGGAGATCAGTATCGTTGCGCCCGTTGCCAAGGAACGCACTGGTTATCCAACACAAAAACCCGAAGCCCTCCTCGACCGCCTGATCAGCGCGTGCACTGAGCCTGGCGACGCGGTCCTCGATCCTTACTTGGGCAGCGGCACGACGCTGTCCGTCGCAGCTCGGCTAGGTCGAATCGGGACCGGCATCGACGCGAACCCGCGCGCGCTGCATATCGCCCGGCAGCGTTTGGAGGCGGCCGGTATCTCAGTCGGCGAAGCTTGTGTCGTGGGCCAAGAGGCGACTCGCCCGCGGGCGCCTCGCTCGAACGGGAAGCTACGCGTCGCCTGAGCTTTTCGGCCGCTTCTGCCTGGCAAATTGACTAGGCTCGACCGCATGCCGAGGCTCGAGTCGTTCGCGCGGTTGCCTGCGCTGCTGCTCCTATTGAGCGCGCCAGCCGTGTTCGCAGCGGACGCCAAACCCGTGGCCACCGTTGGAAACATGGCGATCAGCGCCGCTGATCTCGTGCGTCGTCTCGCGAAGATGCCGGATTTCCAACGCGTCGCGCTCGACGACACGCCAGAGAAGCTCAAGCGCCGAGTGTTGGAGACGCAGCTCATCCCCGACCTGCTGTACGCACAGGAAGCGCAGCGGCTGAAACTCGACGAACGACCGCTGGTCCGCGAGCACGCACGCGAGATCTTGCGTCAGGCCATGGACCGCGAGCTGCGCGCCCAAACCATCGCCCAGTCGCCCGTCACTGCCGACGACACCAAGGCCTATTTCGACGCGAATCAGGCTCGTTTCGAAACCCCACGCCGCGTCCGGTTGTGGCGCATTCTGACCGACGACGAAGCTCTGGCAAAAAGGATCATCGAGGATTCACAAGGGGTCGACGGCCTGAAGCGCTGGAGCCAGTACGCGCGCGAGAATTCACTCGACAAGGCAACGCAACTGCGAGACGGAGATCTCGGCTTCGTGCATCCGGACGGCAAAACCGACGCGCCAACTCTGCGCGTGGACCCAACGCTGTTCGCGGCAGCGGAGCACCTCGCCGACGGCGAGCTCGCGAAGGAGCCCATCAAAGAAGGCTCGCACTGGGCCGTCATCTGGCGGCGAGGCAGCGTGCCTGCGGTGTCCCGCAGCTTGGCTCAGGAGGAAGGTTCGATTCGACAAGTGCTGGAGCGCGAACGCCTGGAAAAAGCCCGCCAGAATCTGCTTTCCAGCCTGCGCGACAAATACGTGACCGCGATGAACGAGGCGCTGCTCGAGACCGTACGCTTCGATAGCGAGGGTCAGCCAACGCGTGAACACCCAGCCCATGATCCTCACGCGGCCGCGGCTGGTTCCAGTTCGCCGACTGCCTCCGAACGAGGCACACGCTAACCAATCAGTGGCCAGCGCTAGGGCTTCTGGTCCGGTAGCGCGTAGCCGAATTGCTTGAGCACACCGCGAAACGTTCGATCTTCGTCGCGCGCCCGCTGCTGGTAGACCAAGAACTTCTCCGCCTCGCCACGCGTGGCGGAATCTGCGGCGCGCTCATAGTTTTCCAGAACGAGGAGCAAGTGAGGGTGCGCCTGCACGACTTCTTTCGGCACGAGCATGCCCTTTGCGGCATCCAAGCGTGCGTCGGCGAGCTTGTGGACGAGCTCGGCCAATTCTTTGTCGTTGATGCGCGCACGCAGGTAGTCCGCCTCGTGACTCGCCTGGGCAAGTAGCAGCGCGGCACTGTTCAGGTAGGTGCCGGCCCAGGCGGCGGCGCTCGATAGCAAGAGCACTGCACCGACCAAGCCAAAGAGCGCGCGACGCTCGAGCTTCGTGCGCTTCATTGCGAGTCCTCGCCAAGCGTCAGCAAATCCGAGAGCTGCAACGCCTCGCTCGCAGCGGCGCGCTCAGCAGCGCGTTTGGAGCGGCCTGAACCCTCCGCAAGCCGACGCTCACCCTGCCGGACGCCGACTTTGAACCAACGCTCGTGAGCGGGCCCACCGGCTTCGAGCAATTCGTAGGTCGGCGCCTCTCCGCCGATCGCTTGCAGGCGCTCTTGAAGCTCGCTCTTCGGGTCGCGCGCCCCGTCCCGCTCGAGGACCAACAGCTCGTCGGCCACGATGCGCGCGCACGAGCGGCGAGCTGCCTCCAAACCCAGGTCCAAGTAAACTGCAGCGATTAGTGCTTCCACTGCGTCTGCCAGGACATTCGTGCTTTCCCGCAGCCCGGCAGCGCCCGCGCCTCGCCCTAAGCGCAGGTCCTGCGCGAGCTGCTCTTTGCGCGCCCACGCGGCCAGCGCCTCGGCGTTGACGAGTTGAGCCCGCATGCGCGTCAGCACGCCTTCGTCGGCCTCGGGAAAGCGAGCGCACAGAAGCTCGCTGACGCAAAAGCCGAGCACTGAGTCGCCGAGAAACTCCAGCCGCTGGTTGTGGCGAGTGCTGCGTTGCTCGTTGGCGAAGCTCGGATGAGTGAGCGCCTCCTCGAGGTGCGGCGCGTCGCCCGGCAACCCGAGCAGTTCGGCAAGGCGTTCTGTCATCTCAATCCGATCCGTGACGAAGGCTAGCGGATGACTGTCGAGTCACCATCCACCGATACTAACGCATCGCGTCAACATGGCCCAACCTCTTGCGGGGCAGTCGGTACGAACCGAGCCAAGGTAGTCATGAGCTATGCTTCCGTGGTGCCCCGGCTCAACGCCTGTCCGTTTTGCCGCGCGCTTTTTCCACACACTGAGGCGCGCCAATGCCCCGAATGTGGGGTGAAACTGGTGGCGATGGAGAATTTGCCTCCATCATTCGACGCCGCTGCCGACGAGCTCGAGGCGGGCGAGCTCGTCTTACCGGAGCAGCGGACGCTGCCGTGGAACTACTTCGGACGCATGCGCGGCGCACTGCTGGTGCTGGCGGTCGTCGGAATTTTGACGTTCTTCGCACCATGGGTCGAGCTGCGCATGCCGGACTTCGAGGTCCGCAGTGGCTTCGATTTGGCGCGCGGTCGAGCTGGCTGGCTTTGGGGCGGAGCCGCCGGCTGGCTCGTCACTTTGCCGCTGGTCTGGACGCGTCGAACGATTCAGCGCATGCGCGGGGTCCGGCTGGTCGCAGTTCTGCTCGCGGCAATGACGTTCATCGAGACCGCGATGCTGCTCTCGATCCCGCCACATCCGCAGCATCACGTTCCGCTCCAAATCGTTTGGCGTTGGGGCATTTACGCGAGTCTTGTCACGAGCTTGCTCGGTGTCGCGGCCGCCTTGAGGTTCGGGGGAGACTTACAAGATCTGCCGCGTATCGTGACAGATCTCTCCAGCCCCGATCCAGGCGAGACCAGCTCCGGCCAGACGCTGCACTAGGGCGTTGTTCGCCCAAAGCGCATCGGCGTGCTACCCGAATGGCATGCCGACGGGTTCCAACGCACCGGCAAGGCCAGACGAGCTTGCCTCGCGTGACGACTCGGCGTTCGACTTAATCGAAGTGCCCGCGGCGGTCGTCTGCGCAGCATGTGGAAATCCGGACTGTTCCGGCTGTGGGCTCGAGGAGCAAACGAACGCATCCGGCGTCGTGGCCATCATTCCCTGGGAGCGACCAGGAGTCGGGGTGTTCCGGCGGCTTTGGCAAACGTCGTTCTTGGCAACCACGCACGCACGCACGTTCTTCGGCGCGCTACCAGAGGGTGATGTCTCATCCGCGCTCGCCTTCGCGTTGATTTGCGAGACGGTCGCCGTCGCAGGCCTCGGGATCGGAGCTTCAGTGCTCGCGCTGGCATTCTTGCCAGAGCTCCCGAGGCTCCTGCTCGACGACCGCGCTCTGCTGAAGACTGTCATGCGGGGCTTCGCGTTCGGTGGCCTGCTCTTGGTTCTAGCGATGGTCAGCGTGCACGCGGCTCACGGTCTCTCGCTCGACTTTGCCGCGCGACGGCACGGCACGCGCAAGCGCGGCCGCGGGCTTCGCTTCGGGCTGTACGCATGCGGTTGGGATCTGATTACTTTGCCCTTTGGGCTGCTCACCCTCGCGCTCGTGGAAGGCATCGCGACGGCGCGACGCGCGGTACCGCTGGGGCTCACCGCGCCGTTGCAGTCAGCGGAGGCCTATTTGGTCGGCGTCCACGGTCTGGCGCCGGAAACGGCGCGAGCCGCTGCACGCCGCGCGGCTCGCTTGACCGCAGTGCCACTTCTGGCTGCGCTGGCGGTAGGGGCATTGGTCGTGGGTCTGGTGCGCTGAGGCGAGCAGTGCGGCTTCCGGAACAGCGCGAGTCAGACAGCTAGAACATCGCACCGAGCTCGAGCACCAGCGTCCACTGTCGCGCCTCGCCCTCGAGGTCGGTCTTGTTCGCGCCGCTGTTTGCATCACTGGGACTGAGCAGGTCGGTGATGAACTGGGCGCCAGCCATGACCATCTCGTAACGGTAGTTCAGACCGAACATCAGCCGTTGCCGATGCACGCGAACCGGGTTGAACACCGTGTTGTTGTTGAAATCGCTGGGAGACCCGCCGCCCTTACACACGGGCTGCCCGTCATAGATGTTGTGTACGACGTTCGTCCCGGGATCCTTATAGGTCTTGCTCGGGTCGGGGTTGCCCGGCACGTTGCTCCCGGCATAGTCGCAATAGCCGATGGCGCTCGTCCCCGGAGTGAGATCCACGAGTCCGGAGTCTCCGAAGATCCACAGGTACTGATAGCCCAGCCAAGGCGTTAGAACCGACTGGTCCGCAATCGTCAGCGGCTTGGAGATCTGGGCGTCGAGGCCCACCGTAGTGAGCTGCAACTCGGGAGTGCCGGTGATGGTCCGCACGCCGCCGCCGACGGCGAGATCCGGAAAAATACCCATCACTCCGGTTCGAAAACCTTCCAACAAGGCCATGCGCACGTCCGCGCCGCCGTTGAGGATGCTGGTTTTGGGCATGAACCCAACCACGCCCGTGACCTCCAAACCGAAGCCAAACCCTTTGCGCAACTTCAACGAGTACTGCTGAAGCAACGCTTGGGGACTGGCGTTGATGACCGAAGCTTGGTTCGTCGAAGGATCAACGGGCCCTTGGGTGCCGCGCTTCCAATAGTCGGCGTCGCTCGAGATCTTCGTGTACGTGGCCTCGAGCGACAGATTGAAACCACCAAAGCCAGTCGTACGCGCCGAGTGCATTGCGGTCGGAGCCAACGCAAAGCCGAGTTGGTTGACCAAGCGTTTGAAGGCGACATTGTCGGGGCTGCAAGCGACCGGCATGCCGTTGGCACCGGGCGTCGGCGTGTATCGCCCCACGGCGTCGACGCATTGCGGATTTGCCACCAAGCGCTCGATCGCCAGATCCATGGGCTCGGCACGAGCCACAAGGGACGCGGACAACAGCAATGAACCGACGGCAAAGCCTGCTAAGCGAGCGCTCATCATGGACGGTCCAGTGGCCGTCGGGCGAGGCTACTTGCCACGCGGGATTTGCGTCAAGCAGCGCAGCAGTCGAAGACAGCCTCCCGGCCCGGGCCCCGGGCCGCTAGACTCCATTGCAGTGTCAAACAGCCCGCCCTCATCCGACTTTTACCTACGCGCGCGCCCCGTCGAGCGGCCCTTTCACATCATCCTCGTCGAGCCCGAAATTCCGCCCAATACCGGCAATGTCGCCCGCCTCTGCGCAGCAACGCGCTGCCCCCTACATCTAGTTGGGCGGCTCGGCTTCCGAATCGACGAACACGCAGTCCGTCGCGCAGGACTCGACTACTGGCATCTGGTCGAAGTGACTCAGCACGATACGTTGCATGCCGCTGAAGCTCGCGTGGCTGCGTTCAGCCCAAATCGGACGCCCCGAAGCTGGTTGGTCAGCGGACACGCTAGAAAGAGCTACCTCGATGCGGAGTTCACGCTGGGGGACGCATTCGTCTTCGGCAAAGAGAGCGTCGGCTTGTCCCGTGAGCTGCTCGAGGAGCGTGCGGACGACGTGATCGGCATTCCGATGCCAGGTCACGTGCGCTCGCACAACTTGGCCAACGCCGTCGCGATCGCGATCTACGAAGCGCTACGTCAAACTCGCGTGCTGGCGCCGATCTGAGCGGTACCCACGTCAGCGTACGGTGACCGCAGGTTCCGCCTGACGAAAATCTGCGTGCACACTGCGAGTCGCCCCGGCCACGACCATCACCTGCGTGCTCACTGGGGTGCCGAACGTGTCGTTTCGGAAAATGATCTGATACTTGCCCGCGGGCACCTTGAAGCCGAGAACCGGCGTCTGCCGAAGATCATGAAATGTCGGACCGCTCACCTCGACCGCGGCTCTCGGATCAGCGGTAATCCGAAGCACACCGAGTTGGTCGGGATCCGAGCTCGCCGCGCTATGCGCGTTGGTCATGCGCGTCGATTCGCCTAATTTTTGCGGAGGAGGCTTTGACGTAAGCAGCGCGGCCCGAATCGCCTTGGTGGCTGACGGCGGCCCGCTCGATGCGGGTTTTGCCGCAGCAGCCACAGAATCGGCGAGCGGACTCGGGCGCGGAGTCGATTGCTCCGAGCGAGCCGGGCCGTGTGCGCTGGCGTGCGGGCCAAACACGAAAGCGACGACGATGAAGCTCGCAGAAAAGAAGGCGAACAACACAAAGCCGGCGCTGCTCGGTGGCGCGCTCGCGATGCCGCTCGACGTGATGGGCTGAGGCTCGCGGGCGCTATCGTCCGTGTCGCCCGTTGCAGCCGATTGCGAGAGAGACTCGGCGAGACGACGCGAGTGCGGGGTCGCGGCCGGCGTCTGCTGGAGAGGCGCTGGGGTGCTCGATAATTTGCGCGTCCAAACCTCGAGGTCATCGCGCGCTGCAAACGTGCGCGTGACAGGAGCAGCTACGGCTGGGGCACTGTCGGAGCCAGGTTCGGAGCGGAGCGGTCGCGTCTTTGAGCTGCTCTGGGGCGCGCTCGTCTCACCCGGCAACCAAGGACTCGACGAGCGCGAGCGGCGTCGTGAACGACGGACTCGTGCGCCCAAACGGCGCGCGATATCGCCGCTATCTTCACTCTTCAAGAATTCGCGCAGCGGACGCGCCAGCAACTCCGCGGCGCTGGGCCGCTCCCGCGCGTCGAGCGCCACACTGCTCGCAATCAGAGCAACCAGCGGCGTCAATTGCGGCTCCTGGCGGTCGATGGGCGGAGGAGCGGTGAAAAGGGCGCGCTCGCTCTCCTGCGCAGTGGCTCGCCGGAACGGCGGATAGCCAGTCCACGCTTCAATCAACAATACCCCCACCGCAAACACATCGGTCGCTGGCGTCAGGTCGGCGCCATGTAACTGCTCTGGCGGCATATGGCCGGGCGAGCCGAAAACTTCGGTGTGCGATGCGTCATCGGCCCGCGAAACTGGCGCGGCGATGCCGAAGTCAATCAGACGCACCTCACCCTCATCGTCGATCAGCACGTTTCTGGGCGTCACGTCACGATGCACGATGTTCGCGCGCCGGTGGGCATAATCGAGCGCCCGGCAGATCTCGGCGCCGACATAGGCGCCTTCTGCTGGTCCGAGCGGTCCTGTCTCCGCGAGCACCTCAGACAGCGTGAGCCCCTCGCACAGCTCCATCGCGATGTAGTACACGCCCTGCTCGACTCCGAGCTCGTAAACCGGCACGATGTTAGGGTGGCTGAGCTCGACTGCCGTCTTCGCTTCTTCCACGAAGCGCGTCACGAACGCCTCATCGGATGCGAGCTCAGTGCGAATCTGTTTCACCACCAGACGCTTTTCGAAACCGACCGCGCCACGTAAGGTGGCCAGGTAAACGCGCGCCATGCCTCCCGCAGCGATCTCGCGCTCGAGCACGTATTTACCGAAGATCTGCGGAAACATCGAAAGAGTGCATGTTAGCGCTGCTTTGATCGTTTGGCTGCTTTCCGGCTGCTCAGCTCCGAATGGTCCGGAAATTACGGTCCCTCTGCAGGCTCACGCACTCGAAAGCTGCCCTTCGCCGGACCCGGCTCTTTTGGATTTGGCGGCTCTCGGGGATTTCCCGATCACCATGCAGACGTCCGAATCGCTGTCCCTCGACGCTTCCGGCACGAAGCTCGGTTTTCCAGCGAGCACGTTGGCGCTCGAAGCCGAAGCCAGCGGGGACGTCGCGACGTCCCCATTCATTGCTTTCAGCCAACGCATCGCCGATCGCCTCGACTTCTTGCTCTGGCCGGAAGCTACGACCTGCGAGCTGTTTCGGCCGAGCGCGTCCGACGGGTTTCCCGGAAAATTGGGCGGAGAAGCCTCGGGCTACTCGGACACGACGGGCTTGGTCATGATCGCCGGCAGCAACGACTCGACTAGCGCTGCCATCGTCGGCGCGCTGACGTTCGATACGCGCACGGGCGAAACCCACGTCGTCGACCCGCGTGTGCGCGCAGTGCTGAGCCAGCCGCGCGCGTTCGCGACAGTCACCGACTTTGCCGGTGAGATACTGGTGGCGGGCGGCGAGAATCCCGTCCACGACCCGTCGCAACCGGCCAGCGAGCTCCGCGGCACGGCGGAAGTCTACGATCCAGCCACGCAGAGCTTCGAATCGGATTTGGTCGCGCTGGCGGAGCCAATCACGCGCCAGGCCGCCACGACCTTGCAGAACGGCGAAACCGTCTTACTCGGAGGGCGGGACGAAGCTCTCGACGCGTCGAACGTCGTGCAAGTGATCTCACCGGGCACGCGCAAGTCCACGTTGCTCGGCTCACTCAGCGTTGGTCGAGACTCACCGAACGCGCTCCGCCTAGACGATGGACGAATCTTCGTCGCAGGTGGCACGGACGCCACCGGAAACCCTATCGCTGCGCTCGAGTGGCGTGACACGGATGCGAGCGCGCTCGGCGCGCCGTGGGACGGCAGCAGCTCGCTCCCGGCGCGCTACGACCGCGCGTTCGCAGCACTCCCCGGGGGTGGTGTGCTGGCCGTTGGCGGCTGCGAAGCTCGAGCGCCATTGAGCAATGAAGACTGCACGCAGTGGTGTGCCCATGGCTGCCCCCCCAACCCCGCTCCAACCACGAACCAAAGTTACGACGCGTACTGGGTTGCAGCCGATGGCAGCATTTCCACGCTAGATTTCCCGCTTACCGCCCCACAGCCCATCCTAATTCCCGGTAGCGATGGCGCGCCCTGGCTCGTCGCTGCGGCTGTCGACGAAGCCAACCAACCGATCCCCGGCAGCTTCGCGCTCTATCGCTTCGACCCCTGGCAGAACGGCTTCGCCGCGGCCTCCGCGGATCTCGACTTCGATGCCGACTTGAGCTCGTCGCACCTCGTACCAACCGGCCTCGACGCGTTCGTCTGGCTCACCGCCGACAGCAGCGGCCCCGTGCTGCACGGCGCGCGACTCGGAACGAGGTCGAGTTTTGCCAGCGACGGCGCGCTCGTCGGAGATTCGACACGCCCCGCTCACCTCGCGCCGGATCACCCACCCAATGGCGATGTCAGTTACGACGGCGCACTACACTTCTCCCAGCTCGCGAGCGGCGGGGCCGTCACCTGCGTCTGGGTCGACGACGCGGAATATGCTGATTTTTCGGCACAAATCGTATTTAGTTCAGAGAGCGCGCCCACGCTTCGCCTCGGTTCGCAATGGGTGTCCGCCGCTGATTCGCCGGATCCGAGCTCACCCTGCCGGCTTCCAGCGCTCAACGCGGTCGCTGCAACGACGTCGACGCTCACGCTACGTCGTGAGGGCGCTCACATCACGCTCAGCGATGCTGGCGCGAGCAACAGCTGTGACTTGGACACGACGCTCATACCGGCGCGAATCCCGTTTGGTGTTTGCCAGAGCGAGCTCGGTGACGTGACCGTCACGCAGATCACGGTCACGCGCGGCGACTGACTGCGCTCGGCTCAGCGCTTGAACCACTTGCCGAAGCGACCGCCGTCGGGGCTCTTGCTGCGGTCGCTGGCCGGCGGAGTCGAGCTCGTCGGCGGCCCGCCACTCGGGCGATCACTCGGGGTTTTTTGACCGGTTCGGCGCATTTCAGCGCGGCGCATTTCATACAAGCGAATCTCGCGCTGCGCGTCCAGGTGTCGGGGGTCGTTCTCGACGATGAATCGAAAGTCCCCCACCGCTTTCCCGTTCTTACCCAAGCGCTTCAACAACAGCCCGCGGTACCAACGGATGCGCGTGTTGTTCGGTTCCATGCGCGTCGCTTTCTCGATCCGCGCGAGGATGTCGTCGAGGTTGGGATTCAGTTGACTGGCTTCGAGCCAGGCCAAGAGTGCGATGTAGTCGGCTTGAGACGGATCGAGCTCCAGGGCTTTCTTGGCCTCCTCGAGCGCTGCGCTCGTGTTGTTGCGCTTGACCAGTACCTCTGCCTTCTGAAACGCCGTGGCAGCGCGAATGACGCGCTGCACCTGCTCCTGCTCCTCCGCGCTGCCACCGCCGTCTTTGCGCACGTTGTCGTATTCTTTGCGTCGCGTCGGATCGCTCAAGATCTGATGGGCCTCGCTCATGCGCGAGAACACCTTGGTGGCTAGATCCTTCACGTCCCTCAAGTCGGGGCCGAGTCGATCGGGGTGCCACTTTTTTGCGAGCTGAAAGAACGCCGCCTGAATGACCGGAGCGACGGCGTCCGGAGCGACGCCCAAAATATCGTAATAAGACTCGCCCCCGCGTGCCGCGCGTTCGCGAATCTCAGCCTTGAAAGCGGCTTGTTCCGGACTCTCCACGGGAGCCGGAGCCGGAGATTGCGCAGGAGGGTCAGTGCTACTCGGTCGAGCGGCGGGAACGCTGCCGCTCGCCGGCCGAGCTACTGGCGTACTGCCGCTCACTGGGCGAGGCGCAGGCGCCGAGTGAGGGGGTTGCACACTGGCCACCTGCATGCGCGAAGACGACGGCGCTTCGTCGACGCCGATCGGTTCGACGCCCGGAACGCCCGACTCCAACTGGCGCATGATGATCAACGCGTAGACCAAGCGACGCACGTATCCTTCGTCGGCCAAACCGCGCCCGACGAGCTCCTGCAACGGCTGCGGTTTCGCGCGTAGGACGTCGATGATCGCCTGTTCTCGCGGCTCGAAACGAAAGCGCCGAATCGGCGCGTCCACGTGCAGAACGATGGGCTGCTCACCGAAACGCGTGAGGACGTCGGCCAAATGTCCCATGTGCGCGTAGCTTCTGACGCCGCGCCAAATCAGCGCCAGCGGCTTTACTCGAACGCCCGTACCACCCCAACGCTCCAAAAAGTTCAGGCGATCGTAGTAGCCGTAGAGCGTGTCGGGCGGCAGGCTGAACATCCACAGGACTTGCCGCGACAGTTGCTCGCGCAGCCCTTCACGCAAGGTGCGTTCGTCCACCGCCCCCTCATTCAACAGCACTTGTCCGTGAAGCAACCGCCGCTCAGTTGCGATGGCCAGAGTCCGCTCGTAGACAGCGTCCGAAATCGCCTTCTGCTCCACGAGCACACGGCCCAGAAACAAAATTGGATCTTGGACCTTCGCCTTTGCGGGTCCACCGCCATCGAAATAGATGGCGTGTTTCTTCCCCGTCGGTTCTTCGAGTACGAGCGTCCCTGTTAGCAACCGATCGAGGCTGTAAACCAGCAAATGCCCGAGCGGAGTCGCTTCCAGAGAACCCTTGGCGGTGGGTGCTGCCTCTGTCATGGCGGAAGCGCTTCGAGCCTAGCACCGGCCGGCGCGCTTCGGCAGAACTTCTCGCTGTACCGCAGCAAGACCGCGGACATGGCGCGCGGCGTCCACTTTCGGTAGCGTTTTCGGATGCTCCGCGGGCACGTGTTGGTCGTCGACGATGAAACATCGATTCTGAACACGCTCAAGAAGGCACTATCTCTCGAGGGTTATCAAGTCGACCTGGCGGGTGGGATCAAGGTCGCCGAAGAACGACTCGCAAAGCAATCGTACGACGTAGTGCTACTGGACGTTGCATTACCCGACGGCGACGGTCTCGATTTATTGGGTCGGCTACGAGTCGCGGGCAACGACACGGCTGTGTTGATGATGAGCGGGCACGCAACGATCGACGCGGCTGTCCGCGCGACGAAGCTTGGCGCACTCGATTTTCTGGAGAAGCCGCTCTCGACCGATCGACTGCTCGTGATGCTCGAGAATGCCCTGCGACTCCTGCACGCCGAAGCCGAGGCGCGCGAGCTCCACGCCGAGGCCGGACACTTCGATGACTTGGTTGGGGACAGTCGCGTGATGCACGGCCTTCGCGAACGCGTGTTGCGCGCAGCGCGATCGAGCGCGAGCGTGCTCATCCGCGGCGAACGCGGAACGGGGAAGGAGCTCGTCGCACGCGCGATTCACCGCGCCTCGCCCCGTGCCAAAGCCACGCTGGAACGGCTGAACTGTGCGGCCGTACCGGCGGAATTGATAGAAAGTGAGCTCTTCGGGCACGAAGCCGGAGCGTTCACCGGAGCAACCAAGCAACGCCGCGGCAAGTTCGAACGCGCCAGCGGCGGCACGATCTTTCTCGACGAGGTCGGTGACATGCCGCTCGCCATGCAGGCCAAGTTACTGCGCGTGCTGCAGGAACAGGAGATCGAGCGCGTCGGCGGGAACAATACGTTCAAGATCGACGTGCGCGTCGTTGCTGCGACCAACAAGGACTTGACGGAAGCCTGCGCGAAAGGCGACTTCCGAGCTGATTTGTTTGACCGGCTGAACGTAGTACCGCTCGAGCTTCCGCCGTTGCGGGCGCGACGCGAGGACATTCCGGGACTTGCCGAGCACTTCTTGGTCGCGGCGCGCAAGGCCAACGCACGCCCCGCCATGACGCTCACGCCGTCGGCGATCAGCGCGTTGAGTCGCCACCCGTTTCCGGGCAACGTGCGCGAGCTCCGAAATCTGATGGAGCGCCTCGTCATCTTGAACCCCGACGATGCCGTCACGGCCGAAGACGTAGAGCGTTCAGTCGGGGCTAACGGAGTGCCCTCGAACGCCGGCTTGTACCAGCCTGGCGTGCCGTTCCGGGTGCTCTCCGAACAGGCGGAGCGCACCATCGTGGAAGAGGCCTTGGCTCATCACGGCGGACAAATGGCTGCGACCGCACGCGCCCTCGGTCTAGAGCGTAGTCATTTGTACAAGAAGGCTCGAGCGCTGGGCCTTCGCGGCGACAAGGACGACGAAACCGAAGGCTGACAGGACGAGCGTCTTCGATCTCGCGCGTCGCGCGGCGCTATCTCGGCAATGCGCCGAGTCGCGCGTTCTTTGGATCCAGACCACGCGCCTTGTCAGCATGCTTCTTCGCCTCGCGCCGATTGCCGGCGACGAGGTAAAGTTCGGCCATGCGCGCGTGCGCATCGGCAAGATCCTCTGCTGACCCCACGCACAGCGTCGCACTCTCCAGCTCGAACAACGCTCGCTCACGTTGCCCGGTTTTCGCGAGCGATTCGGCGAACAACACGTGCGTGACCAAACCCTCCACGTCAGCGTAAATCGCCGCCTCGCCGACCCTGACGGCTTCCTCGAAAGCACCGCTTTCGTTCAAGCGACGAAGCAATCTTTGATAAACCCTCGGCTCGTGTTGTTCGAGTTGAGCTAGCGCCCGGAGCGCGGCCAATTCAGCCGCTGAATCGCCGCGTTTTTCAGCCAAATCAGCCAACGCATACTCGGGGGCCGCTTGCGTCGGGTCGAGCTTGGCTGCCGCCTCGAGCGCAGCCAACGCGCCGGCCTCGTCATTCGAGCCGAGCGTCTGCGCCAAGAGCATCTCGACCGCGTAGCCGTCATGGCCGTCCGCGATCAGCGAGTGCGCGGCGGCAACCGTGTGCGCCGGATTCTCGTGCGCGGAAAGTTGTGCGTCGAGGAAGCGCGCGTCCGGTAATTTGGGATCGAGTGAGAGAGCCCGCGCGACCTCGATCTTTGCCTTGTCGTTTTGACCATGGCGCAGCAAAGCGAGGGCGTAGCTAGTGTGAGCCACCGCACTCTGCGGGCTGCGCTCGACCGCGTCCTCGACGAGTGCGACTGGCGCGCTCCGAGTATTGGGCACGAACTGCGTCGCGTAGCGAGCCAAGCGTTGCTCGGCGAAGGTTCGAAATTCCCGGTCCAACTCGTCAGGAGACTTGCCGAGCACGCTCTTCAGGACATCCGGCGTGCGGCGCCCGGTGCCCCACTGTCGCAACATTTCGTCGAGCTTGGACGTACCGTATGTCTGCGCCCACATGACGAGAATCTGGCTCGACGCATAGTATGCGGTTGCCACATCGCTCAACTCTTCGGCACGGGTGAAGGCGCGCGTCATGTTCGCAACTGCCGGCAGCCTACCCGCGCGTAACGCTTGATACAGATCCGGATCTTGCTCGCGCGCCCACTCGGGACGCGCGATGATCGTCTCGTACTCGGCGAGGCCCTCAGTGAACCAGCGCGGGACGTGACTCTTGGAAAGCTGAATATGAAATACGTGCGACAGCTCGTGCCACAGCGTCATACCCAAATTGAACGACTCGTTCTTTGGGCTCATCGCCGCGAGCGTTCGTCCGAAGCACACGCCTTGAATCGCCGTTTCTGGTAGCCCGCCCGTGCGAATGCCGAAGTTCTCGCGCTCCGCATACAGCTCCACGGAAATGGGTGTCTCCGGCGTAAAGTCATAGGACTTCACCATCTTCGCCCAGGCTCGACTGAGCAGCGCGGGCACGTAGCGTTCGAGAATCGCGCGCTCTTCTTTGTTGTAGCGAATCCGGAACGGCGGATGCTCTACCGTGACGTACTCACGCGGGATCGTCTTGTCGTACAGGTTGAGCGTGTTGAAGACCCGCACGTTGTAGGGATCGATGGCAAACGCGCGACTCAAAGCCGCGACGCCCCCGGCGTCGTCTCCGGCGCGGATCAGATTCAAGCCGAGCTCGCCGTACGCCACGCCGTCCTCACTGTCGAGCGCCACGGCGTCGCGCATCATGCGTACGATCTCGTCGTAGCGGTGCTCCCAATCTGCAAACTCCGACACGATGGAGTACAGCTTCGAATACTGCGGATTTATGGAAAACACGGCATTTTTTGCGGCTTCGACGGCGCTCGGGTCATCCGCCAGGAAACGCTCGGCCACGCGCAGACTGAGCAACTCCAAGTTGCCGGGCTCCGCCTGCAACCCTTCAGTGATGCGCTGCGCGGCAACGTCGAGGTCCTGATCACGCAGAGCGATACCGACCAAAATCGCATACGCCTCGCCTAGCTTTGGGTTCACCGCCAATGCGAGGCGCGCCAAGCGTTCCGCCTCATCGAAGTCGAGTGCCTGTGCCAGCTTTACCCGCGCGAGCAGCACGAGCGCCGCGGGCTGCGCCGGAGCTTTGGCTAGAATCTCGTTCAGCACCTCCTCCGCGTGACCGGGATCGTACTTTTCTAGGAACAAATCCGCTCGAAAAAGCAGCAGCTGTGTGTCGCCCGGTAGGACGCGCTCCGCCGCGTTGTAGGCATCATTCGCGTCACGCGGACTGCGCAGGAGCTGCGCGGCCCGCCCCACGAGCGAGAGTCCAACGCCGTCACGCTCGTTGATGCGGTCGTCATTGTAGGCGCTGACGAGCTTCATCAGCACTGGCTCCGCCTCGGCGCGCCGGCCCTCGCTCAGCAGCACGTCGCCGAGCTCGAGCTGAGCGGCCTGCGCGAGTGGGTCGCTCTCGAAGCGATGCAACATGAGCTCAGCGCCGTGAACGTCTCCTTGACGGCGTGCAGCACGTGCGCTCCATACCACTGCGCGAGCCCCGAAATTCGGCCCCGAGAGCAACGGTGAAAGCGTGCTTTGAGCCTCAGTGTAGCGCCCCGTCGTGACCAGTATTTGGCCGAGACCCAGGGCCGCCTCAGCGGCAAGCGGACCGCTTAGCAGCGCGCGGAAGTCGAGCTCGGCCTCCCTATACGCGCTCAGATCGAACAGCTGCTGCGCACGCGCCAAGCGGGCCGTTTCAGAGAGCTCGCCTAACTTCGACACGGCGCGACTCGCAACCGGCTGGCGTGCTTGCGGCGAGCCCGAGTGACAATTCGCAAGCAGTACAGTCAGCGTTGCGATCCGTGTCCAACCACGTGCCGTCATCTACCCAACATCATGGCCGAGTCGTGCGGGGGAGGCCACCGCGACTCATCTGATTCGACGCAGCTCGACGACCGCGCCGCGACCGATGCCGAGCGTCGCGGCCGCGTGCCCCTCCCGCGCTGCCAACTCGAGGCAACCGAACGAGCCGAAAAGCGCGAGAATGTCGCCTGGAGCCGCGTCGGCATAGGTTCCGAGGAGCGGGACACGACGACCCGCGACGCACACCTCGAAGGCGCCGGGTAACGGCGGTTCGAGCAAGTTCGTCAGCGCATTCCCGAACCGGTCGACGGTAACCACCTGCCCGGTCCAGACGTCACCACTCTCGGTGACTGGAGGAAGCAAGACCTCGTCCGACAACGTAACGCGGTCGCCTACGCCATCGAACATCAGCGACCCTTCGGCCAATCGCGCGGCAATCGGAGCAAACACATCGCGTCCGTGAAACGTTCGGCTCGGCGACGGCAAACCGAGCGCGACGGGCACAATCTCTCTCGCCTCGGCATGAACGTCAGTCGCGTAGACTCCGTTCAGCACGCCGTTGTCGGGTCCCACGAAAATTTGGTGATGGGCTGCGATGGCCACCGTCCGGCGCGCAGAGCCGACCCCCGGATCCACGACGACGACGTGCACGGTGCCGCCTGGAAACCAGCCGAATACGCGCTCGAGCCAGAACGCCGCAGCAAGCCGATCAAAGGGCGCGATCGAGTGAGTCAAATCGACGATCTGCGCTGCCGGGCAGTACCGCAAAACGACGGCCTTCAGCACGCCGACGTACGGGTCATCTAGCCCGAAGTCGGTTAGTAGTGTGATGACACGGGGGCCCGTCATGTCCGCGGTTCGGGTCGCCAACGAGTGATTCGCCGTGGCCACGCGCCATCGCTGCTCTTGCCGCGCATCACCGTGCGTAGCACCGCGCGCAACAAGGTCTCGAGCCACGCAGGCGGGGGAGCGCCTTGCCATTCGGCGAGCTCGAGCGAGCTATTCACCGAATCGAGAGCGACCTCAGTGGTGGCGTCACCGTTCGAGCTGAAAACGGAGAGCGTATAACGCGCGCTCGCGCCAGATGCTTGCACGAGCTTCAATTCGAGTCGTCCACCGTTCTCGGGTCTCACCCCCGGAATTTGGCGGTATTCTGGACCCGAAAGCAACCTCCCGCTGCGTTCGATTGAAGCGCAAAGCGCGCTGTGGTCGGTTACTCGGGTGCGCGTGTTTTCCCAACGGGCCGAGCTTTCGCTCGACCTAGCCGAGCTTCTGAGAGCGACGCGACGTTACTTCGACGCGACGTTGGAAATACAATCGCGCGCCGACCAGGAAGATTCGGGCGAGCTCGTGCAGGTTCTTCTGCGCAACGAGAAACACGATTACGAAGGCGTGTTCACCATCCGAAGTCGTCGGACGGCGGCCGCAGACCTGCACGACGCACGCTTGGCAGAGCAACGGGGCCGCGCAGCCGGCATGTCGCAACTGGCTGAACGCTGTCCAACCATTTGGGAGGTGCGAGCGCTCGGAACCGAAGCTGAGTTAGCGAGCCTGAACCTGTGCGGGATTCTTGCATCCGTGGCGCTGGGCCCAGTGCTGCCCGACGACTGCACGACGCTCTACGGCGTGCGCGGCGCGATGGAGCGCGTTGATAGAATTCTCAAATCGCGCCGAAAATCGACGCCTGCACCCGACTAGATCTTCGGTTTGATGAGCAGCCGATCCAGGTCGACGGCGGCCGTCTCCAAGGTTCGACGTTGCACGAGGCACAGCTCACGGATGCCCTCGAGCGCGAGGTCGATCATGCCGTCGATGTCCGCGCGCGGTACCGCCTCACCCTCGGCCGTGCCCTGAACTTCGACAATAGCGCCGTTGGCTGTCGCGGCGACATTCAGATCCACCCGCGCGGCGCTGTCCTCGACGTAGCAAAGGTCCAACACCAGCTCACCGCCGACATGGCCCGCACTAACCGCCGCTACCTGGTCTCGCAGGACGGGTTTCGTCAGGCGCCCGCCCACCGTGAGCTTATGACACGCCAGAGCGAGCGCGATGAAGCCGCTGGTCACCGACGCCGTTCGCGTGCCGCCGTCGGCCTCGAGCACATC
>Ga0210387_10000815_pt1 | contig 22812 bp, 21 predicted proteins | sample IncBWC7OmetaG_FD_160108 | JGI IMG/M metagenome (GOLD analysis project Ga0210387, IMG submission 160108) | Forest soil microbial communities from Barre Woods Harvard Forest LTER site, Petersham, Massachusetts, United States - Inc-BW-C-7-O ...
TGCAGCAGCGATTCAGCAGTCGCATAGTCCTTCTTCTCGATATCGCTCTCAGCCTGTACGAGTTCAGGAGGAAACGAAGGATCAGGCTCCGCAATCTTGTGATGACGCACGGTTTGCCCGATAGCGCCCACCCCGCCGCTGCTCAGCAACACCAACAGCAGAGCCACTCGGGTTCGCTTATTTGTCCGCATTCCCAGACGATCCGTTTCCGTTCAAGACCTTCGCCAGAAATTGTCCAGTGTGCGACTGCGGCAATCGGGCGATTGCTTCCGGCGTCCCCGAGCCTAACAGGTAACCACCGCGCTCACCGCCCTCCGGGCCCAGATCGATCACCCAGTCCGCTGTCTTGATTACTTCCAGATTGTGTTCGATGACCAGAATCGATCCCCCTGCCTCAATTAGACGGCGAAACGCCGCCAGTAGTTTACTGATGTCATCAAAATGTAGCCCGGTAGTGGGTTCGTCAAAGATGTATAAAATGCGCCGTTTTAGGTCTGCCCGCGCCGTGGGGTGCAAGTGCGCCGCCAACTTCATGCGCTGCGCTTCGCCACCTGACAAAGTCGTTGCCGACTGCCCCAGCCGCAGGTATCCCAGCCCGACTTCTTCCAGCACCCGCAGTTTTTGGACGATCTTAGGCGCGTTGGCGAAAAAGTGTAGCGCTTCGTGCACTGTCAGGTTCAATACTTCGTGGATATTCTTGCCGCGATACCGCACCTCCAACACTTGCGGCTTGTAGCGCATCCCTTTGCACTCTTCGCAAATCAGTTCCACATCCGCCAAGAACTGCATTTCGACGGTCACAGTGCCATCGCCTTGGCAGGTTTCGCAGCGCCCACCGGGGATGTTGAAGGAAAAATGTCCCGCAGTAAACCCGCGCTTGTGCGACTCAGGCAGCGAGGCAAACAAATCGCGGATGCCGTCAAACGTCTTGATATACGTCACCGGATTCGAGCGCGGTGTTCGGCCAATGGGCGACTGGTCCACCAGGACAACTTCATCGATGTACTCGGCTCCTTCCACGCGATTCCACGCCGTGGCCACCGGCCCAGAACCGTTGTCCGTCTGTTTGGCTTGCGATAAAGCGCGGGTCAATACGTCGTGCAGCAGAGTGGATTTCCCCGAACCTGAAACACCGGTGATCGCCACCAGCATTCTCAACGGCACCACCAAATCGATGTTCTTCAGGTTGTGCGCTCGTGCCCCGAAAATCTTTATCTGTTGACTCCCTGGCTTGCGACGGGCGCCCGGTATCTGGATCCGCAGGTCGTTCGCCAGGTACCGTCCGGTGAGCGACGCCAGCGAGCTCTTGATCTGCTCGTAATTTCCCGCCGCAATCACCTTGCCGCCATTTTCCCCTGCGCCTGGCCCCAGGTCGAGAATAGTGTCGGAAGCCCGCATCACATCAGGGTCGTGCTCCACCACCAGGATCGTGTTCCCCAGGTCGCGCAACCCGTGCAAGATTTTGATCAGCCGCTGTGTATCGCGGCTATGCAGCCCGATCGAAGGCTCATCCAGCACGTACAGCGTGCCCACCAGCCGTGATCCCAGCGAGGTCGCAAGTTGAATGCGCTGTGCCTCACCGCCCGAGAGAGTTGAAGACAGCCGGTCCAGCGTCAGATACTCCAGTCCGACTTCGTTCAGGAATGTCAGTCGCTCCCGGATTTCTTGCAACAACCGGTCGGCGATCCCCGCCTCCTGCTCCGTCAAGTGCACCTGGGCAAAGAACTCCCCCACGTCCTCCACGGTCATGCGGCATATGTCGCAAATGCTCTTGCCGCTGATCTTGACTTGCTGCGCTTCCATCCGCAGCCGCGCCCCGTTACAGGTGGAACACAACGAGTACCCCCGATAGCGGCTCAGGAAAACCCGCACATGCAATTTGTATTTCTTGCGTTCCAGGTAATTGAAGAACCCACGCACTCCCAGAAACTTTCCCTCGCCGTCAACTACCAGGCGTTGCTGCTCGGCGTCCAACTCGGCCCAGGGAACATCCAGTGGAATGTCCTTCTGCCGCGCAAAACGCTTTAGATCGGTGCCCAGAGTACGATACTTCGGCTTTGTCCAAGGATCGATCGCGCCTTCGTTCAAAGTCCTCGATTTGTCCGGAATTACCAGGTCGAGGTCGAAATCAATCGTGTTTCCAAAGCCCTGGCAGCGCGGACATGCGCCATAAGGATTGTTGAACGAAAACAGCCGAGGCTCAGGCTCCTCGTAACGGATATTGCAAACCTTACATTCGAACCGCTGGGAGAAACGCAGACGCTCCATCGTTTGTCCCTCGCGGGGAACGGTCTCGAAAATCACCTCGCCCGATTCGCGATAGCCGATTTCAACCGCGTCCACAATACGCGCCCGCGCTTCTGGCGAAACCACCAGCCGGTCCACCAGCAGAAAAACCGGTTCCGTGAAATCGACGTCAAGTAACGACTCCGGAGTCGAGAACTCGAAGATCTGGCCCTTCTGATAGAGCCGGTTGAACCCGCGCGTGCGTAGATCAAGCAAACGCGCTTTCAGCTGATCCGAAATCGCGTCGGCCGCCTTACGCTTGCCGCGCTTCGCTCGTGTCTTTGGCGGTTTCTCCGTTACCGAAACCGCCGCTGGCGGTTGCAGCGGAAAGAGCACATGCAATCGCGTTCCTTCCGCCAGTCCCATCACAGTATCCGCAACCTCATCGACCGTGTCTTTCTTTACTTCCTGGCCACACTGCAGGCAATAGGTGCGCCCCACCCGAGCAAACAGTAGCCGTAGATAGTCGTAGACTTCGGTGGCTGTGCCCACGGTTGAGCGCGGATTACGGGTGCTGCTCTTCTGCCGGATCGCCACCGCAGGCGCAATGCCGTCAATTACATCGACGTCCGGTTTCTCGATCCGCTCCAAGAACTGCCGAGCGTACGCCGACAGCGATTCCACGTACCGGCGCTGCCCTTCGGCATAGATGGTGTCGAATGCCAACGACGATTTTCCTGATCCCGACACTCCCGTGACCACCGTCAGAGAATTGTGCGGAATATCAACGTCAATATTCTTGAGGTTGTGGACTCGCGCCCCGCGAACAACAATGGTTTCTGTGGACATCGCTAGGCATCCCTGGCCGCTCTCCTGTCTCAATCGGCACGTGGTCGGGCACACAGACCGCCCGGAGAGGGGAAGGGAATCTTCTATTATAAATCACGCGCCACTCGATGGGATCGGCGGCGTCGAGCAACCCGTCCGGTGGTGGACTTCTGAGGGAAAATGGAACGTCACCTAGCTAAGAACGCAATCAGGGAACGGCTCGAAGCCCTGTTCGCCAGTCTCAGCGAGAGCATCAACGCGACCAACGCCTGTCTTCTGCTGCCCACCAGTGATGAGCTAAACGAGCACGTGCCACGGGTGCGGATCGCGGATAAGCCGATGTTCCCGGAAGTCGAAGTGAGCCTGACTCTACGGCAGCACGTGGAACGGCACGTTGCTGGTCAACACGCCGCTGGGCGTGGTGACCGTGACATAGCCTGTCGTCGCGCCGGCGGGGACCGTGGCTCCTAGGAACGTATCTGAAATCACAGTGAAGCTTGCCGGGATTCCGTTAATGGCAACACTCGTAGTTCCTGTGAATCCTTGCCCAAGAATGCCGCCGGTCTGGCCGACTTTGCCAGCGGACTGCACGAATGCAACGAACGGGTCAAGACCCTCGTTCAAGCCGAAAGTCGTGCCGTCGCCGTTAACACCATGTGTGGGGGTCATCCCATAAAAAAATCCTCTTGTTGACTGAAGCAGCGCGCCCTCTGGACCCGTGCCATCAGAGCAGCCTTTGTGGGGACAAAAGTTATAGATGGTCGTAAATGCACCGTCAGAGGAAATCTTGAACAGCGTACCGCTGAGGTAGGTCCCTCCGCCTTGAGTGGCACCATAGAAACTGCCATCGGTGGCTTGCACCAGTGCCGCGGAAGGATAAGCGCCATCGGACAAGTCGAAGTTGTGCAACGTCGTCAGCGCTCCTGCGGGTGTAATCATGAAAATCGTGCCAAGGGCGCTTTCGCCCCCAAGGGTCGTACCGTAGAAATTGCCATCCGTAGCCTCTACGAGCCCCGCCTGAGGGGACTCTCCATCGGTTCCTCCGTTGAAATTATGTAAGGTAGTTAGTTGGCCCCCAGGCGTTAGTTTGAACACTGTGCCACAGCCCCCATTTAACCCGCAGTCACCCACGCCGCCAGCCGCGGTCGTACCGTAGAAACTACCGTTTGTACCTTGAATCACCCCTGCCAACGGGGCAGAGCCGTCAGCGCAATTTTCATGCGAGCAAAACCTGTACACTGCGCTGAATGTCCCAGACGGAGTAATTTTGAAGACCGTACCGCAACCGTAGGGACTACAGGCTTCGCCCGAGATGTTGCCGCCCTTTACCGTTGTCCCGTAGAGGTCTCCGTCAGTGGCTTGGATCAAGGTTCCCCAAGGGAAACTGCCGTCGGTACAGTTAGGTTGTGAGCAAAAGCTGTATATCGTCGTCAGCAGGCCCGCTTGAGTAATTCTGTAGATCGTACCTCCCTCGAAATTACTGTTGGCACCATAAAATGCCGTAGTACCGTAAAGATCCCCATTTGCGGCTAGGACCAGACCCGCCCAAGGTCGTGCTCCGTCGCTGCACGGATAGGTAGCGCAGAAGTCGTAAAGCGTAGTCAACTTGCCTGCGGGGCCCATCTTGAAAACCGTGCCGCACCCCTGGCTTCCGCACCCTCCCTCTAGTCCCCCCCCCCATAATTTGTTGTCCCATAGAGATTTCCATCACGACCTTGCACAAAGGACCCTAGGGAATATGACCCATCGGCCCCATCGAATTGAGCCAGCGTTTTGAACGATTGCGCAGGTGCCACAATCGCCATCGCGCCACAGAGCATCAAGACTGCCCCGGCCATTTTCCATGCATTGAGGTTTGTCATCGGAATCCTCCGTGGTACGAAATCGAAATCGCGGCCCAACCCACGCGGGACTGCCCGGCCAAGAACCGCAAGGGGGAGAACACTGCGGAAATGCCAGGCGCAACCATTGTCCTCCACCAATGCGGAAAAAGCTACTGCGCAATCCACTGCACAAACATTCCCACCCGCAAAGAAAACGGCCCGCCAGTGACGCCTGCGGGCCATGCTATCCGCTTGTAAAGTCAGCGTCCGCTTTCGCCTCGCCCATTTCTGTGGACATCTTTAGGCGTCCCTTGCCACTCTCCAGCCGCTATCTCCAGTGGTTTTCACATGGGTGGCCACAGACTGTCCGGAAAGGGGTAGGGAATCTTTCTATTATAAATCACGCGCCACTAGGCGGAGACTGAGCAACCCGGCACGGTGTTCGCCCCGTCACTGACACTGCTTCCGAAAAGAGGTAATATCGTATTTCCTGACCGGGCTCATGCACCTATCCCTGACCAAAACCCTCCTTAGAAATGGCGTTCGTCTCGGTTCGGCTTATCACACGCTCACCCTGCTGCTCCTCTTCCAGTTTTCCGAACTTTCCGGTTTCTACTCGGAGAAGAAAGCCAGCGTTTACAACATCCTGTGGGTGCTGGTATTTGGCTTTGCCACGCTCAACATTCTGGGCTTGGTCCTGCGGCGGTTCGAGCCGCGACGCAGCGGCCTCAACTTTGGCGAGATACTGGCCATCACCGTGGTCTTCTTCTCCCTTTTTTTGTTAGGACTTGAAATGCTCAATCTGTTCCACATTTTCCCCATCAAGCTGGAGCCTCGCTGAACCTGCCTTTTGCGGTATCATGATCGGTATGGTGCGGCGTTCGCCAGTAGCATTCGAAGTAACCTGCCCGTGCTGCAGCGCGGTGTTGAAAGTCGATTCTGACTCCCAGGCCGTAATCGCCCACACCGCCGCCGTCAAACCCAAGATGTTCAACGACATCGAAGAAGCTGCCCGGGCCATGAAAGAGCAGGACAGCCGCCGCGACTCCATCTTCCGCCAATCCGTCGAAAATCAAAAACACGCCTCGGACCTGCTGGAAAAGAAATTTCAAGAGGCAGTCAAGAAGGCCAAAGAGTCGCCCGACACCGGGCGGCCCATCCGCGACTTCGACCTCGACTAACTATCGGGACTAGGAGTCAGCGGAAAGTTTCCAACAGCTGTGGATTTCTTGGCCGTTCGATACCTCCATTCTGGATTTACAATCAACCGCGATGTCCGGCCATCCCCTCCTCCTCGGCCATCGCGGTACACGTGTCTCTGACGCTGCGGCGGAGAACACCCTGGCTGCTTTCGACTTGGCGCTGCGAATCGGTTGCAACGGGTTCGAGTTTGACCTGCGCCGCACCGCCTGTGGGCGCGCCGTTATTTGCCATGACGAAAAGGTGGACGGAATCGGCGTTGCCGAAGCCTCCTGCGGTCAACTTCAGACGCTGCCTTGCCTTGATGATGTCTTGTCCCGCTATGCCGCTTCCGCCTTCTTGGACATTGAACTTAAAGTTCCGGGGCTGGAGTCGGACGTTCTCGTCGCCCTGCGTGAGCACCCACCGGGACGCGGCTATGTAGTTTCTTCTTTTCTGCCTGAAGTCTTGCTTGAACTGAGAGCGCGCAGCGGGGAAGTTTCTCTGGGTTTTATTTGCGATCGCCGGAATAACCTGGATCGTTGGCGGGAAGTGCCGGTGGACTACGTCATCCCCAAGCACACACTGATCACTTCCCAACTGGTGCAAGCCGTCCACGAGGCGGGCAAAACCATGCTCACCTGGACCGTGAATGACAAGAAGGCAATGCAACGGCTGGCGGATTGGGGAGTAGACGGAATCATTTCAGACGATCCCCATCTGCTGGTCCAGACTTTTCCGGGCGGCGCATCGGCCGTTAGCGGCCGCTAACTGAGCTTGTCGCCGCCACAGGTTTCCGCAAGAAAGCTTCCCGCTCCTCTTCGAACGCTTCCCATTCAAGTGCCGTCTGGCGTTCATTCCATCCCATCGCGGCGCCCACTTTCTCGCTTGCTTCCCGGCTGCACCCCGGCGACCAGCAAGGGCCCAGCGCCACCGGCACCCGCCGCAACAGCACATCTCCCAGCGTAACCGCATATTCGTTGGTCATGGCATGAACCGCCTCGGCAACGATGTGACTAGTGTGCGGACACAAACTCTCCCGTAACTCCCGGCGGCCTCGCGCCGCACTCGCAATCGTCATCGACTGTTCTCCATACCATTCCATCAAGCTGCGGGCTGACTCACGGGGAATGCCGCCGGCCTCCGCGACTTCGATGATTCTCCGCTCCGTTAACTCATCCACCCGATTTCCCTCCACCTGGGCAACTTTCAGGAACGAAGCCGTCACTCCGATCTTCGCCGCGCACTCCCGCGCCAAGCTCGCCGCCGTAGTCAGCTTTCCCCCGATCACTGAGATCATCCCCACGGCTCCGTCCACGGAATGATCATGAAGATAGTGTCGCCGGCTCAACCCCGAGAACGTAGCCCCCGGCGAGTAGGGAAGTGGTCGCACTCCGGCAAATGTGCAACGCACATCGCCCGCTGAAATCTGTACGTTCGGATACAGATTTTGCACAGAACGCAGCAGATATTCGGTCTCCTCAGCCGACGGCTTCGTCGCGCCTGGATCGCCGGTGTCTCCGACTTCAGTGGTCCCCACCAGAAGCTGCTCGTTCCAAGGGATGATAAAGAATGGCCGCCCGTCCATCGCCTCGGTGTAAACCGCCGCCTGCGGCGCACCAGCAAACTTCTGCAACACAATGTGAGAACCACGAACTCCGCCAACCATCGGATGTGGGGTCCGTATGCTGGAGCGTTGACAGATGTGATCAGCCCACGGCCCGGTGGCATTAATGATCCATCTAGTCCTGACCGATTCCTCGGTTGCACGCAGTTGGTCGCGCAGCCTGAGACTCGTGACCTTTCCCCTGTCAACCTCGACCGTCAGCACCTGAGTGTGGTTTCGCACCACGCAGCCCGCCCGGACCGCCTCTATTAACCACTCCGCCACCAGACGTTCGGGAAATTCACACTGCGCGTCGTCAAAACTGAAGATGGAGAAGTGCCTGCCGCTATCGAGCACTTGTTCCAAATGATGTTGTTCGCTCTGACCATTCGTTCGGCCCCGCCCGCCGATCCGTCGATATAGCCACAGACCTGCGCGCACTGCCAGCGCACTACGTGGGCTCTTATCCGACAGCGCCAAGAGAAATTGCAGAGGGTGTACCAAATGTGGGTATTGCCGCAACAACTGTTTCCGTTCCCGCAGCGACTCCCTGACCTGCGCCAGATCACCGTGCTCGAGATACCGCAACCCGCCATGGATGATTCGCGTCGAGCGGCTGGTCGTCCCCGCGGCAAAGTCGTTCTGCTCCAGCAGCAGCGTGCGCCGACCCCCGCGAGCGCATTCCCGTGCGATGGCGACGCCATTGATCCCGCCACCGATCACGACGACATCAAAGCGCTCATCGTTGAGCGGAGGCCGGAGCTTCGTGTGTGCAACCATCAATCCAGTGTCGCGCATCTCGCCCGTCTTACGAAAGATGACATAAGTTTCTGGCGGCCGGCGTTTCGCTCTGTGATCTCTGTGTCCTCTGTGGTTAGCGCCTCTGCCGCACCCAGCATTGCCCGTACCCGCCCGCCTCATTTAAAGTGATTCCTCCATGCCCCCCACTGGAGATCGTTTCGAGCGCGCCGTGTCCATCATGGCCCGGTTGCGCGCTCCCGGCGGCTGCCCCTGGGACCGCGAACAGACCTTCGACTCCATCAAGCCTTACACCGTCGAGGAGACCTATGAGGTTCTCGAAGCCATCGACAACCGAGACTGGCCGGAACTGGCGGGCGAACTCGGCGACCTGCTTTTGCAAGTCTTGTTCTACTCCCAGATGGCCAGTGAGGAGAAAACCTTTTCGATTGACGACGTGTTGGATCGGCTGACGAATAAGTTGATCGGCCGCCATCCTCACGTCTTCGCCGATGTCAAAGCCGACACTCCAGCCGAAGTCCTGCGCAACTGGGAAGCGCTGAAGTCAGAAGAAAAGAAAAAACGCCATGCAGGTAAAACTGAAAACCCCGAGCCTGAGTCAATTCTGTCCGGGGTGTCCACCGCCATGCCGGCACTGCTGGAAGCCCACAAACTGAGTCTTCGTGCCGCGAACGTCGGTTTCGACTGGCCCAATGTCGAGGGTTTATTCGACAAACTACACGAAGAAGCAGCAGAGCTTCAGGAACACCTTAAGGAGTTTCCCGCTCCCGGTCCGCAACCCCAAGGCCGTGGGGTGGCAGGATCGGGCCAGCCTCGGATTCCCGACGATCTCCGCCAACGCCTGGAAGGCGAACTCGGAGACCTCTTCTTCGTCCTGGTGAACATTGCGCGCTATCTTTCGCTCGACTCCGAATCGGCCCTGCGGAAGACCAACCGCAAGTTCCGCCGCCGTTTTCAGTGGATGGAAGAACAACTTCGGGTCTCGGGGCGCACTCCGCGGCAAGTTCCCATGGAGGAACTGGAATCCTTATGGCAACAGGCAAAACAGCAGGAGTCGAGCAGCCAGTGAATGCCAGTGCGCTCCTGATTCGCAAATGCCGGGGCCTCGATGAAATGCGTGCCTGCGTGGCTTTACAAAAAGAAGTCTGGGGATTCGCCGACATCGAACTGGTTCCGTTGCGCTTGTTCGTGGTCGCCGATAAGATTGGCGGCCAGGTCATCGGCGCTTTCGACAATCACAACCTGGTCGGTTTTGCTTTCGCCGTGCCCGGCGTGCGCGATCAGCACGCATACCTCTACTCTCACATGCTGGCCGTGCGCCAACAATATCGCAACACCGGACTCGGGCGCCGCTTGAAGTTCGCTCAACGTGACGATGCTCTCGGTCGAGGCTTTGACCTGATGGAGTGGACCTTCGATCCCCTGGAGATCAAGAATTCCTACTTCAATCTCGAAAGGCTGGGGGCGATTGCGCACCGCTACAACGTGAACCAGTACGGAATTACCTCGTCGCCGTTACAAGGTGGCTTGCCCACCGATCGCCTGGTGGCCGAGTGGTGGCTGAAGTCGAAGCGAGTAGATCACTTGCTCACAACCGGGAAGAATCCTGAATTCATCATCGTGAAGACGATCTCCGTGCCCGCTCAGATTTACGAATGGAAGGCCGAAGCAGCGACGCGCAATCAGGCGCAGCTGATTCAGGAGCACAATCGTGACGAGTTTCAAGAAGCTTTTGCCAGCGGGCCTGGCAGTGCTAGGCTATCGCCGCGATCCACAGGCAAACGGCGAGTTCTTGTTGGGAACATGGAGCGCGCAGCAAAACTAGAAGTTTCACTGTGCTCGTATGTGCGCTCTGGGGTTGATTAAGACGCGACCAGTTCACGACTATGAAAATCGAAGCTCTCACTCTCCGCGAAATCAAAATGCCGCTGGTCGATTTCTTCGAGACCAGCTTTGGCCGGATCTACGACCGCCGAATCCTGCTGGTGAGCGTCCAATGCGACGGTGTTATCGGCTGGGCGGAATGTGTCGCAGATGGCGCGCCTTTCTACAGTTCCGAGTGGATTGATTCCGCTTGGCTCACCATCCAACGCTTTCTTGCCCCCGCCATTCTCGACAAGGTCGTAGATCGGCCCGCAGAGAGCGTCCGTCTGATGGCCAGAGTCCGTGGGCACCGCATGGCCAAAGCCGCACTCGAAAACGCACTCTGGGACGTCGCTGCCCGCCAACAACAGCAGCCCCTCTGGAAATTGCTGGGTGGTACCTTGCGAGAAATTCCCTGTGGAGTTTCCATCGGCATTCAGGATTCCGTCGAACAACTCCTGGAAAAGATTGAGCGCGAACTGGCCGCCGGTTATCGCCGCATTAAGGTGAAGGTGAAACCCGGTTGGGATCTCAATGTTCTGGAACGCATTCGCTCGCGCTGGGCTGACATTACTTTGAGTTGCGATGCCAACTCCGCCTATACTCTCGACCAAGTCGAGCACTTGCGAAAGTTCGACCAGTTTAATCTGCTGATGATCGAGCAGCCGCTCTGGGAGGATGACATCTACAACCATTCCCGCCTGCAACCGCAGTTGCGCACCGCCATCTGCCTCGACGAGTCAATCCACAACGCCCGCGACGCCGCCCAGGCGGTCGAGACTGGCGCTTGCCGCATTATCAACATCAAAGTTGGCCGGGTGGGGGGATTCAGCGAAGCGCGTAGAATCCACGACGTATGCGCCACTCACAAAATTCCAGTGTGGTGCGGAGGAATGCTCGAATCCGGCGTGGGACGCGCTCATAACATCGCCCTCTCCACGCTGGAAAACTTCCGTTTGCCTGGAGATGTCTCCGCCAGCAAGCGCTATTGGAAGGAAGACATCATCGATCCGGAAGTCGAAGTCAGTTCAAAGGGTATGATCGCGATATCCGATCAACCCGGTACTGGATACCGTGTGCTGGAAGACCGGATTGAGAAGTTAACCGTCCGCAAAGAAACCATCAAAGCCGGATAAGCGGCGCAACCGAAATCTGACAACTACTTGAATCACTATTCGTCTATCTCTGGCTTCGCTCTGCGGCGGCGGTCTGCGGCCGGTTCTCCGCCAGTTCTTGCGCCTGTTTCTTCAGTAGTTCTACACCCTGGGCGAAGGTAAGGTTCGGCGGCGCTTCATGGAAGTCGCTGAACGTCTGGGTAGATTTGACTACCAGCTTCTTGAAGAACAGTATCTTGCCGGTCAAGTCCAGATCCATGTGGCTAACCTGCCATACTCCCGTGCCCATCGTACCTTGCTGCACCACAAAGCGCCCGCCCTTGTCTAGGTGTCCGAGAATGCCCCAACCGAAACCGACCTCCTTTTCCAAAGTTCCATCGATCTTCGCTATGCGGTGCTGGCTTCTGTCGATCAGCATGTAGCCCACCATTCCGGTGAGCACCTGCTCGGTGTGAGACGGCGCGCTATAGTCCGGGTTGGGGCGAAACTTGAGGCGCACCAGTTCATCGCCGGGATTGCCCAACTCTTTTGTCCCCGTCTCGACACCGTCCGGCTCATAGAGAAACGCTTCTGGCAACGCCTTCATGATTCGATTGGTTCGCTCCGTATCTTCCCGGTCGGCCTTCTGTTTTTTCTTTAGCTCTTGCGGATTGTTGACCAGTTCGTCCAAACGCGCCTCTTCGTTGCGGCGTTCTTCTACCGTGAGCGGCTTGTCGTTGATTGCCACCAACATGCCCGCCGCAAGTTCCTTGGTCTCTACGATCACCTTGGTTTGCGTGCCATGCTCGTTCTGCTCGCGCTCCCGGAACATGAACTTCGTGGGATTGCTGGAGTTGATTTCGTTCTGGACCGTTTCCCGCACCAATTCAACCGGGGCTGCACTCATCGTCTGCGCGGGGAGACGGGCCGCAGCGACACTCACCAGTACCATGGCGAATCCGAGCAATCCCGTTCTCTGGCCAAATAACCTCATAAATCGCTCCCTAGCTTAGACGAAACCATCGCAGTTGCCGTTGCATCGCCATTTTCACCAGCGGAAACATGCCCACTTCCGTCCATTTTAAACCGTCTGGGAAGCCCCTTTGCCCCTTCGTGCACCGCAAAGTCGCCAAATGGTTTAGAATCCGTTAGTCCCGGTTGCATGTGGTGCTAAAGACGTGAAGGAGGTTGGGCTATGGATACGCCAAAGACCAACGAGTTTGCTCATATAGGCAAGTCGGTCATCATCAAGGGAGAACTTTCCGGTAGCGAGGATCTATTTGTCGATGGTGTAGTCGAAGGCACCATCGAGTTGCGCAGCAACAGTCTGGTGATTGGCCCCAACGGCCAGGTCAAAGGTAGTGTCCACGCCAAAGGTGTGACCGTTCAAGGCAAACTAGACGGCAACATTCGAGCCAGCCAGCGAGCCGAGCTGCGCAAATCCGCAGTCGTGGTGGGCGATATTTTCACCCAGCGCATCGCCATCGAAGAGGGCGCCTACTTCAAAGGGAAAGTGGATATCCAGCAAGAATCCGCCAAGCCAGTCGCGGCCTCGGCAACAAAATCCGAGTCGCAGCCGGAGCCCAAGGTAACAGGCGCTGCCCAATCGTCCGGTGCCTCAGTCGCTATGGCGGGTAGTGGGAGCAGTTCTATGTCACCGAACACGTCGGTAACCAAGAATTGAAAGTTTTTGCCCGGTTCGGCTTTGTGCCCCGCGATATAGTTAGTCTAGGAGAGCACTCTGAACCGGAGGCCAGAAAGAAGTCGCAATGGCATCCGTCACCAATAGCTTCATGAAGCTTTTTCGAGGTCCATCCGAGCCCGGCCAGGAGCACGGCCAGAGTATGCGGCCGCACATGTCTACCCAGCGGCTGACCCGCCGCTCCAGTGGTCTGGTCGAGTTGACCCGCCTTTTTCAGTCGGAAGAGCCGCTTTGCATTTTGGATATCGGTTCCACCTCGGCCTCGAACATTCGTTATTTGACCGAGCGCGGCCACAAGATTTACAGCGAAGATATCTTGGAAGCCTCTACTGACCCGACCCTGGTAACCCACGATGAGCAGGGACACACGACGCTCGACAACAAACGCTTCCTCGCGGAAAATCTGGTCTTCGGCAATGCCCAGTTCGACATCATTCTGTGCTGGAATCTGGCCGATTACCTGGATGAGGAACTGGTGAAGCCGCTGGTGGCCCGGTTGTGGTCCATGATCCGCCCGGGCGGCATGATGCTTGCGTTTTTTCACACCCAGGAAGCCGGACCGGATGCGCCCTGCTACCGCTACCACATTACCGGCAATGACACCCTCGAAATGCAGCACGTTGAAGCCCGTGGCGACCTGCGAAAAGGGCCGGGCGCACAGTCGGCCCGCGGCGCCTTCCGCCTTCAGCGCGTCTTCAACAACCGCCACATCGAGAATCTGTTTCGCGACTTTACTTCCATCAAGTTTTTCCTCACTCGCGACAACATTCGCGAAGTCCTCGTGGTCCGCTAGATGGCTTTGGGGCGGAGCACTTCAGCACCGCGTTAAGCTCCCCGTTTTGATTCACGCGCTTTAGCGCCTGATAAGGTACCTCGCACTGACGCTACCGGGTCTTCCTCACCAGATACTCCGTGGCCGCGGGCACTTTTGTCAGTAATGCCACAACCGGTCGGCGCACCGCTCCCGGCAGGCGCAACATCCGCCGCAGTTTCGACGAGGTCTGAAAGACCGCTGCAAACCGCCCGACGTACTCCTCACGATATCGCTGGGAAGCTTTGTCGAGTCCTGTTTCTCCTCGAAAAAACGGAACCAGGCATTCCGCCGCTAGCGCGCCGCTCCGTAGAGCCAGAGAAATCCCGTCTCCCACGAACGGATCCACAAAACAAGCAGCGTCGCCAACCATCAGAACGCCGTTGTGCCGCGTCTGTGGCTCGCGGAAAAGCAGAGGCGAAGTGCTGACCGGATCGCCCAACTGTCTCCACCGCTGGCTTCTTTTGATCAGTGCGGGATGACGCTGGAATACTTCCGCCACCGTGCCGGCGACATCCGCGCGCACCATCGCACAGGCATTGATTCGCCCACGCCCAGCGTCTCCCCTGAGATCGACCGGCTGAACGCCGCAATATCCACCGTCGAAGAAGTACAAGTCCACCGAAGCCTCATGAGCGGCTCCTTCGAAATGTCCTTTGACGCCGATCCACCGAGGCTGACTGTCTCTCGGCCGGACGGGATTCAGATTCGACCACCTGCCGGAAGCGTTCACCACAGCCTTCGTCTCAAACTCTCCAGCGGACGTGCTCACCACAAATGGCCCGGAGCCTCGAACTTCCTGTACGGTAACTTGCTGGCGCATTTCCGCGCCCACGGCCTCGGAGGAATGCCAAAGCGCGTCATCAAGATCGAGCCTCGCGATGCTGGCCGCCGCCGGGAAAACCGGCGCTTGAAGCACCCGATCGTCGAGGAACACTCGCGTGCGCTCAATCCGTATCGCATCACTCAGCAGCGGGCGATGGGTCGCATCGAGCAGATCACTTAGCAGCCCCAGCGACTCCGCTGAAACGAACTCGCCACACACCTTCTGACGGGGAAACCGGCCGCGTTCGAGCAGCAGAACCCGCGCCCCGTTTCGCGCAGCGGCAATCGCCACCGAAGATCCCGCCGGGCCGCCGCCGATAACAATCAAGTCGTGCATCGCTGTCACACTGTCACCTCGCACTCTTCCACGCGATAACACCCATCCGAAATAGAAAGTGTCGCGTGATTTCCACCCGTGCCGCATTCGACTTCTCCAGCATATTTTCCACCTCGTTAACTGTATATGCCTGCCATACAGATGCTGGCGCGTCATGTCGGGTCAGTCGGCTCCGGTACAGTGGCGTCCCCGCATACACCAGCCCCAAATGTGCAGGATGCCGAATTAAATCGTTGATTACAACCCCGTGGCGGCACACTCGCAGGCTTGCGTTGATGAATCGCACAACCTCGTCCGGCGACAGGTGATGAACGAAGAGACTACAGCTCACCAGATCGAAGCTACCGTCGGAGAAGGGAAGTGCGAGAGCATCGCCAACAACCGCTCGTTGATCGCCGTTTTTGAGATGAGAAACCGCTCGATCGAGTAGCGTGACTTGAATCCGAATACCGCGTGGCGCCAAAGCCGCCACGACCGCCGCAGGCACAGCGCCAGTCCCTGCGCCCACTTCGAGCAGCGAAAGCGACTTCGCGTGCAATCTTTGTGCAACTCGCTCAACCAGGAACTCTGTGGTCGCAATTCCACCAAACCAGCGATTGATACGATTGAGATCGGAAAGGGAAGCGGCAATTTCAGACGGAGAACCGGAATCGGAGTCCAGCAGCTCGGGGATGACCTTCCTCTTCATGGAAACCACGCTCCGGCAAGAGGCTCCCCGAAAAACCTCCGTGTCCTCTGTGTTCCCTGTGGTGAGGCCTTGCTCTCCTACACTTCCGCCAGTTCTTCTTCCAGCAGTTGCTTATTATAAAGATCAGTGTAATACCCGTTTCTTTCGATCAATTCCGCATGTGTGCCAAACTCCACCACGCGGCCGGTATGCAGCACCGCAATCATGTCCGCGTTGCGCACGGTCGAGACCCGGTGCGAAATGAAAATCGTAGTCCGGCCCTGCATGACTTCGCGCAAATGGTTCAGAATCTTGTCTTCCGTGTGGGTGTCCACGCTGGAGAGCGCATCGTCCAGCACCAGAATGCGGGGGTTCCGAATGATGGCGCGGGCGATAGCCGTCCGCTGCTTCTGCCCCCCGGAAAGGGTTATCCCGCGCTCTCCCACCAGCGTTCGATATCTCTCAGGAAATCCCTCGATGTCTTCGGCAATGCTGGCCGCCTCCGCCGCCGACCGTACTTCAGCATCAGTGGCGTCGGCCTTTCCAAAAGCGATGTTTTCCCGAATACTCTCGCTGAATAAAAACGTCTCCTGCGGAATAAAACCAATATTTGCGCGTAGGAATTCCAAACCGTACTCCCGTACCGGTCGGCCGTCGATCAGCACGCTTCCTGCTGCCGCGTCGTAAATCCGCGGAATCAAGCTCACCAGCGTGGTCTTGCCCGACCCTGTCGGTCCGACAATCGCCAAACTACTCCCCGCCGGGATACGCAAATTCACGTCATGCAGAACAGGTTTACCGTTATACCCGAAGTTCAGGTTGCGGAACTCAATCTCTCCCTCAATTCCAGCAGCGTTCGCGCCCCTGACTTTCACTTCGACCCCGTCCGCAATCTCCGGCTTCTCCACCAGGATTTCATTGATCCTCGCCATCGACGCCGTACCGCGCTGGAAAATGTTAATCACCCACCCCAGCGCGATAATTGGGAAGGTCAGTTGCACCATGTAAGTGTTGAAAGCTACGAAATCTCCTACATTGATGCGGCCTTGCAACACTTCTTTTCCACCCAGCCACAACACCAGCACAATGGCGAAGCCCAGCATGGTTTCGAGCGTCGGCCACAACATTCCCATCAAACGAACCAGTTTCAAACTGCGGGCAATGTATTCCCGGTTCGAGGTTTCAAATCCCGCGATCTCCGGCTCCTCCTGCACGTAAGCTCGGATCACCCTGGCGCCGGAAAAATTCTCCTGCGCCCGCGCCGAAATCTCCGAAAACATCGCCTGGATTCTCTCGAAACGTTCATGAATCCGCTTGCCAAAATATTGGATGGTGATACTCACAATCGGCAAGGGAAGAAACGCGTAAAGCGTCAGTCGTGGGCTAATGGAAAGCATGAAAGCCAAGGCGCCCGCCGTGAATACGACGGTATTCGCCGAATACATGATCGCCGGTCCTAACAGCATGCGTACCGCATTCAGATCGTTGGTGGCACGCGCCATAATGTCGCCGGTCCGGGTGCGCTGGTAATAGGAATAGGAAAGGCTTTCCAGATGTTGAAACAGATCATTGCGTAGATCGAATTCAATTTCGCGGGAGATGCCAATAAGAATCCAGCGGGTCAGGAACTGAAAGATGCCTTTCGCCCCGGCTACTGCCAGCAATAACAGGGCGTAGGTGCCCAGCTTCTGCCGGGTGACGCCCAGATGAAGATCATTCACTGCCCGCCTGATTATCTGCGGAAACAGTATCCAAATTCCATTGTTCAGGAAAACACACAGCGTCCCCACGGCAAAGCTGCCACGGTATTTCTTTAGGTAGGGGAATAAGGGGCGAAGGCTCTTAGGCAGCATGTGCTTTAGTAGATGAGATTCTACCAGCCCAGGCTTCAGTTTTGTCCCCTCGGGCTAACCCTTCCGGGTACGCACGTCGTCACCGAACGCCCTGGCAGACGCCGCCAACAGGAACACCACCCAACTTCCCAGAAAGAAGACAGCTGAGTCGATCAGATAGGAATATACATTCTCAGAACTCACGCTCACCCCGCTTACGCTCCTCGATCTTCCAACTCAATCTTGCCGGTCAAGGTCTTGTACCGCTCCACGACGTCTTTGACGGCATACAACCGTCCCAGCGACGTCAATTGCCTGTCTGCGAGCGCGTGTTCTATCTGCGACATCCAGTATTCCACCGCTCGCTCCACTCCCCACGCCATTTCGTCTGCGATCACGTCCACGATCTCTCGTGGCACCGCCGTTGCTGTGGCCACAACTTCATCGCCTCCCTTTAAGAACCCAGGAGAAGGCCATTTCCCCTAACCCTCTCCCAGTCCCTTCGTACGCCTTTTATTGATTCGGTGCTTGCACCGGTGCCGCTTGATGCTCGCTCATACGTTCTTGCATCCGCTGCTCATGCTTGGCCATGATTTCGTTGAGCTCGGTTTTCTGCTCCGCCGTCAGCACCTGATAAGCCTGCGACACCACCTTCGCATGCTCCACTTCAAGCTGCACGTGCGTCTGTGCTCCCTGAGTGGCAATGGCCTGCGCCTTGGCTTCCTCGAAGTTGCCGCCGGTGATGAGCTGCATCATCGCCTGATGGCTCTGGTGTTCCTGCTGCATCAGAGGCTTGATCGTCGCTTTCGAGCTCTGGAAGATTTGTTTGATCTGAGTACGCTGTGCATCCGTCAAATCGTGAAGGGCAAAGAATGGCATTTCGTGTCCCATCCCCCCCCGATGATGCATGTCCACCCTCTTCAGGGTCTGTGACATTGCAACTGCCGCTACCAATGTAAGCGCCAGCCCTGCCGCCCATAACTTCCATCCGCCACGTTTCATAAACTCTCCTCTTTCGCCCGATGTGGAGCGCCAATCTTTGCTTTCTCTCATAAGAACACCTTTCTGTCGAAACAGGTAGTAAAGAGTCGGTCAACCGGCGTAAAGTTTTGTAAATAAGGACGCCCGCGGGTTTGACAATTCTTTACCGCTGCTGCCGCAGGCTTGTTATAGAACTTATATGAGGAACATGGATCGTATCCTGGTCATTGACGACGACGCGGAACTCTGCGGTTTGGTTGGGGAATACCTCGAACCGGAAGGTTTCCAGATCGAGGCTGTTCACGACGGAGCCCGGGGGCTGGAGCGCGCTCTGGACGGCGACCACTTGCTCATTGTGCTGGATGTGATGCTGCCCGGCATGAACGGCTTCGATGTGCTGCGCCGGCTACGCGTCGCTTCCAAGACTCCGGTGCTACTGCTCACTGCGCGTGGTGAAGACGTTGACCGCATCGTCGGCCTGGAAATCGGAGCAGACGATTATCTTCCCAAGCCCTTCAATCCCCGCGAACTCGTCGCCCGCATCCGGGCTATTCTGCGCCGCACCCAGGGCAGCGGTAAATCCGAGGCTGAGGCCATCCCCGAGGTTATTCGCGTGGGGGACATCGAGCTCGATCCCGCAACCCGCATCGTCCTCAGAGACGGTGTACCGGTCGAGCTGACCTCGGTGGAATTTAATCTGCTCCACGCGTTGTTGCGCGACGCAGGGCGGGTTGTGACCCGAGAGCATCTCGTAGACACCGTGCTCAGCCGCAAGTTCTCGCCTTTCGACCGCAGCATTGATATGCACGTTAGCAAAGTACGCAAGAAACTCGGCGATTCCGAGAGCGGCCCCGACCATATCAAAACCGTGCGCGGCGTGGGATACATCTTCGCCCATCCGCGGGAACACGCCAGGAGCGAAGACCAATGAAGAGTCTGTTCCTGCGGATTTTTCTTTCCTACTGGCTCGCCCAGGCCCTGTTCATGGTGCTGGCCATCATCATCATCACTACCTTGCGGCCTTCACGCGAAATCGCGAATTTGCAATCTGAGGAGGCGACCTTCCTTAGCGACGCCGTACAGGCATATCGAACCGGTGGCGAGGATGCAACATGGAAGTATCTTCGCGGAGTGCACGAAGCCCATCATGTCCGGTTCTTTGTCGCCGACGAGAACGGAAGAGACCTGGCAGGGCGCAAACCACCCGAGTGGGTGCGCCGCGCCCAACTCGGCGAAATGCGCACTGCGGAGAGCTTCTTGGGCCGGCTTGGGCCGCCGCAGTTTCTCCGTTCTTCAATGACGACTCCCGATGGTCATCATTACACCCTGGTGATTGAGCTTCCCGCCCCGCCCAGCGGCATGTTTGGGCCGCACGGTCTGCCCGTCTTCGTCGGGATCCTGTCCTCGGGATTGGTTTGTTACTTGCTCGCGCGTTATCTGACTTCCCCTATCGCTCGGCTCCGCGCTGCTACGCAGAAACTGGCGGAAGGCGATCTGGGTGCCCGTGCCGGTGTTCCCCAATCCGGCCGCCACGACGAACTGGCCGAACTCATGCGCGATTTTAACCGCATGGCGGAACGGATCGAGAAGTTGGTCAACGCTCAAAGGCGCCTGCTGACTGACATTTCCCATGAACTGCGCTCGCCGCTTGCCCGCCTGAACGTTGCTCTGGAGCTCGCCCGCCAGCGCAGCGGTTCGGAAGCAGGCAGTGCCCTTGATCGCATTGATCGTGAGACCAACCGGCTCAACCAGCTAATTCAGAAGCTACTTACCATTGCCCGGCTCGATGGCGGGGACGAATTCATCCAAAAATCACCCCTGCATTTGGAGCATCTGATTACCGAGATCGCTAAGGACGCTGCCTTCGAAGCTCAGGATCGCCGCTGCGAGGTCGAAGTCGATGTAGTGGACGATTGCGTGGTTACCGGTAATGCACGGCTGCTGCAGAGCGCGATCGAGAACGTGGTGCGCAACGCCGTCCGCTACACCGAGCCCGGAACCAGCGTCCAAGTCCGCTTGGAGCAGGGAATAGGAATCAAAGGGCCGGAAGCAGTGGTGCGCGTCACCGACTCGGGGCCCGGCGTCCCGGAACAGGCGCTCGACAAACTGTTTCTCCCCTTCTACCGCATCGACGATGCCCGAGTCCGCCAGACCGGCGGTGTGGGACTGGGCCTTGCTATCACCGAACGCGCAGTCGCGCTCCATGGCGGAGCCATTCGCGCCGTGAACCGCCCGCAAGGCGGTCTCATGATCGAAATTCGTTTGCCCCTGGCTCCGGAAGCGGACGAGGATGTTAGCACCCGCATCGCCGATGTCGTCTCCACCGCTGAACGTGGCTAGCCCGCCGCCGAAAGCAACTTTTTCCATCTTTTGCGGTTCCTACTCACTGTTCAGGGTTTGCTCTTTCCCCTGCATTCCTGATAAACCTTTGAATGAACTTTTCAGCGCCATGCAGTCACTGAGCAAAGGCCCCACCACGCCAGAACGGGAGAAACAATACGGATGAGGTTCCGCTTCTCTGCCTGCCTGCTTTCCATCTTGCTGTGCGGATTACTCGCCTGCAGCAGCAATAACGGCGTCGTCACCACCAGCGGCTCGGGCGTGCTTTACATCGCAGCCCAGGGTGATAGTTCGCTGACCGCTTATACGGCGGCGCTGGGCAACGGATCCCTCACCGTGCTGGGTACGGCGCTGCGAACCGGAACCTCTCCCTTCGCCATCGCCATTTCGCCCCTCCTGAACGCGCTCTTCGTGGACAACATCGGGTCCGAGACCGTCTCTAGCTACACCGTCAACTCCGATACCTCCCTGACTGCCGGCACGGGCACCGTAAAAACTGGGACCATGCCGATGGGAATGGCCATCGATCCCTTCGGAAAATTCCTATTCGTGGCCAATCAAGGATCGAGCAACATCTCCGTATTCTCGATCAGCAGCGCCAGCCTGACCGAGGTTGCAGGCTCCCCCTTTACCACGATACCTGCAGGATCTACAGTCCCCACCGGGCCCGCGTCGGTTGCGGTCAGTGTCAGCGGAAACTTTTTATATGTCTCCAACACCTTCACTAGCACCGTTTCCGCCTATTCCATCTCGGGAACAGGTAGCCTGACCGCATTGGGAGCCTCGCCTTACACGGTCGGGCTGGCGCCTTCCGGTTTGGCCATCCCGCCGAACGGATCTTCCCTTTACGTCGCAAATACCGGAACCAACAACATTTCCGCCTTCAACATTTGTGACAAAGTCGTGACCACTTGTAGCGACGTCAACCACCCCGATGGTACTTTGCACCCGGTTGCGGGTTCGCCCTTCTCGGATGGAGGCGGCCCGGTTGCGATTGCCATCGACCCAGCGTTCAATTTTCTCTACGTTCTCAACCGGGCATCCAATCAGATATCGTCTTTTGCCTACGGCGCCGGAAGCGGTGCGTTGACCCCGCTCTCGGCTACGCCCACCGTTTCTACCGGCCAGGCTCCAGCCTCATTCGTCATCGTCTCCGGGACTACGGGGATTAACGTTGGCAATACCGTCACCAACCCCACTGATTTCATGTATGTTGTTAACAACGAGTCGTCTACGCTCTCCGTTTTCACCCTCAATACCAGCACCGGAGTCCTCACCACGTTAGGTTTGGCCGCTCAGACCTCGGTAAACCCCACCGCCGTCGCCGCCAACTGAATTGCGTAGCTCGGCAGCGATGTAGGCGCGATTCGCTGGCTCTTCCATCGGCTGACGTCACCTCACAAGCTGCTGGCAACTGGGTGTGTGGGTTACGGGAGGGCGTGGCTTCAGCCTTCCGTCCAGATCTGAAAAGCGACGGCTTTAGCCGCTGAGGGAGCTTATTCCGCTAGGTCGGCACTTTCAAAATCAAATACCCGCCCAATAACGCGAAGATCAAATCCGGAGACCACGCCGCCAGAAACGGCGGCAACTGACTGATGTTCCCCATGGCTTCGAACAATCCCGAGACCGTCCAGTAGACCACGGCAATTCCCACCGCCACCGCGACACCCGCAATCGTCCCGCGCCGCCCGGCCGAAAGCGAGAAGGGAATCGCCAGCACGGCCATCACCAAAGCAATCATGGGGAAGGCGAACTTCTTTTCCAGTTGAACCCGCAGCCGCACCACTTCAAATCCGCTCTGCTGCAAGTCACGAATATAGCGCCGTAACTCCTTGTAGCTCATCTCTGAAGATTGCTTGACTTCCTTCTTGAAGTACGTCGGCGGTTCGCTGATCTCGGCAAAAGTCGCCACATCGAAAGTGCGGAAACTCTCGATAGC
>Ga0210387_10000816_pt1 | contig 22807 bp, 23 predicted proteins | sample IncBWC7OmetaG_FD_160108 | JGI IMG/M metagenome (GOLD analysis project Ga0210387, IMG submission 160108) | Forest soil microbial communities from Barre Woods Harvard Forest LTER site, Petersham, Massachusetts, United States - Inc-BW-C-7-O ...
GTCTTTTTTTACATGACTTGCCGCGGCGAATGCAGCCGTATCGATTTTGCGACAGCATTTATTTTCACGAGACGAAAGCAATATGGCAAAGAAGCCGATTTTCCAACATCGACCTGATTTGGCTCATTCACGAGAAGCTCAGCGGGAGTCCGGTGATTACCCAGAGTCGGGATTGTCGATCCCGATCGTGCCGGTCGACGGCACGGGGTGGACAGCATTGATGGCACCCAAGCAGCGAGCAATTTTTCCTCTCCGCGCAAAACGGATTCGAGCGATAGGCTGAGGATTGGGGAGAATTAGAATGATCAACTGGCAAGCTGAGCTTGATGCGCTGATGCAAGAAACCAAGCCTGGCCTGGATCCCACGTATTCGAAACGAAGAACGGGCGGCCCACGAGCGGGCAGCTCAACAGGAGGGCGTTGACGGCTGAACGACGCGCTCCTTTGCGTCCTTGCGCAGCTCCGGGGCTTGCGACCAGCGAGGCCATAAAACTTCGTTGTGAGCCGATGCCCTATGCGGCTACACGCGCTTTCACTCAACTTTGGTTGTCGCCACTTCTGAGCTTGCGGGGGAACTCGTCAGGCCAGGGCTGTGAGGGTTGCGAAACGATCGGCCACATGAGAACGGCAGCGCCAACGGCGTAAGTCGAGCCGCCGGGCAGTTCAAGCCGATAGCATAGTAGCGCGGGCAGCCGCCTCCCAGCGGATCCAGGCGTCCTCGCCGAGTGGCGGGCGCGAAAGTGACTCAGACTTCCTTCGTCCGCTCTAACCCCCGAAAACAAACCTTCCCGGACTAAACGATAACATCCGTTTTTGGGCTGGCGCCTGATTGAATCGGTTCCCCGGTCCAAGTGAGGCCAAGGTTTCTCCGCTTTTGGACCTCGATTATGAGCTTACCTCGACGACAACCTCACGAGAGGCATCACGCGATGGCGACGAAAGACGGGTTCGATTCGGACGATCCTTTGCCGCTTTTTCTATCCGCCGATGCACCCAAGCCGAGTAGCGGGAGCGACAGAGCGGTCATCTCGCTACGATTCGTCATGGCGAGTATTTTGGTTGCAACGGCAACGGCGATTGGTATTTCGATTTTATCAGTGCGAAACCCGGTGACGCTCTTTGCTGAAGTCACAGCTTCGGTCGACTCATCTGGGCCGCAGCCTAGCACCGATGAGTCGATGCCGAGCATCCAATCGGCCGTAATTCAATCAACCGTAGACGCTGAGGCGCCGCAGACTGCGAAGGACGTCCCGATTAGCGAAATCAGTGCCTCTGAACCCGCTAGCCAGACTCGCGCTGAAAACAGTGAGACATCGGAAGCCCTGTTTAGGGAATTCCAGGCGTGGAACGCCAAGCGGGATTTGGCTAAGCCCGCACAAGATGATCCGGCACCGGTCGCGGAAAATGCACCAGCATCCGTGGGGCCCATGCAGAAGCACCGAAGGGCCCGGACCATGCGAAATGCGCGGGCAGACATCATCCAGCACATGCAGAAGCGCCGAGCAAATATCCCGGGGCAAGATGAAGGGGCACATGCCCGGCCCGTACAGGATGCACGAGCGCAGACCCAGCCGGGGCAATATGCCGAGCCACCGTCTTTCCTGGAAAGGATAAACCCCTTTGGAGCAAACCTTCTTCAGCGTTGAACGAATTAATCTCACGGACGAAAGCCGCGAAGTATCGCGCGAGCAAAGAAACAACCGCAAGTCAGCCGGCTGTGAGTCGGTCATTTGCTGACATTTCACAGGTAAGGCTTGGCCGCGTTATCCATACCACCGCAAAGAGTTGGTAGACAGCGTGAGTCAACTCACGCGATCTCGAGGGTCCTGGAGCGGGCAAACGCTAGTCCTCTATCGTGAAACCGACGCGCAGCGTGACCTGGTAATGACGAACGGACCCGTCCTCGATGTGTCCCCTGGTCTGTGAGACCTCGAACCATTTCATGCCGCGGATCGTTTTTGAAGCGCGAGAGACGGCATTCTGGATCGCGTCCTCGATGCTTTTTTCCGAAGAGCCGACGAGTTCTAGGATCTTGTAGACGTGGTCTTTTGCTTCCGTGGTTGAGGACATGAGAAGCTCCGTTTGAACCCTGACTTGAGGCGCTCGAAATGAACGGATGCAGCACGCTTGGGTTCCATCGGAGCATGTCCGGCCCAACTCGGTTCGCTTCAATGATCCGATAGTGGTCAACTCACGCAGATCTTTGAACGCACACCAGTGCGCCCGGCGTTTCCCATGAGGCCAGCGGGGCCATGCTCGAAAGCCTCGAACACCACCAACTGGTTATAAATCTCCATCGAGCCCTCGGCGTGTCCAGCCGAGAGCAGGTCCTCGACGACGCGGATCGCGCCCGCCGCCGGTCAGGTCGTCATGGCCATCAAGGCCGCGACGTAGCTCCGAACAGTCTTAATGTTTGGATGCTTCGGGTTTCCTGCAAAAGCTCTATAGAGGCTCGATCTTTCAACTCCGGCCTTTTTCGCGATGCCTGAGATATTGTGGCGATGGGCGACAACGCCAATGGCTTAATGTCGGCGATGTCCGAGGTCTCAAATGCATGATTGAGGTGGGGATGCGATCGTGGCCCGATCAACTCGCCAAATTGTTCTGACATATTCACTCACAAAAAAGGCCGGCAGAAATGCCGGCCTGGTTTGCTGGAGATATCGAAAATAGTCGAGATCAGTATCTCGCTGCGACCGGTGCGCCATATCCGCCGAAGCGGTAGTTGATGCGCACCGTGACCATATCCACGTCCTGGCTGATCCGATCGTTAAGAAAAGCGGCAATATTCGGATTGACGACCGAGAACGAGTTGTTTGAGTGACCCATAAACAGATGGTCGTATTCAATACCGGCCGACCAGTTCGGTGCGAAGCCATACTCCCATCCGACGCCCACGGCCCCACCCCAGCGGGTCGCGCTGGCCGCGGCCAGTTCAGTGCTGGTAAGCGTGTCAAGGATGCTGAAACGGTTGTCCTCGCCGCGACGGCGAACTTCACCGAGTGTTTCCTGGTCCAGGCAGTCTCCAACCGTGGCCGCTACCGCGGATCGGTGGCGGCGGCCCGCTACTCTAGACCCCAGTCTTTGGATGTTTCCACGGACGCGACATTGCAAGCGCCATTGTACCACCTCTTTGTACCACTCGCGAGGCAGCAAGCTATTGATCTAACTGATTTGTTTTGGATACCAAGCGCTTAGCTTGTACATGGTGCCCAGGGGCGGGATCGAACCACCGACACTGCGATTTTCAGTCGCATGCTCTACCAACTGAGCTACCTGGGCGTTCCCTGCGCCTGAAAGGCTGACGGGAGCGGCGGTTTATAGTCAGGCAATACGGCTCTGTCCACCACGCTTCGCCGGATGGCTTCGCGGGGCGTTGCCATGCCGCAAACTGGCAGCGAGGCGGGTCCGCCACGGCCCGAAGGGTAACGGTGAACGATCCCGCAACCCGTTGAAAAAATTAAATTAAAAAGCAAAGTCAGTCGTTATCGTCATCCTCGGCCGCACGGCCCGGGACGACATAGGAGCCCGACAGCCAGCGATTGAGGTCGACATCCCGGCAGCGATCCGAACAGAAGGGCCGGCTTTGCTCGGTCGAAGGCTTGCCGCAAATCGGGCACGGCTTCGCCGCCGCCGCGCGGGCAGACGCCTTGCCGGACGACTTAGCTGGCATTCAACCAGCCAAAGCGGATCGGGAACCCTTCGCCGCCGAGCAGCGAAATCGATTCGTACAACGGCAGGCCCACAATGTTGCTGTAGGAGCCGACCATCTTCACCACGAACGATCCCGCGATGCCCTGCACGGCATAGCCGCCGGCCTTGCCGCGCCATTCACCGGAGCCGATATAGGCCTGGATGTCTTCTTCCGAGAGCCGCTTGAAACGCACACGGGTCTCGATCAAGCGCTGACGAAACGCTTCGCGCGGGGTGACGAGACAAATCGCGGTGTAGACGCGGTGATTGCGCCCCGACAATAGCCGCAGGCATTGCGCGGCTTCGTCGACCAGATTGGCCTTCGGCAGGATGCGGCGCCCAACCGCCACGACGGTATCGGCGGCGAGAATGAAGGCGCCGCGCAACTCATCGTCGAGTTGCACCGACTTGAGCGCGGCATCGGCCTTGGCGCGGGCGAGGCGATTAGCGCAGGCGCGCGGCAACTCACCGCGTTTGGGGGTCTCATCGACATCGGCAGGGCGCAACGAATCGGGCTCGATGCCGGCCTGGTTGAGCAGGCCGAGACGTCGCGGCGAACCTGAGGCGAGAACGAGTTTGGGACGGCCAAGCATGCGGATTTAAGTCGGTGGGAGAGATTCGAAAGCTCGGAATGCGCGCGGAACCTATCGGAAGGCTCATCCCGAGACAACCGTGCATTCGTTGCCATCATGACAAACCGGGCGCCCGGTAACTGGCCGCCACGCTTGAGGAAAAGGGGCTGACATCGGGTCGTCACGAAGCCGCAACACACAGGACACGCCGTGACGCATGTCCGGCTCTCGGGAACCGCCTCACCCGGTCCGCTTTAGCCGCTGGCCGCGCCGACGTTCGAAAACCGCTTGCGAATGCGCAACAACAAGCCGTCGCAAACCTCGCGATAGGCCTCGAGTTTCTGCTCGCGGCTGCCCTCGAGGACGGTCGGGTCCGGCGTCGGCCAGTACTCGACCTCGGCCGCGAGCGTTCGTGTCAGGTCCAACGCCCTGTGATGGGCTTCTGGCGCCAGCGTGATGATGAGATCGAAGTTGAGGCCTTCCCAGTCGTCGAGTTCTTCGAACGTCATCGGTTTGTGCTGCGAGATATCCTGGCCGAGTTCGGCCATCACGGCGACGGCGAAAGGATCGAGTTCGCCTTTCTTGACGCCGGCCGATCGCACATAGAGCGCATGCGGAAACATCTGCTGCAGCAGACTTTCCGCCATTGGCGAGCGCACGCTGTTGAAGCCACAGGCAAACAGCACGGCTTGCGGAGCACGCAAGAGCGGCGCCACCATCAGGCTTTTTTCGGTTGGCGCATGACCTCATCGGGGATCATGCGGCTCAACCCTTCCAGTGCAGGACGCAGATCAGCGTAAACAGTCGGCGGGCGGTCTCGAAGTCGATCCGCACCTTGCCCTTCAGCCGCTCCTGTAGCGTGCGCGACCCCTCGTCATGGATGCCGCGCCGGCCCATGTCGATTGCCTCGATCCGGTCCGGCGTCGCGGTGCGGATCGCCTGATAGTAGCTGTCGCAGATCATGAAATAGTCTTTCACGATGCGCCGAAACGGCGTCAGCGACAGCAGATGCGCCACCACGGGCGAGCTGTCCTCGCGGCGGATATCGAAAGCGAGGCGATTGCCGGTGATGGAAAGATGCAGCGTGAAGGGGCCGCCGTCGACGCCTTCCGGCGCAAACAGGTTCTGCTCGATCAGGTCGTAGATCGCGATCGCGCGCTCATGCTCGATATCGGGGCCGGAACGACCGATCGATTCCTCATCGAGCGTGACCGCAACGATGCGGCTTTGCGAATCGTCTCCTGGCGGCGGCGTGGTCATGGCAGGTTGAGACGGATTCCGACGGAGCGCGCATGGGCATCGAGCCCCTCCGCCTTGCCAAGCGTCATCGCCACCGGACCGAGTGCGCGTAATTGATCGGGCCCGCACTTGAGCACCGACGTCCGCTTCATGAAGTCGAGCACGCCAAGGCCCGATGAAAATCGCGCCGAGCGCGCGGTCGGCAGCACGTGGTTGGAACCGCCGACATAATCACCGATCGCTTCGGGCGTGTGGGACCCGAGAAATATCGCGCCGGCATTGCGGATTTTTGCCGCCAGCGCTTCCGGATCCGTCGTCATGATCTCCAGATGCTCGGCGGCGAGCGCGTCCGCAAGGGCTATCGATTCATCGATCGCGCGCACCTTGATGATCGCGCCGAAATCCTGCCACGAGGCACGCGCGATCGCCGCGCGCGGCAAGGTCGACAATTGCGTTTCGACCGCGCGAGCGACATCGCTCGCGAGGGGAGCATCGTCGGTGATCAGGATCGATTGCGCGTTGACGTCGTGCTCGGCCTGCGCCAACAGATCGGCGGCGATCCACGCGGCATTTGCGGTGTGGTCGGCGATGACCAGCACCTCGGACGGCCCTGCGATCATGTCGATGCCGACCTTGCCGAACACCAGCCGCTTGGCCGCCGCGACATAGGCATTGCCAGGTCCGACGACCTTGGCGACCGGCGCGATGGTCGCGGTGCCGTAGGCCAGCGCCGCCACCGCCTGCGCCCCGCCGACACGGTAGATTTCCGAAACCCCGGCGAGATTTGCCGCCGCCAGCACCAGCGGATTGAGCCTTCCATCCGGCGACGGCACCACCATCACCACGCGGCCGACGCCGGCCACCTTCGCCGGCACCGCGTTCATCAATACTGACGACGGATAGGCAGCGGTGCCGCCGGGAACATAGAGGCCGACGGACTCGATTGCGCTCCAGCGCCAGCCGAGCTCGACCCCGAGCGCGTCGGTGAAGCGTTCGTCCTTCGGCAATTGCCGGCGGTGGAAACTCTCGATCCGGTCGCGCGCGAACTCAAGCGCGGCTACCGTTTCGCGGTCACAGGCCTTCACCGCCTGGGCGATTTCATCCGTGCCGATCCGAAGCCGCGAAGCGTCGACGTCAAGCCGGTCGAATTTTTGCGTGGCTTCGATCAGCGCCGCATCGCCACGGGCAGCGACATCATCGACGATGCGCCGGCTGGCCGCCTCGACATCGGCGGCGGCCTCGCGCTTCATCGCCAGGAAGCTGGCGAATGCGCGTCCGAAATCGGCGCTGGAGGTGTCGAGCAGAACAGGCATGGCGGCTTTTCCGAACGTCTTCAAATCGCAAAGTAAAGGCTTCTGCTCAATGGCGCGAGGGCAAATCGGCGTCAACCCTCCAGGGATGAACGACGTCCGACGGTTGCCCGCGCGCACCCCGCCTGTTCCATTCGCAACGGACTAAAAGCTACATGCTTAATCGCTGATGCGCTCGATGCGGGCGCCGCAGGCGGAGAGCTTCTCCTCCAGCCGCTCGAAGCCGCGGTCGAGATGGTAGACGCGGTTGACCATGGTCTCGCCTTCGGCCGCAAGCCCGGCGATGACCAGCGACACCGAGGCGCGCAGGTCGGTCGCCATGACGGGCGCGCCGCGCAATTCGCCGATGCCGTGAATGGTCGCGGTTTCGCCGTCGAGCTGGATCCGGGCGCCGAACCGCGCCAGTTCCTGCACATGCATGAAGCGATTTTCGAAAATCGTCTCGGTGATATGGGAAGCTCCCTTGGCGCGAGTCATCAGCGCCATCAGTTGGGCCTGAAGATCGGTCGGGAAGCCCGGAAACGGCGCGGTCGAAACCGTCACCGGATTGAGACCGGCGCCATTGCGGGCGACGCGAATACCTTCGTTGTTCGCGGTCACGACCGCGCCGGCTTCGGTCAGCACATCGAGCGCCGCTTGCAACAATTCCGGCCGCGCGCCGCTCAATTGAACGTCGCCGCCGGTCATCGCCACCGCCATGGCATAGGTGCCGGTTTCGATCCGGTCCGGCAGCACGGTGTGCCGGGCGCCATGCAGTGCATTCACGCCTTCGACGACGATCCGCGGCGTGCCGGCACCGGTGACGCGCGCGCCCATCTTGTTGAGGCAATCGGCGACGTCGAGGATTTCCGGTTCGCAGGCGGCATTGGTGATGACGGAGGTTCCCTTCGCCAAGGTCGCCGCCATCAGCGCGACATGCGTTCCAGAGACCGTCACCTTGGGAAAATCGATCTCGCCGCCCTTCAACCCACCCGGGGCATTGGCGATCACATAGCCGCCGTCGATGACGATTTCGGCGCCGAGTTTTTCCAGCGCCATGATCAACAAATCGACTGGCCGCGTGCCGATAGCGCAGCCGCCGGGCAGCGACACTTTCGCTTCGTGCATCCGCGCCAGCAGCGGGGCGATGACCCAGAAGCTGGCGCGCATCCGCGACACCAGTTCGTAAGGCGCGGTGGTGTCGATGATGTCGCCTGCGGAAATGTGCAGGGTCTGGCCCTGATATTCGCGATCGCCGGGCCGCTTGCCGGCCGACATGATATCGACGCCGTGATTGCCGAGAATCCGCTGCAACTGCGCGACGTCGGCGAGCCGCGGCACGTTATCGAGGATCAGCGTCTCGTCGGTCAGAAGACCCGCGATCATCAAGGGCAGCGCGGCGTTCTTGGCGCCGGAAATCGGAATGGTACCGTTGAGTTGATTGCCGCCGATGATGCGAATGCGATCCATGCCGAAACCTGCTTCTTGCTATACCCACTATATAGGGCAAGCTTTGAATTTGCGGCTATTTAATGGGTATAGCGGTTAGACGCGGTTAATATCCTCGCTTTCCAGCACCGCTTTGGGATAGCCCTGTCTTGCCACCTTGATCATGGCGCGGCCGACCTGTTCGGTCGTGGTCATGTAGGCCGGGGCCACGCGATTGAGCAGCGACAGCAGCGGCGCCGCACCGACATAGATCGCCTGAACCCACGCCGTCTTCGAGCGGATGCCGTGCAGCGGCTGGATACCGGCGGGACGAAACATGTACGCCGCCTTGAACGGCAGCTTGAGCAGATCGTTCTCGGTCTTGCCCTTGACCCGCGCCCACATCAGCCGGCCCTGTTCGGTCGAATCCGTTCCCCGCCCCGTGACATAGACGAACACCATCTGCGGGTTCAGTCTCGAAAGGGTCTTCGCCGCCGCCAGCGTGACGTCATAGGTCAAATGCCGGTAGCGTTCCTCCTCCATCCCGACCGACGACACGCCGAGACAGAAGAAGCAGGCGTCATATCCGGTCAATTGCGGTTCGATGTCAGAGTAATCGGTGAAATCGTCGTGCAAGATTTCACGCAGCTTCGGCTGCCGCGGCGCGCGGAGCGGGCTGCGCCCGACCGCGAGCACGCTTTCGATTCCGGAATCGAGCAAGCATTCGCGCAACACGCCCTGCCCGACCATTCCGGTAGCGCCGAACAGGATGACCTTCACTGGTCGCACTTAGGCCGGGTGGTAGCGCCGAACCGCCTTGACGATCGCCCAGACGAAAAGCACGAGCACGATGCCCTGGACGACCGCGAAGGGCGGTTCGCTTGGCGGCACGCTCGGCGCCAGCGCATGCAAGGGGCCAATTTTCAGGAAGCTCTGGATCACCAGCACGAAGACGTTGAGATAGAGCGAGACGATCGCGGTGATCAGGTAGATCGGCCGCCAGGCACCGGCAAGCTTCATGCTGTAGAGCGCGTAGCAGGCGATCGCCAGCAACACCAGCGACAGGATTGCGATGATGTGCGAGGGCAACAGCTTCTCGAAAGGAAACATGAAGCCGGTGGCGTTGGTCAGGATGGTGGTGATGAGGAAGAAGGCGGTCATGCCCGGCATCGATTCCGACTTGAACAGCCCGAACAAAACAATGAGGCCCGAGACGATCGCCACCAGACTGATGACGACGTGCAGGACCGTGACAGCGTGCAAGCTTAAACCCAGCATCATGATGCGCTCCCCCTGTTGGATTGCTCGATGCTACGGCTGTTCCCTTGAAATTGCCACAGCCAGTGGAGCGTCATGTGCGGGCGAAGGCGTTTAACTGGATTGACCGCGTCATGGAATTTTTGCAATGCCGTCATAGCGATGACCGCTCGCGCGCCAATATACCGGGCCTTACAGCGCCGGCTTTGCAGAATCATTGAGATAGCCATGCAGCGCGGCAACGACCTGCGCGCCTTCACCGATCGCGCCGCCGACGCGCTTGACCGACCCCGAGCGCACATCGCCAACCGCGAAAACACCTGACACCGACGTCTCGAGCGTTGATGCGGCAGACGCTCCGCCGTTTGGTGCGCCCGTGATGACAAAACCTGCACGATCGACCTTGACGCCGCAGCCCTCGAGCCAACCGGTGGCCGGATCGGCGCCCACGAACAAGAAAAGATTGCGGGTATCAAACCGGTTTTCTTCGGGCGACAGACGGCTGCGCCAGCGCACGCCCTCCAGCGAGCCCTCCTTGGCGCCGTCAAGCCCCGTGACCTCGGCGTTGAATATCAATTCAATATTCGCCGACGCCTCGATGCGCTCGATCAGGTAACGCGACATGCTAGCAGCAAGGCCGCCACCTCGGATGACCATTTGAACCTTGCGGGCATGGCCGGACAGGAAGACCGCGGCCTGGCCGGCGGAGTTGCCGCCACCAACCAGGACGATCTCCTGCTGGGTGCACAGACGCGCCTCGACCGGGGAGGCCCAGTACCACACCCCCCGGCCGTCGAAGTCGGCGAGGCTTTTGATCTCCGGCCGCCGGTAACGCGCGCCGCTCGCCACCACGACGGAGCGCGCCCGCACCACCTCGCCATTGTCGAGCGTCAGGCCGAAGGCGCCATCGGCACGCGAGCAATCGAGCGACCTCACTTCGACGGGGATCATGATATCGGCGCCGAATTTCTGCGCCTGGTTGAAGGCTCTCGCCATTAGCGCGTGTCCGGAAATGCCGGTCGGAAATCCGAGGTAGTTTTCAATTCGGGCGCTGGCGCCGGCCTGGCCACCGAAAGACCGCGTATCGCAAACCGCAACCGTCAGCCCTTCCGAGGCCGCATAGACCGCCGTCGCGAGCCCCGCGGGGCCCGAGCCGACGACGGCTACGTCATAGATCATGTCCTTGGAGACGGCGCGCACCATGCCGATGGCCCGCGCGAGTGCGGATTCGCTCGGGTTGCGCAATACGGTGCCGTCGGGCACCACCACCAGCGGCAGGTCGGCCGGCAAGGGCGAATAGCGCGCAATCACTTCGGCAGCGTCTGGGTCGGCATACGAACACAGCACGTGATGCGGATAGCTGTTGCGGGAGAGAAACCCCTGAAGGCGAATGACGCCGGCGGAATTCGCCGGGCCGATCAGTACAGGCCCGCCGGCGCCGCCCCGGATCAGGTTGACGCGGCGCAGGATCAGCGCGCGCATGACGCGCTCACCAAGATCGGCTTCCGCGACCATCAGCGCGCGTAAGCGTTCCGGCGAAATCAGCAGCGTTGCGACATCGCCTTCGGCATGGCCATCGACCAGCGCGGCGCGCCCCGACAACTGACCGATCTCGGCGAGGAATTGGCCGGGCCCCTGATCGATGATCGGCGTCACACGGCCAAGGCCGTCGCGCTGGGTAATGGCCACATGGCCGGACAGCACGATAAACATGCCGGGCCCTGGCTTGCCGGTCTCGAACAGCGCTTCGCCGTGGTGATAGTTGCGTTCCTCGCCAAACCGGCGCATCCGCGCGATTTCCTGCGCAGTCAGGGTCGGGAAAGTCTGTTCGTAACGAGGAAAGGCGTTGGCGAGGCTCGCGGCGCCCGTTTCCTGTCCCATGATGGCTTCGTCCGACATTACCAACCGCCTTATCCAGCAAACCCGCGCGATCGAGGAGTTTCATCGACCGGCATACGAGAACCGGCATATGTGAGCCAACCGGCTATTTACCCGGGCTTTCTTCGCCGCTGTCGCCGGAAACCTCATCAGAGGCGGACGACGCCGGCGTGAAATCGCTTCTCTCCCGCGCCTGCGATTTTCTCCGTTTGAGATTTTCGCGTAGCGCCAGCTTCAGCCGTTCCTGCCGCCGGTCTTTGGGGGCCTTTCCGCTCCGCGCCTCGCTCTCGTTCCCACCATCCATCATCGTCAACCTGCTCACCGTGCCACCCATTGTGTTGGTGCCATCCTGCCCAATCAAGGCACCGGCGAGGCGGTTCCTACACCCGGCATTACCGGCCTGCCGAACTGCCGGGCTTTTAGTGCGCCGGATAGGGCCTTCCCGCGCTTGCGCGCTCCCTAGCCTTGTGGCAAGGATCGCCCCGCTCTGTGGAGCCCTTTTCGGCCGATTCTTTGATCTAGCGTCCCGGTTCCGAGCGCATGCTGCCGTAGCTCAGTGGTAGAGCACTCCATTGGTAATGGAGAGGTCGACAGTTCAATCCTGTCTGGCAGCACCATTTTTCGGCATTCCGCCGTTTCGCCTGCGATGCCGGCTCTAGAACCCCTCAATCTTGGAAGAATGCGGCCGGTGCCCGACAGCGTTCCCGCTGTTACCGCCATGCCACGCGCCACGAGCGGAAATTAAGGCGTCTTTAAGGCTTCATTAGCCGGTCATTAAGCACAGATTCGTGTTGTTCCCCAATATGTTGGGTTGTCCCCTGGTGTGGCTGAACAGTGACAGCTTTTTACTCAAAAGCTGGCTATGTGCGCGCCATGGACGGCGCAGAAAGCGCTCGATCTGAAAAACGAACGACACTCTGGAGAATTACCAATGAAGAAATTTCTACTTGCAACTGTGGCCCTCGTCGCCCTCGGCGCGACCGTGCCAGCACTCGCTGCCGACCTTCCGGCCCGCACCTACACCAAGGCGCCGGCCTATGCCGCTCCGCTTTACAACTGGACCGGCTTCTACATCGGCGGCCACCTCGGTGGCGTGTTCTCGGATAACAGCAATTTCGGCGGCCTGACCACCGGTAACAACGGCAACGGCCGTTTCCTTGGCGGTTTGCAGGGCGGAGCCGACTATCAGTTCGCCCCGAACTGGGTGATCGGCGCGGAAGCCGAGTACTCCTGGATCGCCGGCAACAACGGCAGCGTCGTGTTTCCGGGTGGCACCACCTACACCAACAACCAGCGTGGCCTCGGCTCGGTTACCGGCCGCATCGGCTACACCTGGGGTCCGGGCCTGCTCTACGTAAAGGGCGGTTATGGCTTCTCCGACAACAACGAGTCGGTTGTGAACGGCGCTGGCGCCGCGGTCCCGTTTGGCTTCTCGGGCAACCACAGCAACGGCTACACCGTCGGTGCCGGTCTCGAATACATGTTCACCCAGAACTGGTCGGGCAAGATCGAGTACCAGTACTACAACTTCGGCAATTCGAGCTTCACCGCTCCGGCCGCGCTGGTTCCGTTCGGCAACTTCCGCACCGACGACCACGTCGTCAAGGCGGGCATCAACTATCGCTTCAACTGGGGAGGCCCGGTGGTCGCGAAGTACTGATCTTCGCGGATCACTCGGTTAGAAAAGGCCGGCCTCGCGCCGGCCTTTTTGTTTTTCCGGCCCCCTCTCGCCGCCCCGAATTGGCGATTGTGTTAGGTGGCAGACGCGCCGATATTAGGCGGAACTGAGCTCGCAAACCGGACCGGGGATGACGGATTCCAAAACAGACGTGATCAAGACAGACGCGACAAAATCCTCCGCTGAGGCCCTGCGTTACCCCTGGGAAAACCATCCCGGCCCCGATCAGGTCGTCGAAGTCATGCCGGGCCTGTTGTGGGTTCGCCTGAAGCTGCCGTTTCGCCTTAACCACGTGAACATCTATTTGCTCGCCGATGGCGACGGCTGGGCGATGGTGGATTCCGGCTTCGGCAATGAGGAAACGATCGCGGCCTGGACCGCTCTGTTCGAAGGACCGCTCGCCGGGGTCAAGATCAGCCGGCTGATCGTCACCCATTCCCATCCCGATCATGTTGGGCTCGCCGGCTGGGTCATCGGGCGTTTCGATTGCCCGCTTTACATGTCGCAGGTCGAATATCTGCAATCGGTCTATCACCAGAACCGCGGCACCGAGGAACGCAAGCAGGCGCAGCGGCTGTTCTTTCGCCGCCACGGCATGGACGAAAGCCTGACCGACAAATTGCTCGGGCGTGGCCAGGAGTATCTGCAGCGGGTCTCGATCCTGCCCGCCTCGTATCGGCGGATCTCGCATGGCGATGAGATTTCGATCGGCACGCGCCGCTTCAAGGTTATCACCGGCGGCGGACATGCGCTCGATCAGGTGATGCTCTATTGCGCCGCTGACAAGCTGTTTCTGTCCGCCGACCAGGTGCTGAGCAAGATCTCACCGAATGTCAGCGTCTGGGCGGTAGAACCCGAGCAGAACTCGCTCGGCGAATATCTCGCTTCGCTCGCGAGCCTCACCACCACGCTGCCTTACGACCTCCTAGTCCTGCCTGGCCACGGCGTGCCGTTCTACGGCCTGAAGACGCGGATCAAGCAACTGGCCGATCACCACGAGGATCGTTGCCGGTTGATTGCGGATGCTTGCCGGGAGACATCGAAAACGTCGAGAGAGCTCGTGCCGGTGGTGTTTCATAAACACGTGCTCGACGAGCACCAGATGGGGTTTGCCGCCGGAGAACTGATCGCGCATGTCAATTACATGCTGGTCGAAGGCCGCCTCGGCAGCGAAGAAGTCGACCGCGTGCTTCGCTTCAGGACAACATGATCCCCATGAGACGAATTCTGGTTTCCGGCCTTCTATTGGGTATGGCCGCGCTCGGCGCGGTGCCGGCGATAGCGCAAAATGCCGCGCAAGTGATCTTCATGACGGCCGGCGACGGCAGCGCCTTCCTGCCCTATGGCCAAGGCATCGCGGCCTATCTCGCCACCAAAGGTCTCCGCATCGAAATCAAGAAAAGCGGCGGCTCGAACGAAAACCTGTCGGCCATCGATGCCACACCCATGACGATTGGTACGGCGTTCATGGCATCCGCCTATGAAGCCGTCAGCGGCACCGGCTTTGCTACCGGCCGCAAACATGAAAACGTCCGCGCGTTGTTTCCAATGTATGAGACGTCGTTCCAGGTTGCGGCTTTGCGCAAGAGCGGGCTCCGCTCGCTGGCCGATCTCGACGGCAAGAAAGTCGGCGTCGGCCCGGCACGCGGCCCCGCGGAAGGATTTTTCCGCGCCGCCGCCGACGTCACGCATATCAAACCTGTTATCGTCAACGGCGATCCGGCTGCGCTCTCGCGCCAGGTGCTCGACGGTGAGATCGATGCGCTGTGGCAGGGCGCGGTGGTGCCGATTCCATCACTGGTCGCAGTGGCCAATCAGACCGACGCGGTCGTGTTCGGGCTTTCCGACGCCGAAGTCGCAGCCGTACTCGCAAAGCTGCCGGCACTGTCGGAAACGACGATCCCGCCCGGGACCTACAAGGGACAGGCGGCCGAGATCAAAAGCTTTTCCGCCTGGAATTTCGTGGTCGCCAACAAGGACCTTCCGGAAGATACGGCATACGCCATCACCAAGGCCGTTCTATCGGCGACCGATCCCAAGTCCGAGATTTATCCGACCGCGGCAGGCACCCGCGCGGCGAATGCAGCCAACAACCGCATCCTGCCGCTCCATCCCGGTGCGATGCGGTTTTATCGCGAAGCGGGCATTGCACTGCCGTAGACGGCCACGTTAAGCGATATTGAACAGTTTCGCCGCGGTGCGGCCGAGGATGTCGGCCTTCTCGCCATCGCTGAGCGAAGTCGAGGCGAAGATGTGACCGACGGGGTTGAGTTCCCAGGGAAAAGGGGAATCGCTGCCAAGCATGATCTGGCTCGTGCCGACCTGTGCCGCCAGATGGCGGAGCGCCTCGGGCGTGAAAACCACCGTGTCGAAGTAAATCTGCTTGAGATATTCCGAAGGTCTCTTCTTCAGCTTGATGTCCGCGTTGCATCCCTTGGGCCCGACCATACAGGCATGGTCGGAACGTTCGGCGTAAGAGGGCAGATAACCGCCGCCATGGGCCGCAATCACTTTCAGGCCGGGAAAGCGGTCGAGCGTTCCCTCGAAGATGAGATGCGAAAGTGCGATCGTGGTGTCGAGGGGATAGCCGATCGCGTTATCGAGCCAGCCATTGCCTGACAGCCGCTTGCCGAGTTCGGCAATGCCGCGGGGGTGGATGAACAAGGGCGCGCCGAGTTCTTCGGCCTTGGCCCACACGGGATGGAATTTCGGGTCGGAGAAATCGACGCCGTTTACCGAGCTGCCTATCGAGGCGCCTTTGAGGCCCTGCTTCCTGACTGCGATCTCAAGCTCCTCCACGGCCAGATCGGGCGCCTGCAAGGTCAGCGAGGCAAAGGCCGCGAAACGATCGGAATGCACGGCGCAAAATTCGGCGAGCTTCTCGTTCTGGAGTTTAACGATCTGCGCGGCGAGATCGCGTTCACGGTCGTACCAGAAGGTGTTGATCGACAGTATCTCCATATCCACGGCCTGCGAATCCATCGCCGCGAGCCGCTGCTTGAGATCGATAAAGGTGTCTTGCGCCCCAACATTCGTGCCGGTCTGAATCCTGGGTCCCTGCTCACCCAGAAGCGCGCCGGCTTCGTGAAAATTGCAGTGAGCGTGCACGTCGATGGTCTTGACCCGCTTGCCGTTGACGGTGACGGGTAGTTTCTGTGGCGACGGCTGTTGGGCTCGCGCGCCGTGCAGGAGACCGCAGCCGCAAAAGAAAATACCGGCGGCCCCAGCGGCGCCGCCTTTCAAAAAATCACGGCGCGTCGTCATGACGGTTCACTCCCTGGTTCTTGTGGGCCCGTGCAACCCAGGCTTCAGGCCTCAAGATTGAACAGCTTTGCCGCGGTCCTGCCGAGGATGTCGGCCTTCTGATCATCACTGAGCGAGCTGGAAGCGAAAATGTGGTCGACCGGGCTGAGCTGCCATGGATAGGGATAATCGCTGCCGAGCATGATCTGGCTCGCGCCGACCTGCGCCGCCAGATGGCGGATCGCCTCGGGCGTAAACACCAATGAATCAAAATAGAGCTGGTTGAGATACTCCGAAGGCTTCTTCTTGAGCTTGATCTCGGGATTGCATCCCTTGGGTCCAACCGTGCAGGGATGATCGGAACGATCGGCGTAAGACCCGAGATAACCGCCGCCATGCGCCGCGATCACCTTCAACCCGGGGAAACGATCGAGCGTGCCTTCAAAAATCAAATGCGACAGCGCGATCGTCGTATCCAGCGGATTGCCAATCGTGTTGTCGAGCCAGCCGTTGCCCGCGAATCTTTTGCCGAGTTCGGGCGTGCCGCGCGGATGGATGAACAGGGGCACACCGAGTTCTTCCGCCTTGGCCCAGACCGGGTGGAATTGGGGGTCGGAAAAATCGATATTGTTCATGGAGCCGCCGATCGCGGCACCCTTCAAGCCTTGCTTCTTGATCGCGGTCTCGAGCTCCTGCACGGCGAGGTCCGGCGCCTGCAAGGTCAGCGAGGCAAAGGCCGCAAAGCGGTCTGAATGCGCGGCACAAAATTCCGCGAGCTTCTCGTTCTGGATTTTCACGATTCGAGCTGCGAGATCGCGCTCCTTGTCATACCAGAACGGATTGATCGACAGTATCTCCATGTCGACGGCCTGTGAATCCATCGCAGCTAACCGCTGCTTGAGATCGATGAAGGTTTCTTCCGCGCCGTTGATCGGGCCGGCCTGACGCTTGCGGCCTTCTTCGCCCAGCAGCGCGCCGGCCTCGTGAAAATTGCAGTGCGCGTGCACGTCGATGGTCTTGATACGTTTGCCGTTGACCGAGACCGGGAGTTGCTGCCGCGCGGGTACTTGCGCGTGCGCGCTATGCAAAAGGCCGCAGCCGCAAAAGAAGATGCCGGTGGCCGCAGCCGCCGTGCCGGTTTTCAGAAAATTGCGGCGCGTCGTCATGATGTTTTCTCCCATGGTTGTTATTTGGACCCGCACGATTGGCGAGATGCAGGCCTGTTCATCCGCCTTGATGGCAGAGTTCGGGGGAGATCGTAGATAGAGGACAGCGCGTGGGCAAGACACCCGATTCAACCAGCCGACAAAGAAACAAGCCGTTATCTGTAAGCGAGGCGCCCTTGCAGCCGTTTGACGAATTGCGAGGCGGCGTAACAAAACAGGAAATAGATCACGCCGACGATCAGATACATTTCGACCAGACGGCCGTCGCGCTGGGCGATTTTGGTCGCCGCGCCGAGAAGGTCGGTCGCCGAGATGACATAGACCAGCGAGGTATCCTGGAACAGCACGATGGTTTGTGTCAGCAGGATCGGCAGGACGCTCAGGAACGCCTGCGGAAAAAGAACGTAAATATAGGCCTGGAGCTTTGAGAGCCCGAGCGCGTCGCACGCTGCATATTGTCCCGTCGAAATCGAACGGAAGCCGGCCCGCACGATCTCGGCATAGTACGCCGCCTCAAACAGCACGAAGGTGACGTAGATGGTCAGCGACGCCCCGACCGCCACGGGACGGCCGCCATTGGTCAGCCAACCGATCGCCCAGGGGACGAGGAAGAACACCCAGAAGATCACGAGGATCAGCGGGATCGAGCGCATCAGGTTGACGTAAGTCGTCGCCAGCGTCGACAACAAGCGGTTCTGTGACAGCCGCGCGACCGCGAGCAGGCTTCCGAACACAATGCCGCCGGCGACGCCTACCAGCGTGATCTGGAGCGTGAACAAGAGGCCCGTCAGCAGGAACGGCGTTACAGACGCAATGGCGGAAAGATCGACCATCATTTCCGCCCACCCCCACTGACAAAACTCGGCAACTGCACGGCGCGCTCGATCCGGTGCATGAGTTGCCAAGCCAGCAAAGCGATCACGAGATAGACGATCGTGACGACGCCGAAGGCCTCGAAGGTGCGGAAGGTGTTCTCGTTGATCTCGCGCGCGGTCGCCGTCAATTCGACCAGCCCGATGGTCAAGGCCACCGAGGTGTTCTTGAAGATCGTCATGAACTCGTTGGTGAGCGTCGGCAGGATGATGCGAAACGCCTGCGGCAGCAGGACCAGGCGATACATGCCAGTTCGGCCAAAGCCGAGCGCGGACGCGGCCGCGCGCTGTCCAGTCGGGAGCGCCTGCACGCCGGCGCGGACTTGCTCAGCGATCCGAGCGGCGGTGAAAAGACCGAGGCAGATCAGCGCCGGGACGAAACTGCCCCAAGGCGGGTCCATCTGCTTGATCGCCAGCCCAAGCCGCTGCGGCAGAAGCTCCGGCAGCACGAAGTACCAGAAGAACATCTGCACCAGCAGCGGAATGTTCCGGAAGGTCTCGACATAGATCCGCCCGAGCCGTGGCCAGATCCCTCCCGGCAACGTGCGTGCCACGCCGACCAGCGTGCCGACGACGAGTGCGATGGTCCAGGCGCCAAGCGCCAGCGACAACGTCCAGCCGAGCCCGCTCAGGATCCAGTCGATATACCGGCTGACGCCATCGGGGGTGGTTTCGAACAGCAAGGACATCGCTCACCCCCTGGATCGTGTTCGTGCCCCTGGCTTACTGGCCGTTCGCCTTGTCGCTCGGGGTCTTGACCAATTCCTTGAGCTTGTCCGATTGCGGGAATTTCAGATTGATGTTCTTCGGCGGAATCGGGCTCTCGAACCATTTGGTGTAGAGCTTGTCGTAAAGACCGGACTTCATGGCCTCGGTCAGCGCGTCATCGACCAGCTTTTTGAACTCAGGATCACCCTTCGCCATCATCACGCCATAGGGGTCGCTCGGAAACGCATCGCCCAGAAAGGCGAAGTTATCCGGCGACGATGCATTGGCCTTGAGACCGGCGAGCAGGATGTCGTCTTCCATAAAGGCGCTGGCGCGGCCGGTCTCGACCAGCAGGAAGGATTCGGCGTGGTCCTTGCCTTGCAGGATCTTCAAGCCGAGGTTCTTTTCGGCATTGAGCTTGGCCACAAACTGCGCGGTGTTGGTGCCTTGTGTCACCACCACGGCCTTGCCCTTGAGGTCGTCGGTGGTTTTCACGTCCGACGATTTGAGCGCGATCCATTTGAATTGCGGCGCATAGAAGATCACCGAATAAGAGACCTCCTGCTGACGCGCGATGGTATTGGCGGTCGAGCCGCACTCGATATCGACGGTGCCGTTCTTGACCAGCGGAATGCGGTTGGAAGAGTTGACGGCCTGATAGGCGACCTTGAGGCCGGGCTGGCCGAGCTTGGCCTTGATCTTAGCGACCACAAGGTCGCACAGCTCGAGCGAGAATCCGATCGGCTTCTGATCGTTATCGAGATAGGAGAACGGCACCGAGGAGTCGCGGTGGCCGATCGTGATCGTGCCGGCGTCCTTGATCTTCTGCAGGGTCGGACTGAGGCTTTGCGCCGACGCCGGTGCGAGCGCGAACATCAAAAGACACAGTGCGGCGAGGCTAAAGGCTGATCTCGTCATGATGAATTTCCCTCTTCCAGATTTACGCAGCGTATTCGGCGCACCTCATTTGACGGACGCGACCGCGGCATCGACCGCGTCGCCCAGACGTTCGACAATCGTGTCGATCTGCTCTTTGTTGACGATGAATGGCGGCGCAATCAGAACGTGGTCGCCGTTGACGCCATCGATCGTTCCGCCCATCGGATAGACACACAGGCCGCGGTCCATGGCCTCACGCTTCACCGCCGCGTTGATCTTCAGTTCCGCGGCAAAGGGCTGTTTGGAATCGCAATCGGAGACCAGTTCGACGCCACGGAACAGACCGCGGCCGCGGATATCGCCGACGTGATGATGGTTGGCAAAGCGTTCTTCGAGCCGCCGTTGCAGGTGGCCGCCCATGGCGACGACATTCTCGAGCAGATGATCGCGGCGAAGTACTTCCTGCACCGCGAGCCCGGCCGCGGCCGCCATCGGGTGGCCCATATAGGTGTGGCCATGTTGGAAAAAGCCGGAGCCTTTGGAGAAGGCTTCGAAGATCTTGTTGCTCAGTAGCGTGGCGCCGACCGGCTGATAGCCACCACCCAACCCCTTGGCGATCGCCATCAGATCCGGCGCGACGCCGTCCTGCTCGCACGCATGCAATGTGCCGGTGCGGCCCATGCCGCACATCACTTCGTCGAGAATGAGCAGCACGCCATAGCGGTCACAGATCGCGCGGATGCGCTTGAAATAATCGGCGACCGGCGGCACCGCGCCCGAGGTCGCGCCGACCACGGTCTCCGCGACAAAGGCGATCACCTGATCTGAGCCAAGTTCGAGGATCTTGTCCTCGAGCTGCTGCGCGGCGCGCGCGGCGTAATCGGCGTCACTCTCACCCACCTTCTGCCAGCGATAGGCGTAGCAGGGATCGATATGGTGGGTCTCGATCAGCAGCGGCTTGAATTGCGCACGGCGCCATTCGTTGCCGCCGGTCGCCAACGCGCCCAGCGTATTGCCGTGATAGCTCTGGCGGCGCGCGATGATGTGCCGCCGTTGTGGTTGGCCCCTCTCGACGAAATATTGCCGCGCCATTTTCAGCGCCGCCTCGATCGCTTCCGATCCGCCGCTGACGAGATAGACGTGGTCGATGCCTTCAGGCGCGGTCTCGACCAGCCGATCGGCGAGCTGTTCGGCGGCTTCCGTGGTGAAAAAACCAGTATGGGCGTAGGCAAGCTTGTCGAGTTGCTTGTGCAAAGCCGCAATCACGTCGGGATGGCCGTGGCCGAGACAGGACACTGCGGCGCCGCCGGACGCGTCGATGTAACTCTTGCCGTTCTGGTCGAACAGTTCGATGCCCTTGCCGCCGACGGCGACCGGCATTTTGGCGTTGGCTGCACGATGAAGAATATGGGTCATGACGATTTCTTGTTGTTTCTGGATTTGAGATGGGTGTTGAGCGCGGCGAAATGCCCCTCCAAGTGCCGAAGCGAGGCCAGTGCGGCGTCCCCGCTGCGGCCGGCAATGATCGCCCCTAAAACTTCCGCGACGGCAAAGGCCGGCGACATCGCGTGAAAGAAAGATGCACTTTCGGTCGAGACGATCACGGTGTGCTGCGCGATCTGCGCCAGCGGCGAGACCTCGCTGTCGGTGATCGCGACGACTGCGATACCTTGAGCGACCGCATAATCGGCGAGTTCGACGGTCAGGCGCGGATAAGGCAATACACCTGCGACCAGCAGCACGTCCTTGCTGGTCGCGCGCGCCAGCGCATCCGAACCGGTGGCACCGATCCCGTCGATATAGACCGAGCGGTCGCCGACTAGCGTCAGCACGTAATGAAGATGCCATGCGATCGAATGGCTCGACCGTAGCCCCAGGCAATAAATCCGGCGGGCCGACGCCAGCGCCCTGGCGGCATCGACGATTCGCTCCAGACCCGCGGGCGTCGCCAGTTGCTGAATCTGATGGCTGATCGAGGTCAAGATGTCTGCGGCGAGCGCCTTGTCGCCCTTCAATTTCTGGCTCAGGACCTGCACGCCCGCCTTGCTGGCAAAGCCGAGGTCGCCGTCGCGCACCGCCGCGGCATAAAGCTCGCGCACTTCGTCATAGCCGTCCATGCCGAGACGCTTCGCCAATCGCGTCATGGTCGCAGGCTGCACGCCAGCTTGACGCGCCTGCTCGCGCATCGACAGCAGCGCGACGTCGCGCGGACGGTCGAGCACGTAGCGCGCGCCTGCCTGCAATTGCTCCGGCATGTCGTCGAACGTCTCGATGATGCGTTCGGTCAGCGGGCCACGGTCCATGGCCCGATCCTAGGCCTCGGCCGGACGTCTTTGCAACAATTGTTTCAACAACGTCAGCTTCAATTCAATTGGATCGTATGTCTCCCGCCGGCCTCCAACCGGAGCCGTCCCGAGCGAGGCACGGCATGATCGGGAAAGCGGCAGCAATTTTAGAAAAGCTTGAGGAAGCGCCGTGCTTTACGATTGCGCATGTCAGGAATGAGCCCGGTGCGCACCAAAACTTCGCCTGAATCAAGGCCTTCGGCCTTTACGTATCTTTCGATTACGGCTCGACACGGATTATAGAAACCCTCTAAAAAGGGGCGCGCTCTTTTTCGGCATCACGCTCAGTTTCAGGTTCCGCGATGGATTACAGCCAGTTTTTCCGCACCGCCCTCTCCCGCCTCCATGACGAACGACGGTATCGGGTTTTTGCCGACCTGGAACGCGTCGCCGGCCGGTTTCCCCATGCGGTGTGGCATTCGCCGAAAGGCACGCGCAACGTCGTGATCTGGTGCTCCAACGATTATCTCGGCATGGGCCAGCATCCGAAAGTGGTCGGCGCGATGGTCGAGACCGCGACCCGCGTCGGCACCGGCGCCGGGGGCACCCGCAACATCGCA
>Ga0210387_10000817_pt1 | contig 22807 bp, 17 predicted proteins | sample IncBWC7OmetaG_FD_160108 | JGI IMG/M metagenome (GOLD analysis project Ga0210387, IMG submission 160108) | Forest soil microbial communities from Barre Woods Harvard Forest LTER site, Petersham, Massachusetts, United States - Inc-BW-C-7-O ...
GATGTTGCGCGAGCGTTTTCAAGGTTGGCAAGCGGCGGTCCTCACCGGCAATCCCCCGCTGGCCCGCAACTTGGGCATTTACGCGAAGCGCACGCATCGCGTCTTCAATGGCACCATCGAGTGCCGCCTGCTGCGTTTCGATTTGAATGAGGCCAGCGCGCAGCGACCCGCCGAAGAAGTGCGTGCCGATTGGTCCAGCCGTCCCGGCGCGCAAATGTTTGCCAACCGGCTACGCAAGAATCTGCAGCGCCTCGATCCATGGGCGCAGCGCGAGCACATCGATTGCTTTCGCGTGTATGACGCGGACATGCCCGAATATGCGTTCGCGATCGATCTGTATGGACGCGGGGCGCGGCATGTCTACGTGCAGGAGTACGCTCCGCCGAAGACGGTGAATCAGGAGAGCGCGCGCGAGCGGCGCCGTGAGGCGTTGGCGGTGCTGCCGGAAGTGCTGGCGGTGGCGAATTCCCAAGTCCATTCGCGAGTCCGCAAGCCGCAAAAGGGATCGGACCAATACGAGAAACGCGAAAGCATCGCGGAGCGTCACGCCGTGCAGGAAGGCGGCCTGAAATTCTGGGTCAATTTCCATGACTATTTGGATACCGGCTTGTTCCTCGACCATAGGATCATGCGGGCGATGCTGCGTGACTGGGCCAAGGATGCGGATTTTCTGAATTTATTTTGCTACACCGGCAGCGCCAGCGTGTATGCGGCCGCCGGCGGCGCGCGCAGCACCACCGGCGTGGATTTATCGAATACCTACCTCGATTGGGCCCACGAAAATCTGCTGCTCAACGGTTTTGGCGGCAAGAATCACGAGTTGTACCGTGCCGATTGTCTGCAATGGCTCGAAGAACAAGAAGCCCGGGGTCCGCGCTTTGATCTGATTTTCGTCGATCCGCCCACGTTCTCCAATTCCAAGCGAATGGAAGGGGTTTTGGACGTGCAGCGCGATCACGTAGGGATGATTCGACGCTCGCTGAAACTCTTGAGGCCCACGGGCCGGCTGGTATTTTCCACCAACTACACGCGTTTCAAATTGGATTCGCAGGCGCTCGAGGATCTGATCATCGAGGATATTAGCGCGGCCACCATTCCGAAGGACTTCGAGCGGCACGCACGCATCCATCGCTGTTTCAACATCGCTTTCAAATAATGCGGCGCCTCGACCGGGTAGTCTTCAAACATCTCAGATTGCGCGCCGTTCGTCTGCACTGGATCCTCGGTTTGGCGGTGCTCGCCGGGACGGCGCAATCGCCGGCGAATTCCGCCGAAAATAATGTCCTCAATCCGCCGCCGACCCTCGCCGATTGGCAAGCGCTGGCGAAGTTGCCCGACTTCAGCGGCGTTTGGACTCCCGTCATCGGCGATCAAGTTGCGCAGGAGCGCACCAATCCGCCGCCCTGGCTGCCGCCGATCGCCAAACAAGTCGAACACATGTATGCCGAGGAGCGTGCGGGTCGGCCTTTTGCCGTTATCGATCACTGTTTCCCGACCGGCATGCCCAGTTATATGCTCATCACGCACGGCGCCTTTGAGCTATTACTGACGCCCGGCCGGGTCACGCTGCTTGGCGAGGGCGATGGCAATCGTCTGCGACGTATTTACACGGACGGCCGGCCGCATCCGGCCGACCCAGATCCGAGTTTCCATGGGCATTCCATCGGCCATTGGGAGGGACAGACGCTGGTGGTCGACACCGTCGCCGTGCGGCCCCAGGCCTATCTAGCCGTCAATGAAGCCGTGGGCGTGCCGAATAACGGCGACATGCATATCAGCGAAAGAATCCATTTGAAGGGCGCCGACACTCTCGAGGACGACCTCGAGATCACGGCCAATAAACTACTATCGAGGCCCTGGAAAACCACCCGCAGGTATTCCCGCCAGCGGGCGCAGAAGTACGACATCGTCGAGGGCGAGTGCGAATCGGGAAGCTATACCGATGCCGTGGACAAGGACGGCAACGCGATTTTCGCGCCGCTCAAGTTCCACAACGGCGTGCCGGTGGGCTCCGGACCTCGATGAGGCGCCCGCGAGTCAAAGCATATCTGGCTGCCGTCCTGGTGGCAGCGGCCGCTGTGTACTCGCCGGTGTTCGCGCATCACTCCTTCGCGGTGTATGACCGAACCAAGACGCTGACCATCAAGGGCAATGTGAAGAGCTTTCAGTGGACCAACCCGCATTGTGTGGTTTGGGTGACGGTGCAGCCCGATGATGGCGGCGAACCGCAGGAGTGGGCCATCGAGACCACGAGCCCGGGTGTGCTGACGCGTTCCGGCTGGACCCGCAATTCCATCAAGCCCGGCGACCATGTGGCCGTGGAGTTCAACCCCCTGCGCGACGGTTCGTATGGCGGTGGTCTTAACTGGGTCACGTTGCTGGACACGGGTCGCAAATTGGTGCCGAGTCCCAAGTCGGAAATGCCCGGGCTGCAATAGCCGCCGCGCCGACCTACATGAGATCCCGCAGGCGGTAGTACAGCATCGCCAACATGAGAGACGGGCGGCGAAACAATCGGCCGCCGGGGAAATCCCGATGCGGTATGCGCGCGAAGACATCGAAGCGTTCCGCCGTGCCGGCAACCGCCTCGGCCACCAATTTCCCCGCGAGTCCCGTTAGCGTGACCCCGTGTCCGGAAAAGCCTTGGAGATAGAACACATTGGGCGCAAGCCGCCCGAAGTTCGGCGCGCGGCTCATGGTGATGTCCAAATAGCCGCCCCAAGCATAGGCCACCTTGACGCCGGCCAACGTTGGAAAAACGCGCAGCATTCGGGCCCGCATGGATTCAGCCAGACGCGGCGGCTGCACCGAGCTGTAGCTGACGCGGCCGCCGAACAACAGCCGGTGATCGTCCGAGCTTCTGAAATAATCCAAGATCCAATTGATGTCGGCGACGGCGGCATGGCTCGGCAATAAGGCACGCACGCGTTCCTCGCCCAGCGGCTCGGTCGCGATGATGTAGGTGCCGACGCCGAGAATTCTTCGCGCCAGCGACGGCGCGACGGCGCCGATGTATGCGTTGCCACAAAGCACGAGGTGAGCGCAGCGGACGATGCCTTGCGCCGTGTGAACGTCAACCTGTGCGCCGTCCTGGTAGCGCAGAATCTCGGAATTCTCGTATATGACGGCGCCCGCACTTTCGGCGGCGCGCGCCAGCCCTTGCGTGTACTTCAGAGGCTGCAGATGTCCGCTGCGCGGGTCGATGAGACCGGCAAGATATCGATCGCCGCGAACATGCGCCTGCAGTTCGTCGCGGCTGAGAAAGCGCGCCGATTCGTAGCCATAGTCCTCGTGCAGCTCCCGAGCCCAAAGCTCGAGTTCTTGCACATGACGAGGTCTCACGGCGACATGCACGTGGTTGGGGTGGTAGTCGCAAACGATCCCATATTCACCAATCAGCGATTGCGTCAGATCCAACGCCTCTACGGACATATCGAACAGGCGATGCGCGTCCTCTCGGCCAACGTCCGCGATGAGCTTCTGTTGTCCCGCGGCCAGTCCAAAAATGGTTTGGCCGCCGCTGCGGCCCGATGCGCCGTAGCCGACGGTGCGTGCTTCCAGCACCACCACCCGATAGCCGCGCTTGGCCAAATGCAGTGCCGTGGAGCAGCCCGCGAGACCGCCGCCGAGCACAGCCACATCGGCCTGAATTTCACCCCGCAGCGGCGGCCGCGGTGCCGATGCATCGCCGGCGGCGTAATAAGACGGCGCGGGAGGGTAGGACAGACGCATAGCTATGCCAAGTGTTTAAGATGTTAGGGCTATTGACAGAATCCAGAGCCTATGAACCTACCTAGGTTTAGCATCAAAATGCAATATTGTTGCCATGCACAAAACGCGCCTAAGTTGTGGATATGGCTAAATTATAGCTCTTTTTGCGTGGCTGGCTGAGCCGAGGTGTTGCCGGTGTGGTGTAATACTGCCCTTCACTACGCCGAATCGTCCACATGGACGTTTATTATTTTAAACATGTCGCGCTTGCCGATTATTGGAATTCCGGCCGACCGCCGGCTCTATGGGAAGCATCACTTCCACATGGTCGGCGAGAAGTACATCGAAGCCGTGGCCCGCGGGGCGCATGCGGTGCCGGTGCTGGTACCGGCGCTGGGTTCGGAAATTGATTTGCAGACTTTGTTGGATGCTTGCGACGGATTACTGCTCACGGGGAGCGCATCGAATGTTGAACCACATCATTACGGAGGACCGGCGAGCGAGCCGGGAACGCTGCATGACCCAAATCGGGACGCTACGACGCTTCCGCTGATTCCGCGAGCCATCGCCGCCGGGCTTCCCGTGCTGGCGATATGCCGCGGATTTCAAGAAATGAATGTCTCGTACGGCGGCACACTGTGCACAAAATTGCACGAAGTACCCGGTCACCTCGATCATCGCGACGATGAGTCTCTGCCTCTCCACATACAATACGGCCCTGCTCATGAGGTGCTGCTCGAGCCGGGAGGGCAACTACAGAAACTTGCGGGCATGACCCGTTTACAGGTGAATTCCTTGCATTGGCAGGGGGTGCAAACGCTGGGCGACGATTTGGCGGTTGAGGCGCGCGCGCCCGACGGAGTCATTGAGGCATTCCGCGTCGCTGACTCCGCCACCTTCGCGGTGGGCGTGCAGTGGCATCCGGAGTGGCAGTTTTCCGAGGATCCTTTTTCTCTCGCGCTGTTTGCCGCCTTTGGTACGGCGAGCCGGCAGCGCGCAATTGCTTCAAGGTGATGTATGGCGAGCACGATTCAACAATTCTTAAAAGAACACGGCATATCCGAGGTCGAAGCGATCATCCCTGATATGGCCGGCGTCGCCCGCGGCAAGCTCATGCCGGCGGAGAAATTTGCCGGAGAGGAGGGCATGCGCCTTCCCGAGGCCATTTTTCTGCAGACCGTTACCGGCGATTATCCGGACGATCAAAGCGCAATGAATCCGTCGGACATCGACATCGTGTTGAAGGCCGATCCCAAGACGGTGCGCGTCGTGCCCTGGGCCGCGGAGCCAACCGCGCAGGTGATTCATGATTGTTTCTATGGCGACGGCAGCCCCGTCACCATGGCGCCGCGCCATGTGCTGCGCCGGGTGCTCGATCTGTATGAGGCGCAGGGCTGGGAGCCGGTCGTGGCACCGGAACTGGAATTCTTCTTGGTGGAACCGAATATCGATTCCGACTACCCGCTCAAGCCGCCCGTGGGACGCTCTGGGCGGCCGGAAATCGGCCGCCAAGCCTACAGCATTGCCGCCGTCAACGAGTTCGACCCGTTATTCGACGACATGTATTCGTTCTGCGAAGCGCAAGACATTGAGATCGATACGTTGATCCACGAATCCGGCGCGGCGCAGATGGAAATCAACCTGCTGCACGGCTATCCGATGAACCTCGCCGATCAGGCGTTCTTGTTCAAGCGCACGGCGCGCGAAGCGGCTCTGCGGCACAAGATGTATGCCACGTTCATGGCGAAGCCGATGGCGAAAGAGCCGGGAAGCGCCATGCATTTGCACCAAAGCATCGTCGATGCGAAAAGCCGCAAGAATATTTTCAGCAACCCCGACGGCTCGCCCTCGGAGCTGTTCTTCAGGCACATTGCCGGGCTGCAAAAGTACTTGCCCGGCGCCATGTCGCTGTTCTGCCCCAACGTCAACAGCTACCGGCGCATCAGCCGGTATTCTTCCGCGCCCATCAACGTGCATTGGGGTTATGACAATAGGACGGCAGGTTTGCGCGTTCCCATGTCGGGCGCCGAGGCGCGCCGCGTGGAGAATCGCGTCGGCGGCGCCGATGCCAATCCTTACCTCGCGATTGCCGCGTCCTTGGCCTGCGGGTATCTCGGCATGATGGAGGGTTTGAGGCCCTCCGAGCCCATTGCGGGCAGCGCCTATGATCTGGCCATTGCCTTGCCGCGCACTTTGGCCGAGGCGTTGCGGCTATTGCGGGAATCCAAGCCGCTGGTCGACTTGTTCGGCGATCGGTTCGTATTGGCTTATACAGCCGTCAAGGAAGCCGAGTACGAGACCTTCGCGCAAGTGATCAGCTCGTGGGAGCGCGAGCACCTGCTTCTCAATGTCTAGCGATCCCCGGAGGCGTACGCTATAACTAGCGCCCGCATCATCACAAAGGGAAGCATCGCATGTTGAGAGTTCGTCGGGCGGCGTTCGTCGCGCTTGGGCTGCTCCTCATCTTGAATGCGTGCGGCGGCGGCAAGCCGGCCGCCGATACCGCCGCCGGGGGTACCGGCGGCGCCAAGGTGCTCAATCTATACATCTGGTCCGACTACCTGGCGCCGAACACCCTGGCGGATTTCGAGAAACAGACCGGCATCAAGGTGCATGCGGCGTACTTTGACTCCAACGAAGCGCTGGAGACCAAGCTTCTGGCCGGCAGCAGCGGTTTCGATATCGTGGTGCCCACGGCGAGCTATCTGGAAAGACAGATCAAGGCCGGCGCATTTTTGACGCTCGACAAATCGAAGCTGCCGAATCTCAAGAATATGGATCCCCAGCTCATGTCCAAGGTCGCCTTGCACGACCCGGGCAATGAGCATGGGATCATTTACATGTGGGGCACCAACGGCATCGGTTTCAACGAAAAAATGGTCAAGGCGCTGATGCCCGATGCGCCGCTCGACAGCTGGCGCATGGTATTCGATCCGGCCGTCGCCTCGAAGCTGGCGAAATGCGGCATCAGCATTCTGGATTCTCCGGCCGAGATGATACGCGCGGTTTACAGCTATCTTGGCAAGGATCCCAATTCGCAAAAGCCCGAGGATCTGGCGCTTGCGGAAGAAACGCTCATGAAAATCCGGCCTTACATAGCCAATATCAACTCTTCCGGATACATCGAGGGGCTGGCCAACGGCGATCTGTGCATTGCCGTCGGCTACAACGGCGACATCCTGCAAGCGCGCGACCGCGCGCGCGAGGCCAACAAGGGAATCGACATCAAGTACATCGTGCCCAAGGAGGGCTCGATATTGTGGTTCGACATGCTGGCAATCCCCAAGGACGCGCCGAATCCCGACAGCGCCTATGCATTCATGAACTACATGATGACTCCTCAGGTCATCGCCGATGTGTCCGACTTCAAGCGCTACGCCAATGCCAATGCCGCGGCGCAGTCGCTGGTGTTGCCGGCGGTGAAGGACGATCCGGGCATCTATCCGCCGCTGGCGGAGCGTCAGTCCCTTGCGGTGCAGCTCGCAGACTCCCCCGAACAAACTCGCGCCATCACTCGCCTCTGGCAAAAATTCAAGACGGGTCAATGAGCAATGACGACATCCGCCGGTTCCGTCGTCAAAGCTCAACCCTGGAACGATCCGTCCGCGCGACCGTATGTGCAAATCGAGCGGATCAGCAAAGCCTTCGGCGATTTCAAGGCGGTCGATGATGTCTCGTTAAAAATCTACAAAGGCGAGATTTTCTGTCTGCTGGGCGCCTCCGGTTGCGGCAAAACCACGCTGCTGCGCATGCTCGGCGGCTTTGAAACGCCGACCTCCGGACGGATATTCATCGACGGCGAGGATATGACCGATGTGCCTCCTTACGAACGGCCCGTGAACATGATGTTCCAGTCGTACGCGCTTTTCCCTCACATGGACGTCGAACACAATGTTGCCTTCGGGCTGAAGCAGGACCGCATTGCCAGAGCCGAGATTCAAGAGCGCGTGGCGACCATGCTGGATCTGGTAAAAATGACCGACTTTGCCAAGCGCAAACCGCACCAGCTATCCGGCGGACAACGCCAGCGCGTGGCACTCGCCCGCTCATTGGTCAAACGCCCGAAACTCTTGCTGCTGGACGAGCCGCTGGGGGCCCTCGACAAGAAATTGCGCGAACACACGCAGTTCGAATTGATCAGTCTGCAGGACAAGCTGGGAGTGACATTCATCGTGGTCACTCACGATCAAGAAGAAGCCATGACGTTGGCGAGCCGCATCGGCGTCATGAACCACGGCGAAATCGTGCAAGCCGGGACGCCCTCGGAAATTTACGAATTTCCGGGCTCAAAGTTCGTCGCGGATTTCGTCGGTTCCGTCAATATGTTCGAGGGTAAGCTGATCGAGGATGAGCCGGAGTACGTGCGCATCCATTCTGCGGAAATGGGCGGTACGATTTACGTCAGTCACGGCATCAGCGCGCCTCCCGAGGCCACTGTTTGGGCCGCGGTGCGGCCCGAAAAGATATTCATGTCCACCACCGCACCCGAGGGAAGCACGGATAACCTGGTGCGCGGCGCGGTGCAGGACATCGCTTATCTCGGCGACTTGTCGATTTACTTGGTGAAACTACCCACGGGCAAGATCGTGCGCGTCACGCAACCGAATACGTCGAGACATGCGGAGGCGATCAGTTGGGAGCAGCAGGTTTATCTGTCGTGGGATGCGACCAGCCCGGTGGTGGTGACCCGTTAAGCGCTTAAGATTAGCCGGCCGGCTGCGGCGCGTCGGCGTGACCGGGCGCGGTCTCGTAGTTGCGTTGCCATATCTGTGGCTGTTGATGTTCTTCGTTGTGCCTTTCGTCATCGTCCTGAAAATCTCCTTCTCGGACGTTGATCTGGCGATTCCCCCCTACAAACCTCTATTGGAATGGGTGGGAAAGAATTCCCTGGCCATCAAGCTGAATTTCAACAACTACGCCTTTCTGTTCACCGATTCGCTGTATTTGCGGGCGTTTTGGAATTCGATCCGAGTCGCCTTCATCTCGACGCTGCTGTGCCTGGCCATAGGCTATCCGATGGCCTATGGCATAGCGCGGGCCCGGCCCGCACTGCGCAATGTCCTGCTGCTCCTGGTGATACTGCCTTTTTGGACCTCGCTGTTGCTGCGCGTCTATGCGTGGATCGGTCTCTTCAAGGCCAATGGCGTGATCAACAATATATTGCTGTCACTCGGCCTGATCCACGAGCCGCTGACCATGCTGTTCACGCCGTTTGCCATGTACGTCGGGATCGTCTATTCCTATTTGCCGTTCCTCATCTTGCCGCTGTACGCCAATCTGGAAAAAATGGACTGGCAACTGCTCGAGGCCGCGGAGGATTTGGGGTGCCGGCCCTGGCAAGCTTTCTACAAGATTACCTTGCCGCTGTCGCGCAACGGTATCTTGGCCGGCTGCATGCTGGTGTTCATCCCCACGGTGGGGGAATTCGTCATTCCGGTGCTGCTCGGCGGACCCAACGCCCTGATGATCGGGCGCGTTCTATGGGATGAGTTCTTCTCGAATCGCGCATGGCCGGTGGCCAGCGCCGTTGCGATACTTCTGTTGATACTGCTGGTGCCCTTCATGATGTGGTATCAGAACGTGCAGGCGCGTGAATCGGCGGGCGCGCGGTGAACTACCGCAGCTCCTTCTTTGTCGTGACGTGTCTCGCCTTCGGCTTCGCGTTCTTGTACATACCGATTTTGTCGATGATCGTATTTTCCTTCAACGCCTCGAAGCTGGTCACGGTGTGGGACGGCGCCAATTCGCCGACGCTCAAGTGGTACTACGCGCTGCTGCACAATGAGGAGATTCTGGACGCCGCGTGGATTTCCTTGCGAGTCGCCGTCATCAACGCCACAGGGTCCGTGATTTTGGGCACGCTTGCCGGCTTCGGTCTGGCGCGATTCAGTCAGTTCCGCGGCCGATTTACCTTGAACGCCATGACCACGGCGCCTTTGGTCATGCCCGAAGTCATTACCGGCTTGTCGCTGCTGCTGCTGTTCGTCGCCATGGAACAGCTTATCGGGTGGCCCGCGGGGCGCGGCATCACCACCATGACCATCGCCCACATGACCTTCTCGATGGCTTATGTCACCGTGGTCGTCAATTCGCGCATGGCGAGCTTCGACATTGCGCTCGAGGAAGCCGCCATGGATTTGGGGGCGCGTCCGCTCAAAGTATTTTTCGTGATTACATTGCCGATTATTTTTCCCGCGGTGCTCTCGGGTTGGCTGTTGGCCTTCACGCTGTCCTGGGATGATTTGGTGATCTCGAGTTTCACCTCCGGGCCCGGCAGCAGCACGCTGCCCATGGTGGTGTTTTCCAAAGTCCGACTGGGGGTGAGCCCCGAGATCAACGTGCTGGCGACCCTGACTTTGGGGGTGGTGACGGCGATAATCGTGTGCGTCAGCGTATGGATGGCGCGGCGTCCCAAGCTCGATTGAATTGGTCGCCTCTAAACCTTGTCCAACGGCGTGTTGCCGCCCGTGAACTGCGCGCGCGCCTGCGCAAGCCGATACTTATGTTCGGCATGCCAGCTGCGCCAGTTGCGCATACCGATCAAGGCATACACCAATTGGAAGATTTTCAGCCGCCACAGCACTTTCGGTGTATCGAATAAGTCGCCGGCGAGCATCGAGATCACGCCTTGCTCGAGTTGCCAGGTGTTCTTCGGGCTGCGAAACATCTGCTGCATCACCGGCCCATTGAAGCGATAGATGAAAAAGGAGAAGCGCGCCATGCCGGCACGCTGGCGCTTCTCGAGCTTACGCAGCAGCGCCGCTTCGCGTTGGGGTTCACGCAGCGCCGTATCCACGACCGCCGCCGCTTGTTCGGCGCCGCTCATGGCCAGATACACACCGGAGGAGAACACCGGATCCAGGAAGGCGAAGGCGTCCCCGACCAGAATCCATCCCGGCCCACCCATCTGCTTCGAATCGTACGAATAATTACCGGTGACGCGTACCTCACCGATCAGCTGGGCATTCTCGACCCGTTGCCACAAGCCCGGATTCTGTTTCAGGGTATCGATGAGAAATTCAGTGGTGCGCCCTTTGCGCTGCTTGAGATATTCCGGCCGGCATACCGCGCCCACGCTCATCACGCCGTTGGGCAGCGGAATCATCCACATCCAACCGTGATCGAAGCGGTAGATGCTGATATTGCCGGCGTCCTCGCCGGCGCGCCGCGCGGCGCCCTGAAAGTGTCCGAAGATCGCCGCGCTCTGATGCAAGTTGTTCTTGCGGCGTATTTTCTTTCTCGCGGATAACAGCGCGTCGCGCCCGCTGGCATCGACCACGTAGCGGGCTTGAATGTCGTAACTGCGTCCCTCATCGGTTTTCACGTTGAGTCGTGTTTCGCGGGTACCGAGCTGCTCCACCTGCAGGACTTCATGCCCTTCGCGGGCATCCGCACCGCAATCGCGCGCGTGGTCGTACAGCATCTTGTCGAAGTCCTGGCGCCACACCTGATAGGCGTGCGGCGGACTTGCGCCGATGGCACGTGCAAACGCGTAGGTGTTGTAGCCGCGTTCGTTGTCGGCCTCGAAATCGGCGCCGGGCTTGAAAACGCCGAGCGCCTGCACCTTCTCCAGCACGCCCAGCCGCTCGAATATGGGCAGATTCATCGGCAGCAACGACTCGCCGATATGGAATCGCGGATGACGCGCCTTCTCCAGCGCAATGATTTTGTAGCCGCGCCGCGCCAGCAATGCGGCGGCGGTGCTGCCTGCGGGGCCGCCGCCGATTACCACCACGTCGCACTGTTCGAGGGTCACTGCCATAAATTCTCCTAGACCAGCACTCGTTCTATGCCGCCGGCATTGGCGCGTTTCACGTATTCGGGCAACCAATCGGTTCCCAGTAAATTCTTGGCGATCTCCACCACGATGTAGTCGGCGTCGGTCTCGGCATCGTCGTTGAAGCGCGTGAGGCCTTGCAGACACGATGGGCACGAGGTGAGTATCTTCACTCCGCCCTGATGGCCGCCGGCGCGAATCTGATCGACGCCGATGCGCACCTCCTGTTCCTTGCGAAACCTCACTTGAGTTGATATGTCCGGTCGTGTGATGGCGAGCGTGCCGGACTCGCCGCAGCAGCGATCGTTTTTCTCGATGCGCCCGTTCTGCGCGCTGTTCATCAAGGTGTTCACCACCGTCAGCGGATTGTGCTTCTTCATCGGCGAGTGGCAGGGGTCGTGGTACATGTAGCGCACACCGGTGACATTCTCGAGGCGCACACCCTTTTCCATCAGATACTCGTGGATATCCATGATCTTGCAGCCCGGGAATATTTCGTCGAATTCATAGCCTTGCAGCTGATCGAAGCAGGTTCCGCAGCTCACCACCACGGTTTTGATGTCCAGATAATTCAGCGTGTTGGCGACGCGGTGAAACAGCACCCGGTTATCCGTGATGATTTTATTCGCCTTCTCGAATTCACCGGCGCCGCGCTGCGGATATCCGCAGCACAGATAGCCCGGCGGCAGCACGGTTTGCACGCCCACATGCCACAGCATGGCCTGCGTCGCGAGACCGACCTGCGAGAACAGACGCTCCGACCCGCACCCAGGAAAATAAAATACCGCCTCCGACTCGGCGGTCACCCGCGCCGGATCACGGATGATGGGCACGTAATTGCGATCTTCGATGTCGAGCAGCGCGCGCGCGGTTCTCTTCGGCAAGCCTCCCGGCATGCGCTTGTTGACGAAGTGCACGACCTGTTCCTTGACCGGTGTGCGGCCGGTGGTCGCGGGCGGCCGCGTGGTCTGCGCTTTTGCGAAAGTGTGCAGCGCACGGTTGGCAAGACGTTGCGCCTTGTAGCCCCAATCGATCATGACTTTGCGCGTCAGCTTGATGGTTTGGGGATTGACGGCGTTCAAGAAGAACATGGACGCTGCGGTGCCGGGATTGAAGCGCTTCTTGCCCATGCGGCGTAGTAAATCGCGCATGCCCATGGAAACATCGCCGAAGTCGATGCCGACCGGGCAGGGCGACTCGCATTTGTGGCAAACGGTGCAATGATCGGCCACGTCCGACAATTCGTCCCAGTGTCGAATCGACACGCCGCGCCGCGTTTGCTCTTCGTAGAGAAACGCTTCGATGAGCAACGACGTTGCCAAAATTTTGTCCCGGGGCGAGTACAGTAAATTTGCCCGCGGCACATGGGTGGCGCAGACCGGTTTGCATTTGCCGCAGCGCAGGCAATCCTTGATGGCGTCCGAAATCGTGCCGATATCGGACTGCTGCATGATCAGGGATTCATGTCCCATGAGGCCGAAGCTCGGCGTATAGGCGCGCCGCAAATCGCCCTGGGCCATCAGCTTGCCGCGATTGAAGCGGCCGTCCGGGTCAACTCGCTGTTTGTAGCTGCGAAATCCCCCAAGCTCCGCCTCCTCGAGATACTCGAGCTTGGTGATGCCGATGCCATGTTCGCCCGAGATCACGCCGCCCAGGTCGCGCGCGATGCGCATGATGCGCGCCACGGCGCGGTTGGCGGTGTGCAGCATCTCGTAGTTGTCGGAGTTGACAGGAATGTTGGTATGCACGTTGCCATCGCCCGCATGCATGTGCAGAGCGACGAACACGCGCCCCTGCAGCACGCGCTTATGGGCTGCGTCGCAATCGCCGAGCACCGACGCGTATGCAGCGCCTGCAAAAATCCGCGACAGCTGCGCGTGCACCTCGACTTTCCAGCTCACCCGAATACTTCTGTCCTGCAGCCGATCGAATATACGGTCGGCGTCGTCGGGGTCGTCCATCGCGCGCAGCAAGTACTGCCAATGGGCGCGCACCCCCTCGAGCAATTCGCGGGCCTCGGCGAGCCGGCCTGCGTCGCCATCCGCACCGCCGCCGCGCGCATCCGAGAAGTACTCCTGCAAGGCATCGAGCAGCTCGAGTTTATTGCGAATCGACAATTCGATGTTGATGCGCTCGACGGCGTCGGTGTAATCGCCCAGGCGCTCCAGCGGAATGACCACATCCTCGTTGATCTTGAACGCGTTGGTATGCTTGGCAATGGCCGCGGTATTGGCGCGATCCAGCCAGAATCTGCGCCGCGCATCGGCATTTACCGCGATGAATCCCTCGCCGCCGCGAATATTGGCAAGGCGCACGATGTGCGAGGTGGCCGCGGCCACCGCCGATTCATCTTCGCCGACGATGTCGCCGAGCAAAATCATCTTCGGCAAGCCGCCGCGTTTGGATTTGGCGCTGTAGCCCACGGCGCGTAGATAGCGCTCGTCAAGATGCTCGAGGCCCGCCAGCAAGGTGCCGTGCTGTATGGCGTTTGCGTCGAGGTAGCGCTTGATCTCCACGATCGTGGGAATGGCCTGGCGCGCCTGGCCGTAGAACTCGAGGCACACCGTGCGGGTGTGTTTGGGCATGCGGTGCAGAATGAAACGCGCGGCGGTAATCAAGCCGTCGCAGCCTTCCTTCTGCACACCCGGCAAGCCGCCCAAGAATTTGTCGGTGACATCCTTGCCGAGTCCGGTTTTGCGGAAAGCCGCACCGTCGATATCCAGTCTTTCACTGCGCAGAATTTTTGCCTGGCCTGCGGGCAGCGAACCGTCCTTCCATGTCAGCTGGAAGCTGGCAACGGGCACGTCATGAATCTTTCCCAGGTTGTGATTCAGGCGCGTGATCTCGAGCCAGTTACCCTCCGGATCCACCATGCGCCACCAGGCCAAATTGTCGACCGTTGTCCCCCATAACACCGCTTTCTTGCCGCCGGCGTTCATGGCGATGTTGCCGCCGATGCAGGAGGCATCCGCGGACGTGGGGTCCACCGCGAAGACGAAACCGGCGCGTTCCGCCGCTTCGCTGACGCGCCGGGTGATCACGCCCGCCGCTGAAAAAATGCTGGCCGCCGGAATGGTGCCGTCCGGCAGCGCCGTGGTTTCCACCGCGCCCAGGTGCTCGAGTTTCTCGGTGTTGATCACTGCCGACCACGGACTCAAAGGCACGGCGCCTCCGGTGTATCCGGTACCGCCGCCGCGCGGGATGATGGTGAGTCCCAATTCGACGCAGTCGCGCACCAAAGCGGGGATTTCCTCTTCGCTGTCGGGCATCAACACGAGAAACGGCAGCTCTACGCGCCAGTCGGTCGCGTCCGTGACATGCGCCACCCGCGAAAAAGCATCGAATCGAATGTTATCGGCGCGCGTGTGACGTAAGAATTGGCGCCGCGCGCGTTTGCGTTTGACGGCGACCTCGCCGAACTGCTGCTCGAAATGCCGCACGGCTTGAGCGGCGGCTTGCAGCAGCTCGCCGACCTTGGCGGCGCGCGTCGCATCGCTGGTGTCGCGGCGTTTTTCCACTTCGCCCAGGCGATGATGCATGGCTGCTATCAGCTGCCGCCGGCGTTTGGGATTGTCCAGCAAGTCATCCTGCAGATACGGGTTGCGCTGAACCACCCACATGTCGCCCAGCACTTCGTACAACATTCGCGCCGAGCGGCCGGTGCGCCGCTCGCTGCGCAGCCCGTCCAGAATCGCCCAAATGGGTTCACCCAGGAGGCGAATCACGATCTCGCGATCTGCGAGCGAGGTGTAGTTGTACGGAATTTCGCGCAGACGCGATTCCGGCTTGTGTTCCAGAGAAAGTCGCGCCGCGTCGGATATATCAGCGACGGCGTTCATGTTGATGATTTTACGCACGTGCGGGCCCTCAAGTCATTGTTTCGGCCGCCGTTATCCAACCCATGCAGTGCTCCCTTCATACCGTTCGCGACTTGGTAGCCCGCGATTTGACGTGCGATGAACTGCCAATTCCGTCCCTGCCGGAGGTTGCCGTACGCGTCGTGCGCAGCGGCAGCAAGAACTCCGGCAACGCCCATCTTTTGGCCGGCATCATCGGCACCGATTCGACTTTGAACACGTATGTGCTGCGAATCGTTGCTTCCGCTGCCAAGCGCCCGGTTTCGCCCATCCATACCCTGCAGCACGCGGTGGCGTGGCTGGGACTGGATGAAGTGGCGAACATCGCCTTTACACTCGCGCTGCAAGGAAAATTGCTGCACGTGAAGGGCCAGCAACGAAAGGCACGGCGGCTATGGCGTCACTCATTGGCGAGCGCGCTGTGGTCGCGGCAACTGGCGCATATGCTCCAGCGGGAAACCGGCCTTTGCTACCTGTGCGGCCTGCTGCACGACATTGGTAAAGTGGTCACGTTGGGCGCGGTACACGACGTTGCAGAGCGGCTCGGCCTGATGCTCACCGACGAGGACTACGATGCACTGATCGAGACATTCGGCCGCGACGTCGGCGCGCGAGTGATAGAAGCCTGGGCACTGCCGGCGCCGGTGCCCATGGTTATCTCGAACTCGAAGGCTTACGCGGCCGCCGGGGCGCTAAAATGGGAGAGCAACGTGGTCAATGTCGCGCACAAACTCGCGGATGTCAGCTTGCACGTCCCCGGCATGCTGACGCGCGATCTGCTGGTCGCCGATGCGGGTTATCGCGATCTCGGTTTGTCATCCGGCGACGCGGAGCCCCTGTTCGAGTCTGCTGCTGCCATCAGCGCCGAGCTGGATCGCTATTTGTCGCCGTAGGCCTCGCGTCAGCGCAATCCGGTTTCCTGGCGGGCGATGACGATGCGCTGAATTTCGCTGGTGCCCTCGTAAATCTCGGTGATTTTCGCGTCGCGAAAATAGCGCTCCAGGGGCATCTCCTTGCTGTAGCCCATGCCGCCGTGGATTTGCAGGGCCGCATGCGCATTGAACATGGCGGTTTCCGAGGCATAGAGCTTCGCCATGCTGCCTTCTGTCGTGGTGCGGACGGCGCTGCCTTTGGCCCCTTGTTTCGCCCAGGCGGCCTGCAGCATGAGCAGCCGGGATGCGGACAGGCGTGTTTTCATGTCCGCAATCTTTGACTGAATCATCTGGAAAGTGCCTATGGGCGCGCCGAACGCCTTTCTCTCCTTCACGTAGCTGAGCGCCGCGTCGTAGGCGGCGCGCGCAATGCCGTTCGCCTGCGCCGCGATGCCGACGCGGCCTTGGTCGAGAATGCTCATGGCGATGGCGAAACCGTTGCCCTCATCGCCCAAACGATTGGCGGCGGGAATTTTATAATCGATGAACTCGATCTCGCAGGTCGCGGATGCGCGAATGCCGAGCTTGGGCTCGGTCTTGCCGCGCACAAAGCCCGGCTGGCGGCAATCCAGAATGAATGCGGTGATGCCTTTGGCCTTGGCGCCGGGATTCGTGACGGCAAACATCACCATGTAATCGGCGACGGGACCCGAAGTGATCCAGGACTTTTTCCCGTTGAGCAGGTAGTGGGAGCCGTCCGTGGAGAGCACCGCGCGGGTGCGCATGTTGGCCGCATCGGAGCCTGATTGCGGTTCGGTGAGCCCGTAGCAGCCGATGGCCTTGCCGCTCGCCACCGGCGCGACGAAGCGGCGCTTCTGCTGTTCGTTGCCGAATTGCAATATTCCGCTGTTGTAGAGCGTGTTATTTACCGACACGATGGTCGCGTGGGCGGCATCGGCGTAGGCAATCTCCTCCATCATCAATACATAGCAGATGGAATCGAGGCCGGCTCCGCCGTATTCCTCGGGTACTTCCACGCCCATGAAGCCGAGCTCGCCGGCTTTGCGGATGTTGTCCTTGGGGAAATCGCCCGACAGGTCGAATTGCGCAGCGACGGGCGCGATCTCGCGCTGCGCAAATTCGCGTGCCGCGGCCTGGATCATCAATTGATTTTCGGTGAGCGAGAAGTCCATGTTTGCATTATCGTTGCATCCATGAAAAATAACACGCTCGTGAACCATCCGCCCGTCGTGACGCTTCCGCCGGACAACCGGCCGCTCGTGGCGCCCATCTATCAGTCGGTGAAGTTCAGCTTCGATGATACGAATGAAACGTTGCGCTATCAGCGTGGCGAACGCGAGGGTTTTTTCTACTCGCGTACCAGCAATCCGACCTTGCATCAATTGGAGCGCCTGCTGTGCGAATTGCAGGGTCGCGACGATTGCGTGCTCACCGGATCGGGCGTGTCCACCATCGCTGCAAGTTTGTTGGCGCTGTGCAAGAGCGGCGATCACATACTGCTGTTCGTCGAATCGTATGGCCCGACGCGCTACATCGTGCAGCATCTGCTGGCGAAATTCGGCGTCACCCACACCATGCTGTCGATCGAGGATTTGGCCGGGATCGAGCGGGTGCTCAAGCAGATGCCGACGCGCTTGGTGATATTCGAAAGTCCCACGAACCCCGTCACCAAAATTGCCGACATCGAACATCTCACCGCGCACGCACGGCAAGCAGGATGCCTCACCGTCATGGACAACACCTTTGCCGGTTTTCACAATCACGGCGCGTACGACGTCGACGTTTATTTGCACAGCCTGACGAAATACGCGTCCGGCCACGGTGATGTGATGGGCGGCGCCATCATCGCGCGTCACGCGCTCATCAGCGAGATGCGCAAGGACATCGGACCCATGGGACCGGCATTGGATCCGCATGCGGCCTTCCTGATCCAGCGCGGCATGCGCACCTACTTCGTGCGCTACGAGCGGCAGTGCTCCAACGCGCTTGCCGTCAGCGAATTCCTCGCGACTCATGCTCGCGTGAAGGCGGTTCACTATCCGGGCCTTCCGAGCCATCCCCAACATCTGCTGGCGCGGCGCCAAATGCAGGACTTCGGGGCCGTGGTGAGCATCGAATTGGACGGCGGCTACGCCGAGGGCGCGCGCTTCGCCGAATCCTTGGAGTATTTCTCCATCGCAGCCAGTGTCGGATCCACGGAGTCATTGGTCATGCCGCCTCAGCTACTGCACAGCAGCGGCTACACGGCAGAGCAGCGGGCCGCCTCCTTGGTGGGCAAAGGCACACTGCGCCTGTCCATCGGACTCGAAGACAGCGCCGATCTCGTCGAGGACCTAAGCCAGGCCCTCGACAGGGCATTTACGTAACCTTCACGTAACCCGTTGATTTAACGCGTTCATACTTAACATAAGCTGGAGGGCTCTCAAGCATCCCCGTGGCGTGCCGATCTAAGGCGGTACGAACGATCAAGGGTGGAAATGAGTCCTCAATCCGCAGTTGTTGTTTCCGCGTTGCACTCGCAGGCGGCCTATGCCTTTTTGAGCGGATCATTGGCGAGCCCGCAAAGCATTGCGCCGCTGCCCCGAGTTTGCGCGCAACTCGCGGAAATGACGGCGCAGCAGGCTATCGATGCGGCGCAGCTCGCCCGCTTGATTCAATCGGATCCTGCGCTGGCCGGGGAAATCATGCGAGCGGCGAATTCTCCCGCGCTCCGCCCGCGTTCGCCCATCGTTTCGCTGCAGCAGGCCGTCTCATGGCTCGGCGTAGGCGAGGTGCGCAACATTGCAATGGCGGTGATGCTGCGCGGTGAAGTATTCACGGCCCCCGGGCACGAACCCGAATCCGAAGAACTTTGGCGCGAGGCGTGGCTGGCGGCATTGTGGGGTAAAGAAATCGCGCGCGAGCGGCGCAAGCACGTGGAGAACGCCTTTCTCGCGGCCTTGATGCATCGCACGGGTGCCGCGCTCGCGCTGAAAATCCTCTCGGGTTTCGAGGCCGAGCAGCGCACCGTGATGGATGCTCAGTCCTTTGCCGATCTCGTGATCGAGTTCGAGTCGCGATTCGGGCGTCTATTGATGAGCAGCTGGCGCTTGCCCGATGATGTGCAGGACGCCGCCTGCGACTGGCGCAAGTACCGCGGCTCGCATCACAGCGATCTCGCGGGCACGGTGCATGCCGCGCATTTGTTGGCCACGCACACGCTGCATGCACCGCTCTTGGATGAGCAAGTGGTGCTCGACAATCCGGTGTTTGAACAGCTGGGTATTTTCCCGGACGAGCGGCGTGCGTTGCTCGCAAAACGCGATCACGTGCGCGCTCTGGCAGGCCTATAGATGCCGGCCGAATTCGATCTGATATGCCTCGGGTCGGGGCCGGCCGGTCAGAAAGCAGCGATTCAGGCTGCCAAAGCCGGGTTTCGCGCCGCCATCGTGGAACGCGAACCGCAAGTGGGCGGCTCGTGCCTGCTGTCGGGCACCATTCCGAGCAAGGCGCTGCGCGAACAGGCGCTTCGCTATCGGCGCATGCAAGGCGCCGCGAGTTCCTTGGCCGTGGAACTTCGCGGCGATGCGCCGTTATCGGCGCTACTGCATGGCGTTGACGAGGTGATTGCCGCGCAAGACCGCTATCTTCTCGCTCAGCTGCTGCGCAACCAAGTGGCATTGATTCGCGGGCGTGCCACGTTTCTGGACGCCCATCGCATCGAGGTGCAGCACCTGGACGGTTCGCGGCAAGTGCTGACTGCGCCGCGCGTGCTGCTCGCCACGGGCTCGCGGCCGCGGCACGTGCCCGCGATCGCAGTGGATCACGAACACATCGTCGACAGTGATTCCATCTTGAGTCTGCCGTACATTCCGCGCTCGATGCTGGTGCTCGGCAGCGGCGTCATCGCGTGCGAATATGCCTCCATCTTCGCAGCCCTGGGCTGCACGGTAACCGTGCTGGACAAGGCGGCCGAGCCGCTGGGTTTTTTGGATCCGGCGCTGCGCAGCGGATTTCTCGCAGGCTTTCGCGCCATGGGCGGCGAGTACTGCGGCGGTGCCGATGTCACCGGCGCACGCTTCGATGGATTCTCGCAGGTCGAAGTGACGCTGCGGGAAGGCGAATCGCTGGTTGCGGACATCGTGTTTGCCGCCTTCGGGCGCGTCGCGAACCTCGATGGCATTGGGCTCGACCCGCTCGGACTCGGCATCAGTTCGCGCGGCACCGTACAGGTGAACTCGCGATTCGAAACCAACATCCCCGGGATTTTCGCTGCGGGCGATGCCATCGGTCCGCCGGCCCTCGCATGCGCCGCCGCGGATCAGGGCCGGCGCGCCGCATTGGCTGCATTGGGGCTGGCGCCGCCCGCATTGACCAGCTTGGTGCCCACGGGTGTCTATACGATTCCGGAAATCGCCTGTGTCGGCCTCTCGCAGACCGACGCGGCAGCGAAGAAAATCGACATCATCGTCGGCCGCGCCGATTTTAGCGAGGTGGCGCGAGCCCACATCGCGGGCGAGCCGTCCGGGTTCTTGACGCTGTTGTGTGAGCGCGCCGGCGGACGCGTGCTCGGCGTGCAGGCATTGGGCGAGGGGGCCACCGAGCTCGTGCATCTCGGACAGGCGGCCATCGCCACCGGCGCTACCGCCGATTTTTTCATCGAGCAGATTTTCAATTTTCCCACGATGAGCGAAGCCTATCGAATCGCCGCGTTCGATATTTTGAAGCAGCGGGCGATGCCGCATGCCGCGCCGCTCAAAGTGGCCGGCGCCGCCCGCTGATTCCCGCTGCAGCCGCTACAAATTCTTGATGAGAATATCGGCGAATTCGCTGCACTTCACCTCGGTTGCACCGGGCATCAGGCGCGCGAAGTCGTAGGTGACGGTTTTCTGGGCAATCGATCGGTCCATCGCGGCGATGATGGCATCCGCGGCCTCGAGCCAACCCATGTAGCGAAACATCATTTCGCCCGACAGAATCACTGAACCCGGATTCACCTTGTCGAGATCGGCGTACTTCGGTGCCGTGCCATGCGTGGCCTCGAATACGGCGTGACCCGTCATGTAGTTGATGTTGCCGCCGGGCGCTATGCCGATGCCACCCACTTGCGCGGCCAGCGCGTCCGACAAATAGTCGCCGTTGAGATTCATGGTGGCGACCACATCGAATTCGTCGGGGCGCGTCAGCACCTGTTGCAGGGTGATGTCCGCGATGGCATCTTTGATGATGACCTTGCCGGCTTTTTTCGCCGCATCCATCTCGGCGTTTGCTGTCTTTTCATCCTTGGCGGCTTTGATGCGCTCCCATTGCTCCCAGGTGAAGACCTGTTCGGGGAATTCGCGCTCGGCCAATTGGTAGGACCAGCCGCGAAACGCACCCTCGGTGAATTTCATGATGTTGCCTTTGTGCACGATCGTCACGCTCTTGCGCTTGTTGTCGATCGCGTACTTGACCGCGGCGCGAAACAAGCGCTCGGTACCTTGCTTCGAAGCGGGCTTCAGGCCGATTCCGGAGCTATCCGGGAAGCGGATCTTGGCGAATTGCTTCGGAAAGTTCAGCTTGAAAAGATCGAGAAATTTCTTGCACTCGGCGCTGCCTTCCTCGAACTCGATTCCGGCGTAGATGTCTTCGGTGTTCTCGCGGAATATCACCATGTCGACTTTTTCGGGCGTCTTGACGGGGGAGGGCACGCCTTTGAACCAGCGCACCGGTCGCAGGCACACATAAAGATCCAACATCTGGCGCAACGCGACATTCAGGGAGCGAATGCCTCCACCCACGGGCGTGGTGAGCGGCCCCTTGATCGAAATCAAATAGTCGCGGCACGCCGTGACGGTCTCGTCGGGCAGCCAGGTGTTGTAAGCCTTATTGGCTTTCTCGCCGGCAAAAACTTCCATCCAGTGAATCTTGCGCTTGCCGCCGTAGGCCTTTTGGACGGCGGCGTCGAACACGCGGACGCTCGCCCGCCAGATATCGCGGCCGGTGCCGTCGCCTTCGATGAAAGGGATGATGGGCTGATCGGGCACCCGCAATTTGCCGCTCGAGATGGTGATCTTCTCGCCCCCGACGGGGATTTGCAGGTGGACGGGCTTGGCGTCTGACATTCGTGGGCTCCTGTAAATTCAGCCGCAATGCTAGCATGCGCGACCGGAGACCCGCATTGCGTACCTTGACTTCAACACCTTCCAAGGACGGCTTCCGCATGCCCGCGGAGTTCGAACGGCATTCAGGCTGCTGGATGCTGTGGCCTGAACGATCGGACAATTGGCGCAATGGCGCCAAGCCCGCTCAGGCGGCATTCGTGGCGGTTGCGTCGGCGATCGGCTCCTCGGAACCTGTGAGCGTGGGCGTTTCCGCCGCGCAGTTTCAGAACGCGCGCGCGCGCTTGCCGAGTAACGTGCGCGTGGTGGAGATAAGCAGCAACGATGCGTGGATGAGGGACTGCGGTCCCACCTTCGTGATCGACCGCAAGGGCCGGCGCCGTGGGGTGGATTGGAGCTTCAATGCCTGGGGCGGTCTTGAAGGAGGGTTGTACTTTCCTTGGGATCGCGACGATGAGGTGGCGCAAAAATATTGGAGCTGGAGGGTGC
>Ga0210387_10000820_pt1 | contig 22742 bp, 21 predicted proteins | sample IncBWC7OmetaG_FD_160108 | JGI IMG/M metagenome (GOLD analysis project Ga0210387, IMG submission 160108) | Forest soil microbial communities from Barre Woods Harvard Forest LTER site, Petersham, Massachusetts, United States - Inc-BW-C-7-O ...
CGGGGTCATATCCGGTCGATCCCCTCGATCATCACGAGCAGGATCAGGAACATCGCGACCCCGAGAACTATGGCGACTGCGTCCATGACTGCACTATTGGCGAGCGGCCATCACGGCCACGTGACGATCCGCCCGGTGGGCATAACGATTTCGTGACGATCCCTCGGCTGGCAAACCGGTGGCCGACAACGATCAGCGAACCGGCGGGCGGGGAGTCAGCTGCGCAACCGCTTCGTATGGCGACAAGCGGCTTGTGGCTTGCCGGCAGATGATTGTTTCGAGTAGAGGTTTGCCCACGTGGACGGCCGGTCGGCGACCGGCTACGGCGACAAGCTGTGATCCGGGCGGGTCGAGCCCGAGTGGTGACTACGCCGCGAACCTGTAGCCGACACCCGGATCGGTGACGATGTAGCGCGGCACCGGACCGTCGGGCTCGAGCTTTCCTCGCAGCCGCGCGATGTGCGTGCGCAGCGCCTGCACGTCCTCGGCATATCCGGGGCCCCAGACCTCCACGAGCAGCGAGCGGTGCGTCATCAGCCGTCCGCGATTGCGCGCGAGCACCCGCAGGAGGTCGAACTCGATCGGCGTCAGATGCACGAGCTCGCCCTCGCGACGCACCGTGCGCGCGGCGAGGTCGATCTCCAGCCCCTCGGTCTCGATGCGCGGCTCCTGCCCCGGCGATGCGCGCCGCAACGCGGCCTGCAGTCGCGCCACCAGCTCGCGCGCGCCGAAGGGCTTGGTCACATAGTCATCCGCGCCGGCCTCCAGCGCGCGCACCTTCTGCTCCTCCTCCCCCACCGCCGAGAGCACCAGGATCGGCATCTCACTCCACTCGCGCAGCCTGCGCGTGACCTCGATCCCGTCGCCGTCCGGCAACACCAGATCGACGATCGCCGCCTGCGGCGGACGCACGGCCGCGCGATCCAGCGCCTCCCCCGCCGACTGCGCCGCCACGACCTCGAACCCCGCGTCGCGCAGCACGACCCGCAGCGCCCGCAAAATCTGCAGCTCGTCGTCCACGACCAGCACGCGTGGCGCGTCCGGCTCAGCCATCGTTCTCGCCGGCCGCGCGAGGCTCGCCCGGTAGGACCGCGCCGGGCACCGCGCCGCCCTCGGCCCCGATCGCGCCGCGACCGGCGCTCGCGCCCGTGACCGCCCCAACGGGAAGCTCGTGCGCCTGCTCGGACGGCACAACCGGATCGAGCGGCAGCTCGAACACGAACGTCGCGCCCTGCCCGGGCAGGGACTCGACATACAGCTTGCCCCCGTTGGCCTGCACGAACCCGCGCGCGATCGCCAACCCGAGGCCCGAGCCGCGGTGCCCGCCGCTGGCGGTGCCCGCGCGGTAGAACGGCTCGAACACCCGCTCCAGCTGCAGCGGCGGGATGCCGGGTCCGCGATCGACGATCCGCACGATCACGCGGTCGTTCTCCCCCGTGTGCGTGCGCACCGCGCGAGCGCGCACCGACACCGGATGCCCACCCGAATGTCGCCGGGCGTTCTCGAGCACGTTCACAAGCGCGCGCTCCAGCTGTGCCGAGTCCGCCCGCACCAGCGGCAGTTCGCGGTCGACGGACAGGGCGAACTCGTCCGCCTTCGCGCTCAGCTCCTCGAGCGCCGCGCCGAGCACCTCCTCCACCGAGGTCCACTCGCGGTGCGGCTCGGCCACGCCGGCCTCCAGGCGCGACTGGTCGAGCAGGTTCTCCACCAGACGCGAGAGGCGCCGCGTCTCCTGCTCGATCACCGACGCCAGTTCCTCGCGCTCGTGCTGTGAGAGCCCCGGCAGCGCGACCGCCTCCCCCGCCGCGGAGATCGCCGTCAACGGCGAGCGCAGGTCGTGGGATACAGCCCGCAGCACCGCCGTCTTGACCACATCCGCGCGGCGCAGCGACGCCGTCTCGACCACCTCCCCCAACAGCGCATCGCGCTCCAGCGCCGCGCTCAACAGCGCCTCGAGCGCAGGAACCACCCGCTCTTGCAGCCGGCGCAGGCTCGCCTCCGGAGTGTCCGCTCCGACCAGCAGCGTCCCCAGCCGGCGGGTACCTTCACGCAACGGGAACGCGACGCGGCGCTCGTCGCCCTCGACCGCCTCCATCTCGATCGCCGCCGAGTGCAGTCCCAGTACCTGCGCCAGCCGCGCCGCGGCCGTCGGCAGCGCCTGCGCAAGGTTGTTGCCCCGCAACAGCAACCGCGCCATCTCCGCGGCCAGATCGGCCTCACGCCGACGCTCCTCGGCCTCGCGCGTACGTGCGCGTGTGATCTCCGCGACCGAGCTCGCCAGCGCAGCCGCCACCACGAACGCGACCAACGCCACCCAGTTGTTGGAGTCACGGATCTGAAACTGCCCGACGGGCGGCAGGTGAAAGAAGTTGAAGGCCGCCGCGCCCAGCACGGCGGTGAGGACCCCCAGCCACGCCCCCCACACGGCCGAGACGACGAGCACCGCCAGTAGATACACGACCCCCAGCGAGACCACCGGGGCGATCTGCTTGAGCGGGTAGATCAGCAGCGTGCACACCGCCACGGCCACGATCGCAACCAGCACCCCTATGCGCTTGGGCGGAGGCTCGTTGGCCAGCAGGAATCCGAACGGGCGTCGCATCTCGCGCTTCAGCGTAGGGGTTGGCGAGCTCCGATGGTGGACGGGCAGCCCGCACCCGGTCCGGGAACGTGAACGGGGCGGGACCGAAGTCCCGCCCCGTTCTTGCGCCCTGCGCGGTGAGGCCAGATGTCAGCCGAGCTTCACCGTTTGGTCGAAGCCGCTCACGCCGTCCGGCGTGTCGATGGCGACGCGCAGCGTGTAGCTGCCCGAGGACAGCGACTTGCCGCTCGACAACGTCGCGCTCGCGTGGGCTCCGTGCATGAGCATGTGCGAGCTCGCCAGCACGTTGGGGCCCTTGGCGATGCGCAGGCTGAGCGTCTCCCTACCCTTGTGCGAGCCACTGCCGCCCGAGACGGTGCAGCTCACGTGGACGTGCCTGCCGGCCCGCTTCCCGGAGGCTTTGCAGCTCACCTTCGGGCCGCCCTTGCCGTGGTGACCCTGAGAGCCGCCGTCGTCGCCGGAGCCCTGTTGCCCTGCGCCGCTCTGAGTGCCCCGTCCACTGTCACCCTTGCCGCCCTGGCCGCCGCCGGAACCGCCCTGGCCCTGGTTGCCGGAGTCGCCTCCACCAACAACCTCGCCGGTCGTTTCGTCGATGATCAGCTTCGGTGCGCGCGGGCCGTTCGGGTTGAAGTCGAACATGTTCCCGAGCGAGCCCGCGACGGCGTCGGTCGATCCGCCGCCGATGCGTCCCAGCTCCCAGTTGTCCTCGATGAACTTCGTTATCGAGCTCTGATCGGTGAGCGTGTTGTCGACGTAGTTCTGCTTGGCCCATGGCGAGATCACCATCAGCGGCAGGCGCGGACCGAAGCCACAGCGGTCGTTCTCGAAGCCCGCCGGGGGCGTCGCGGGGACGTGGCCGCACTGACCGGGCCCGTTGAGCGCATCCGACGGTCCGTCGGATGAGCGCACGATCGGTCCCATCACGTGGTCATACCAACCGTCCGAGTCGTCATAGGCGATCACGATCGCCGTGCTCGACCAATCCGGCGAGGACTGGATCTGATCGATCGTGTTCGCCAGGAACCGCTGTTCGTCCAACGGGTCGGAGTACCCCGCGTGTCCGTCCTCGTACGCCGGAGCCTTCAGGAACGACACCGTCGGCATGTTGCCGTGTTTGAGCGTTTCATAGAAATACGACAGGTCGTACTGGTGGTTGGCCTGATCGGTGGTGCCCACGGCCGCCTCCGAGGTCGGCGGCAGGTGGTGGGGGTTGGCGGTCGAGGCGTAGTACTGGAACGGCTCGTGGTGCTGGATGTAGTCGGCGACGGTCGCGCCCGCGACGTTCACATGTGAGGCACCGCATACCGCCTTGCCTTCTTTCGTTCCCGTAGGCGTGAACCCACCCTCGAACCAGCCCCAGGTGATGTTGTGGGCGTTGAGCAGATCGCCGATGTTCTTGCCCGTCATGCTCGCCGTCGTACCGCTCGAGCAATCGTCGAACGTCGGGTCGGCATCATTGATGATCGTGCCGTTCTCGAGCGTCCCCGGGAGCGGCCCGGTCGAGGTCGCGCCACCGTTGTCGCCGCTGATCAGGTTGATCGCGCCCGGCGTCGACGGTCCGAACACGGTGTCGAACGAGTTGTCGCTCAGCGCGTAGTGTTGAGCGTAGTTCCACAGGCCCGTGACCGTGTTGCCGTCGTAGTAGTCCATCACGATCCCCTTGTTCGTGCAGCCGCCACCGGCCGTGAACTGGACGAACTGATCCATCAACCCCTCGTCGGCCGCTTTCTGCTCGGCCGAGTAGGCGTGCCCCTGATCGCAGGTGACCGCTTCGGAGCGATCCAGGCGCGTGGGATTGTCGAGATTGGGGTTGTCACTCAGCAGCGTGCTCGACAGGCCGTTGACCGACGGCGTGCCCGGTTTCGCGGTGAACCCCGGCTCGCCCGCCGGGTTGGTCGCGTTCGGGTAGGTCCCGAAGTAGTGGTCGAACGAGATGTTCTCGTCGAAGATCACGACGACGTGCTTGATCGGCGTTGTCGAGGGCGGTCCGGTGGGTGAATCGGCGCTTGCCATCGCCAAGCCAACGGCGATCACCACAGCCGCCACCAGTCCCGCACCCACGCCCGCGAACAGCTTGCGGTTGCGCAACGGAGTCTCCTTTTCCTTGTCCTGTGGACTTGCTGACTTCGGGCGACGCACACCCACCCCGCGCCGCCCGTCACCCGTTCCGACGACGCCTGCGCATCCTGCGTCAGCCCGCGCAGCGCAGTGTTGCTCGACGGTGACATCGCTGTTAACAGGTTGAGAAACATCGCGATTCTGTAAATGTTTTGTTACCTGTTAATGATTTGTGCATTACATGCCCGTAACAGACTCGTTTCGTGCTTCGATTAGCTTCACACGCCGTGACCGGCAAACCGTCGAGACGACGCCTGCCACTGATACCGATCACAATCGCGGGCATGACGTGCATAAGCGCGTTCCTGGCACTCACCGCGCTCGGGGTCGGCGGAGGGGACAGTTCGAGCGCCGCCGGGCGCACGCCGCGCACGACACCGCATCCGATCGGCGCGATCCAGGCCTACTCGGAAGCCGACGCCAAGCGCAACGGCGCCGCGGGTGAGGGCGGAGCGCCGCCGGTCACCGAGCTGGTACCTGTCTCACCGGCCGCGTTCGTCGAGCCGATCGCGCGCTACAAGCTCTACTCGGCCGGCCAACTGCAGATAATGCTCGGCTACATCGCCCACTTGCGAAGCGCGCTGCAGGACCGCCAGCCGGCAGCGGCGCGCGCAGCGTGGCGGGGAGCCTATGAACACTGGCTGCACCTGGGCGCTGTGTACGGCGCTTTCGGAGCACTCAACGACGGGATCGACGGCGCCCCTGGAGGGCTGCCGAGCGGTGTCCGCGATCCACGGTTCACAGGACTGCACCGTTTGGAACAGGGACTGTGGCAAGGCGCCCGCGAGACCGCACTGCTCGGCGTCGCGATACGCCTCGGTGACGATGTCCGGTTGTTGCTGAGGCGCCTGCCGAGCGTGCAGATCACGCCGCTGGAATACGTGACCAGGGCGCACGAGATCCTCGAGGACGCCCAGCGCGATCTGCTCAGCGGCGCCGACGTGCCATGGAGCGGCGAAGGCGTGCTCGCGACAGCCGCCGGCCTGGAGGCCACGCGTGAGGTGCTGGCCACGCTGCGGTCGCTGCTGGACGGGCGCGAAGGCACGATCGAGACCGTCGAATTCAGTCTCGCGCGCCTCGCCGACGCGCTCGCGGCCATCCGGCGCGAGCACGACGGGCACTGGCCGACGGCGAGTCAGCTGAGCCAACGGCAGAGCGAGCTGCTGAACGGGACCCTCGGGGCTGCGCTGGAGGCGCTCGACGCGGTCCCGGGCACGTTGGAGACACGGGTCCCACCGTCGATCCCCTCGCTGCCGAGCCCGTCGCGATGAGCCCGCTCGACCGTCGCCAGTTCGTGGGGCGCTCGCTGGCGCTGCTCGGCGCCGGGGGCCTCGGGGCGCTCGCGGGCGCCGAGGCCGAGCGAGACGGCAGCGCGAGCGCCCAGAGCCTCTCCCCTGCGGCGCTGGCCCGGCGCGCCGAGCAGAGCTCGCTCGCGGCGGCGATCCCGTTCGACGCGGTCCACCAGGCGGGGATCCTCACGCCGGCGCCCGCCCAGGCGACGTTCGCCGCACTGGACGCGATCGCCCCGGATCGGCAGACGCTCGCCGAGGCGCTGCAACAGCTGAGCACGCGCGCGCGCCAGCTCACACAGGGAGGGGCCTATCCGCGCCTGGAGGTCGACGACCCGCCCGCGGACTCGGGCGTGCTCGGGCCGATCAACGCCCCCGACGCGCTGACCGTCACGATCGCCTTCGGCGGCTCGCTGTTCGACGACCGCTACGGGCTTGCGTCCCACCGTCCGCGCAGGCTGACGCAGATGCCCAACTTCCCCAACGACGACCTGGACCCGACACGCAGCCACGGCGACGTGCTCGTGCAGATCTGCGCCGGGCAGCGCGACACGGTCGTGCACACGCTGCGCGAGCTCGTGCGCAGCGTGCGCGGATCACTGCAGCAGCGCTGGGCGATCGATGGCTTCTCGAGCGCCCGGCGCGGGCCCTCGCCGCACAACAGCCCGCGCAACCTGTTCGCCTTCCGCGACGGCACCGCCAACCCCGACGTGAGCGACTCAGCGCTGATGAACCGCCTGATCTGGGTGCAGGCCGGCGCGGGCGAGCCCGCCTGGGCCACCGGCGGCTCCTACCAGGTCGTGCGCGCGATCAGGATGCACGCCGAGTTCTGGGACCGGGTCGGGCTGGCCGAGCAAGAGGAAATGATCGGACGCCGCCGCGACACCGGCGCCCCGCTGGGCGGGACCGAGGAGTTCCAGGACCCGCGCTATGACCTCGATCCGCAGGGCAAGCGGATCCCTTTGACCGCGCACATCCGCTTGGCGAATCCGCGCACCGCCCCCACCGCCGATCAACGCATCCTCAGGCGCGGCTTCAACTACCACCGCGGCTTCGACACCGCCGGACAACTCGATCAGGGGCTCGTGTTCGTCGCCTTCAACCAGGACATCGAGCGACAGTTCGCCACGATCCAGCGCCGACTCTCCGAAGAGCCGATGGTCGACTACATCACGCCGGTCGGCGGCGGCTACTTCTTCGCCCCACCCGGCTCGCGCGGCCCCACCGATTGGGTTGGTGCCGGATTGTTCGTCTGAGGTTCTACCCTTTGCTCAAGCCGTTTCATGCACAAACCGAGGAGCTTGGCATGGAGGCCATATGAGAAGCATGAGGGCAGACGCATGAGGGCATCAGCCAGACGAGCCACGTCCACGTCGCTGAGCATTCTGACGGTCGCCGCGGCACTGACCGCCACGCTCGCTGCGCCCGCGGGTGCAGCACTGTCGCCATCGGCCTACCGCGTCGGCGCGCTGTGCTCGATACCCCCGCCGGGCTACTCCGGCTGCCTGGGGCTGCGGCTCGTAGCCAGGCATCCCTTCTCGCTTCGCGGCTCGCGGCGATCGGCGCCCGCGACACCCGGCCCCGCTCGCCCGGCCCTGGAACGCGAAGAAGTCGTCGAACCGCCGAGAGGCAGCCTGTCACCTCAGAACCTGCTCGGTGCCTACAACCTCTCCGGCCAGCCGGCGCCCGCGACACAGCAGACCTTGGCGCTCGTCGACGCGTTCAACGACCCGACCGTCGAACACGACCTCGAAGTCTTCGACAGGCAGTACGGTCTGCCCACCTGCACGACGGCCGACGGCTGCTTTACGAAGGTCGAACTGCGCGGGGGCAACCACAACACCCTTCCACCGACGAACGCCGGCTGGGCACAGGAGATAGCCACAGACGTGGAGGTCGCCCATGGCGTCTGCCAGAGCTGCAAGATCCTGCTCGTGGAGGCTCATTCGAACAACAACGCAGACCTCGAAACGGCCGAGGAACGGGCCTTCCAGCTCGGAGCGAGCGAGATATCAAACTCGTGGGGCGGGCCCGAGCAGCGCGTGAGCGCACAGGAAGACGACACGGACGCGTTCAACCACCCCGGGATCGTGATCACGGCCGCCTCGGGCGACAACGGCTACCTGGACTGGGGACTCGAAGAAGCCTCCGAACGGGGCTTCGCCGACTATCCGGCCTCCTCTCCCCACGTGGTCGCGGTCGGCGGCACGCATCTCAATCGGACCGCCGGCGGGGCCTGGAAGGCAGAGACCGTGTGGAACGGCGACGGCGCCGGCGGAGGCGGCTGCAGCGTGCTGAGCGCGCCCGCCTGGCAGCAGAGCGTGGCCGACTGGTCGACCGTCGGGTGTGGCTCCCACCGCGCGGTCGCCGACGTCTCGGCCGACGCCGACCCCTACACGGGCGTAGCGATCTATGACTCCACATGGGTCACACAGGGCGAACTGGAATATCGCGGCTGGGCCCCGATCGGCGGCACCAGCGTGGCCTCGCCGATCATCGCCTCCACGTTCGCCCTCGCGGGCGGCGCCGGCACGGGCTCGGGCGGGAAAGCGGTGGCCTATCCCGCGCAAACGCTGTACGAAAACCTCGCCGCCGACCCCGGGGCCCTGCACGACGTGACCTCAGGCTCCAACGGCGCGTGCACCAAGGGGTTCGACATCAGCACCGGCGCCTCCAACTGCACGCTCGCCGAAGAGGACGCCTCGTGCTCGGCCACGGCGATCTGCCTCGCTCGCACCGGCTATGACGGCCCGACCGGCGTCGGCACCCCGCACGGAATCGGGGCATTCGAGTCCGCGGGCGAAGCGGAGCGCATCAGGCAGCTCGAAGAACAGAAGACCGCCGAAGAAAAACAGGCCGCCGTAGAACAGAAGGCCGCGGAAGAACAGAAAGCCGAAGCAGAACGCCTGGCCGAACGAAAAGCCGAAGCAGAACAACAAGCCGCCGAAGAACGGCGGGCCGAAGAAGAACGACTGCGGTTCGCGGAAAAGGCCAAAGCGGCCAAAGAAATCGCCGAAGCCGAAGAACGAGCCAGAGAGGCAGCCGAAGCCGAAGGCCGCGCCCGCGAAGAAGCCGCGGCGGGCGGCACGTCACCCGGCAACACCTCAAGCGGCGCGGGCGCCGGCGGCAGTCCTCTATCCGGCGGCCCCCTCCGCGCGCCGACACTCGCAGCGGTCACGCCGAGCGTAACGGCGCTCGCGCTCACCAGAGCCGCGACAGCGGTGCTGCACCACACCGGACCGCGCGCCTCGCGCGTGGCGTTCGCGTTCACGTTGAACGTGGCCGCGCGGGTGCGCCTCACGCTTGCCAAGCGGGTCATCGTGCACGGGCGTGGTACCCACTGGCAGACGCTGCCCTTCTCGCGCACGATTCCCGGCCGGTACGGGCGCAACAGCTCACACTTGAGCGCACCCGGAACACTCTCGTCGGGACGCTACCGGCTGACGCTCACGCCAACGGGCGGGAGCGCGCGGGCATTGACTTTTGCCGTCGGCTGAGTCGGTGAGAAGCAGGTCGGCCAAGCGGAGGACTCACCCGCGCCGGGCGCCCCTTCCGGTTCCGGCATCCCTTCCGGTTCCGGCATCCGTCCGGGTCTCCGGACCGGCATCCGCCGAGCCGGCCCCGAAACGTCCCTCGACTCCACGCTCGACTCGCTCGCCGTGCTCGGTCAGACGCCAGGCGTTTGGGGCGCCGCGCGATGTGCCTTCGCTCTGATTGGAGATCACGCCGGCGGCCTCTAAGCGTGAGAGGAGCTTGGAGATCTGGCCCTGATCGACGATGCCGGCACGTTCGGCGATCTCGCGGTTGCTGGCGCCCGGATAGCGCGCGATCGCCTGCAGCACGCGGCCTGTGCGGTAGGTGAGACGCACACCGAGGTCCTCGTACTCCGTGGGAGCTCCGACGGCACCCGAGCCCCGAGCGGGAAGGCGCAGCGTCGGGGCGGGACGAGCCAGCTCGCGCCGGGCCGCGCCCGCACCCAGATAGGGGAGCGCGATCAGGCTCATCAGCGAGCCGAACAACTCGATCGTCGGGCGCTCGTCGGACGGCTCGGCATCCTGTGCGAGCAGACGCGTCTGGATGACCGTCGCCACCGCCCCGACCACGCCCTCGGCCACCACCGCCGGGGGTTCGTTGCGACCGGCCGCACCCTCGGCGCGCCCGCGGTCGATGACCTCCCACAGGACCGACTGCACCTCGATGCGGCGGCGCAACAACACGGGACCGCCGCTGAGCGAGTGCACGATGCAGAGCCGTCCCAGTGCGGGCTCGTCGTCGAGGAACCGCAGCAGTTCAGCCAGTCCCGCTCTGATCGCGTCCCGCCAGCGCGACTGGGCGGAGTACGCGGGCGCGACGCGCTGAGCGGCTCGCTCGACGCCGAGGTCGAACGCGCCCAGCAAGGCAGCGTCGCGATCGACGAAGAACTCGTTGAAGACGCGACGACTGACTCCCGCCCGGGCGATCGTGTCGCCCAGTGTCAGCGCCGCGACGCCTCGCTCGGCCACGAGCGCGGCCGTAGCCTCGAGGATCTCCGTTCGCTGCGTCTCCTCCACGTGGCTCCTTCATTGCGGCCACGCGAGAACAGTCCGGACCTCTCCGCCTTCCCCCAGCCACTGTTTATATCCCCTGTCAGCTTGAGAGTACCAATAGAAGCTATCTGCTTAATGTCCAACGATCGAGTGCGTGCAAGACGCGCTGCACAACCCCCGGAACGCTTGTGCTCGAAGGGCTTGCGGGCTAGCTTGTCCGGTCCCATGCGCCCTTCTCAACGAACCCTGGCCGGCACGGCCGCCGTCGCTGCCATCGCTGCATTGATCGCCGTACCGGGCGCGATCGGCTCCACGTCGGGCAGCCTGGAAAGCCGTATCGCGACATCGCGTGCACGGGAAGGCGAGCTACGTTCGGGCCTAGGTGCCGACACGCATCAGATCGAGGGGTTCCAGGGCAGCATCGACGATCTGCAAACGCGGCTGAGCGCGCTGGAATCAAGCCTGAGCGTCGAGCGCAGCGTGTTGTCAAGCCTGCGCGCGCAGCTGCGCGCGGCCCGGGCGCGCCTGGGCTCGCTGCAGGTTCAGCTCGCGCGCGACCGCCAGGTGCTGGTGGCCCAGGTCGTCGCCTCGTATGAGTCCCCGCCGCCGGACATCGCCACGGTGGTCCTGCAGGCGCACGGCTTCGCCGACCTGATCGAGCGCGTGGACGATCTGCAGGCGATCTCACGCGAGAACGCGACGGCGACGACACACGTGGCGCAGGAGCAGAAGCTCGTGACCGCGCAGGCCAAGCGCCTGGCGGCGCTGGAGGCCAGCCACGCGCGCGAGACGAGCGCGGTGCTCGTGCAGCGCGACGAGGTCGCACAGCTGCACCTGGCGCTGGTGAACCGGCAGCTGCAGTACATCCGCGCGCGCGACCGCAAGAGCTCGGAGCTGGGCGCTCTGCAATCGCACAAGCGCAGCCTCGAAAGCGAGCTCGACAAGCTCGCGGCCAGCGAACTCGCCGCCGAGGGAGTCGCGGGCGCCTACACCGGCCCGATCGGCGAATTCACGCCCACGCCCCAGGGCTCATACGGCTTCTTCCCGGCGCCCGGCACGAACTACGGCGTCGGCGAGGAGCCCACGCTGGCCGAGCATCTGAACGCGCTGGGAATCGCCCTGCACATACACCTGATCGGCATCTCCGGCTACCGCTCGCCAGCGCACTCGGTCGAGGTCGGCGGGTTTGCCGACGATCCGCACACGCGCGGCGAAGCCTCGGACACCCCGGGCGTTGAGGGAGTGCCCCAGGCGACGCTCGCGCGCTTCGGCCTCATCCGCCCGTTCCCGGGCGCGGCCGAGGCCGATCACATACAGCTGCTCGGCAGCCGCTACTAGCCCCCGAAAACGCAGTGGTGTTGGTGTTCCAGCTTGTGCTGGTAGGAGGCCAGCTCTTTGGCCTGTTTGGTGTTGATTGAGCCTTTCGAGCTGTGTTTCTTGTAGTAGGCGGTGTAGGTTTTGATGCACTTGGACGACGACCAGCGCGAGCCGGCGAGGGCCGCTGGAGCGAACGTGCCGGTGAGCCCGATCGCCGCGGTCGCGCCGAGCGCGAGGATGCGTGTGCGGATCATTCGTGATTCCCCCTGTATGAGTTGGACTGGCGCGGCGGAGTCTATGCGGGGTCCAAGCGCGCGGGCGCGCCGTAGGGCGTGAGCACCTCGGGCAGCGCGACCGAGCCATCGGCCTGCTGACCGTTCTCGAGCAGCGCGACGAGCGTGCGTCCGACGGCGATGGCGGTGCCGTTGAGCGTGTGCGGCGGTTCGGTGCCGCGCTCGGCGCGCACGCGGATGTTCAGGCGCCGCGCCTGGTAGTCGGTGGTGTTGGAGCAGGAGGTCAGCTCGCGGTAGGCGCCGTAGCTTGGAAGCCAGGCCTCGCAGTCGTACTTCTTGGCGGCCGAGTTGCCGAGATCGGTGACGGCGATGTTGACGACGCGATAGGCGAGACCGAGCGCGGCGAGGATCTGCTCCTCGATCGCGAGGATGCGCTCGTGCTCGGCGGCCGAGTCGGCGGGCGCGACGAAGCTGAACATCTCCACCTTGTCGAACTGGTGCACGCGGAAGATCCCGCGCGTGTCCCTGCCGGCGGCGCCGGCCTCGCGGCGAAAGCAGGGCGAGAAGCCGGCGTAGCGCAACGGCAGGTTGTCGGCCTCGAGGATCTCGTCTGCGTGCAGCGACGCGAGCGCGACCTCGGAGGTGCCGACGAGGTAGAGGTCGTCCTCTGGAAGCGCGTAGATCTGCTGCTCGGTGTCGGGCAGGAACCCGGTCCCGTACAGCGCCTGCTCGCGCACGAGCACGGGCGGGATCACGGGCTGAAAGCCATGGGCGCCCAGGATCTCGAGCGTCCAGCGCACGAGTGCGAGCTCGAGCAGCACGAGGTCGCCTTTGAGGTAGGCGAAGCGTGAGCCGGACAGGCGCGCGCCGCGCTCCATGTCGATGCGCGAGCCGGCGAGGTCGAGGTGGTCTCGTGGCTCGAAGGCGAACGTGGGCGGCTCGCCGACGGTGCGCACGAGCTCGTCCTCGGGACCCGGAGCGGCGCTCGGGTCGGGCATGTTGGGCAGTGGCGCAAGGGCCTGCCGGAGCTCCTCCTCGACGCCCGCGAGCTCGCGCTCGAGCTCCTTCACGCGCCCTGCCACCTCGCGCATCGCAGCGATCTCCCGCTCGCGCGCGTCGGGGTCGGGCGCGGATGAGATGCGCGTGTTGGCCTCGTTCTGCTCCCCGCGCAGCCCCTCCAGCTCGGGCAGCAGATCGCGGCGACGGGCGTCCAGCTCAAGCGCGCGATCCAGACCGGCGGCCGCATCGGGCCCGCGACGGCCGAGGGCGGCACGAGCGGCATCGGGGTCGGCGCGGATCAGCTTGAGGTCGAGCACGCTTGGGAGCCTACCCGTCCCGCCCGCTCTCCCCAAGCACGCGATGCGATGGATCTCAGGAGCGCTCGGGCAGGCCGCCCGCGACCTGCGATCGGGCCGGCAAGCGAGGCCGAGGGCCGCTACTTGGTGGAGAGCGTGATGTTCGTCGTCGGCACGTGCTGGGCCTGCGAGCCCGAGTAGTGCGCGAGGAATTCGGCGACGTCCTGGGCGTCGTCGCCGAGGACGATGTTCTCGGGCATGATCGCCCCCGAGAAGCCGCCGTTGCGGATCGCGTAGAGAACCTGTTCGACGTTCTCCTTGCGGATGTTGAAGTTGGGACCGTTGGTCTTGACACGATCCTTGATCGACGTCGCCGAGCCCTCGGCGCCGACGACGGAGAGCGTGTGGCAGCCCGAGCAGTGGTCGCGGAAGAGGACCGAGCCGCGGTAGTAGGGGCTGGCCTTGGGCACCTGGTTGCCCTGGGACCCACAGGCGCCCAGGACCGCGGCGCAGGCGAGCAGGACCATCGTGGCGAGCAGCTTCATGCGAGCGGGAATATATAGGCCACCGCGTCAGAAGCCGTGAGCAGTGCCGGCGGCGCGCAGCGCGAGGAACACGACGACGAGCGCGGACAGCGCCATGATGCCCATCTCGCGCGCGAGGATCGCGGCGACGACGGCGTGCTGCTCGGGCTCGGGAAGCTCCCCGACGGCTTGGGCGTCGGGGAGGTCGCGCTGGTCGAGGATCGTCTGCGCGGCTGCCACCCGCAGTTGTTCGGCGACGAAGGCGACGGCGAGCGGGAGCAGTGCGTAGAGGTAGAAGAGGCGGTCGGTCGAGTAGTGGTCGGCGACGGCGAGCGAGCCGGCGAGGATCGCGAGCACGAGCGCGGAGCCCTGGCCGATGCGCAAGAGCACCCAGAACGCGCGGCTCGATTCGCCGCGGTACCAGCGCCAGGCGCCGAGCAGGGCGGGGAGCAGGTTGAGGATGGCGACGGCAAGAGCACCGGCGACCACGGCCTGGGTCATGCGCTGGTCACGCGCGCGTGATGCGTCGTCCCCGGCCACGCGCAGGGCACGGTCGGGTGCGGATTTTGGTCGCGGATTTCGAGCCGATCGTCACTATGTAACACATTGCCACAAGCGGTGATATAACAGCGCTTCGTGCTGCGCAGCTACCTCCCCGCGATCGTATTCGTCCTGCTCGGTGGGGGTGTCGGCATCGCGTTTGCCCTGCTGAACTCGAAGATCGGCCCGCGCCGGGCACGGGCGCAGAAGCAGGATCCGTACGAGTGCGGCCTGCCGAGCGAGGTCAAGCAGGGGATGCGCTTCGGCATCAGCTTCTACCTGATCGCGATGCTGTTCATCCTGTTCGACGTCGAGGTGGTGTTCATCTACCCGATCGCGATCGAGCTGCGCGCGTACGGCTCGTATGCGCTAGCGGAGACGATCACGTTCGTGGTGCTGCTGTTCGTCGCGTTCGTGTACGTGTGGCGGCGGGGAGCACTGCAGTGGAGCTGAAACGCGAGGTCGTGCGCCCGGCCGGCGTGGCCCCAGGAAAGGGTGGCGCGAGCGCGGATCTACGCGTGCAGTCGCTGAACGCCGCACAGCTGCTGCGCGGCGGCGATCTGGAAGGCGCTAACCAGCCGGCGCACCTGGAGGGCACGGAGCTCGAACGGTATGTGGAAGAACGCACGCTGACGACGACGCTCGACAAAGCGGTCGCGTGGGCGCGGTCGAGCTCGTTCTTTCCGCTGAGCTTCGGGTTGGCGTGCTGCGCGATGGAGCAGTTTCACGCGGCGGGCCCGCGCACGGACATCGCGCGGTTCGGCTCGGAGGCGTACCGCGCCTCCCCGCGGCAGGCCGACCTGATCATCCTGGCGGGCCGGGTGTCGATCAAGATGGCGCCGATCATCCGCCGGCTGTATGACCAGATGCTGGAGCCCAAGTGGGCGATCTCGATGGGCGCGTGCTGCAGCTCGATGGGCGTGTTCAACAACTATGCGCTGGTGCCCGCGGACAAGTTCATGCCGGTGGACGTGCACGTGCCCGGGTGCCCACCACGCCCGGAGGCGCTGATCCACGGGCTGCTGAAGCTGCGCAGGATGGTGCAGGACAACCCAGACATGGGCTGGCGCGAGCGTTACGGGGCCGTCGGCACGGAGGAGGCCCCCTCAGATGTGTAGGCGCAGCACGCGCGGGCTATGGGTGGGTGAGCCACAGCCAGTTCTTTCAAACGACGCTGTCGGCGCCGCTCACCGCACCGGCCGGCACAACGGGAGCGCTTAAATGCCTGATGCAACGGGGCTGGAGCTGCTCGCCAAAGAGCTGGGCGAGGCGAGGATCGAGACGGTGTACTTCCGTGAGCAGGCGACGATCGTGGTGGCGCCGGCGGAGATTCGCGCGGTGCTGCAGAAGCTCCGTTCACAGGGGTACGGGTTCTTGGCGAGCGTGCACGGCGTCGATCACTACCCGGAGGAGCCGCGGCTGGGCGTGGTGTATGAGCTGCTGGACATGAGCCGGGTCGATCGCGTGCGGGTGAAGGTGCGCGTTGCTCTGGAGGAGCCGCGCGTGGAGTCGGTGACGGCCGATTGGCCGACGGCGAACCATCAGGAGCGCGAGGTGTATGACATGTTCGGGGTCGTGTTCGAGGGCCACCCTGACCTGCGCCGGATCTTGATGCCCGAGGACTACGAGGGCCACCCGCAGCGGCGCGACTTCCCGGTGGGGGGCGAACCGGTGATCTTCACGCGCGATGAGGCCAAATGGCTGGAGGCCCGTAGCGAGTGAGCCCGGTCGAGAACCCCACACTGTCGGAGTACCGCCGCGGCGAGGAGAGCATCGAGCTCGCCCCGGTCGCCGAGCAGATCGAAGGCGCCGAGACGACGGACGAGCTGCTGACGCTCAACTTCGGCCCCCACCACCCGGCCACGCACGGCGTGCTGCGGCTGCTGGTGACGCTGCAGGCGGAGGTCGTGCGCGATCTGAAACCGATCATCGGATACGTGCACACGGGGATCGAGAAGACGGCCGAGGACAAGGCCTACTGGAAGGTCATCCCGGTGATCGAGCGGATGGACTACCTGGCTTACTACTTCAACGCGATGGCCTACGTCGGCGCGGTGGAGCGGCTGGTGGAGGTCGAGGTACCGACGCGGGCGCAGTACCTGCGCGTGATCCACCTGGAGCTGAATCGAATCGCCTCGCACCTGATCTGGCTGGGCACGAGCGCGCTGGACTTGGGCGCGAGCTCGATCTTCCTGTACTGCCTGCGCGAGCGCGAATTGATCCTGGACCTGTTCGAGATGTCCTCGGGGGCGCGGATGCACACGCGCTACTTCCAGGTGGGTGGTGTGATCGAGGACATCCCGACGGGGTTCGCGAAGAAGCTGCGGGAGTTCCTCGAGGTGATGCCGCGGCGCGCGGACGAGTACGGGGCGATCCTGAACTCGAACGAGATCGTGCTGCAACGGCTGCGTGGGACGTGCGCGCTGGACGCGGAGACGCTGCTGTCATTGGGCGTGACCGGTCCTCTGCTGCGCGCGGCAGGCAATCCGTGGGATCTGCGCAAGGCGGCGCCATACAGCTCCTACGACAAGTTCGAGTTCAAGATCCCGGTGGGAACGGTGGGCGATAACTACGACCGCTTCGCGGTGCGCCTGGCGGAGATCTACGAGTCGGTGAAGATCGTCGAGCAGGCCCTGGAGGGTCTGCCCGAGGGCCCACACATCACCTCCGATCGCAAGGTCGCGCTGCCGCCCCGGCACGAGCTCGCGACCTCGATGGAGGCGTTGATCCACCACTTCAAGCTCGTGACCGAGGGGTTCAGGGTGCCGCCGGGCGAGGTGTACAACCCGATCGAGTCCCCTCGTGGCGAGCTCGGCTGCTACGTGCGCTCGGACGGCTCCTCGAAGCCCGCGCGGGTGCACATGCGCGACCCCTCGTTCGTGAACCTGCAGGCGCTCGCGCCGATGTGTCGCGGCAGCTACATCGCGGACATGATCGCGACGACCGCGATGCTCGATCCGATACTGGGGGGCATAGACAGATGAGTAGCTCCCCCGCCACCTCTCGCGGCTGGGACAAGCCGGCGGACCTGGAAAAGGACCCGGCGACGATCCCCGACCCGGCGACGACACCCGTGCCGGAGGGCTTGCGCAAGGAGATCGAAGCGCATATGGCGCTGTACCCGGACACGCGCTCGGCGGCGTTGCCGGCGCTGGCGGCGGCGCAGCGCGTGCACGGATGGTGCTCGCCGGAGGCGATCGAGCAGGCCGCGTGCGTGATGGGAGTGACGCCCGCCGAGCTGGATGCGGTGGTGACGTTCTACGACATGCTCGAGACCGAGCCGGTGGGCACAACGAGCGTGTATGTGTGCACGAACATCTCGTGCTCGCTGCGGGGCGCGGATGCGCTGTACGCGGCGATGCGAGAGGCGGCGGGCGAGGACGCGGCGTTCAACGTGCGCGCGTTCGAGTGCCTCGGCGCGTGCGACATCGCGCCGATGGCCTCGGTGGACGGCGTGTACGTCGGGCCGCTCGAGATCGAGGACGTGCCGCGTCTGCTGGAGGACGTCCGCGCGGGACGGGAGGTGCTCCCGGACAAGCAGCTGGTGCGGCGGGCCTGCGCGGATACGGGCGCACGAACGGATGCGAGCGCAGCAGGGGATGCGAGCCTCGGCGGAGATGTGGGGATGGGAGCGGGCGCATGACCGAGCGACTGCTGTTCGATCGCATCGACGAGCCGGGGCTGGCCACGCTGCCGGTCTACGAACGGCGCGGCGGATACGGATCTTTGCGCAAGGCCCTCGCGATGACCCCCGAGGAGGTGCTGAAGGAGCTGGAAGCCTCGAATCTGCGGGGGCGCGGGGGCGCGGGATTCCAGATGGGCAAGAAGGTCTCGTTCCTGCCGCATGGCTCGATCGAGAAGTACCTGGTGTGCAACGCCGACGAGTCCGAGCCGGGGACGTTCAAGGACCGCGAACTGATGCAGAAGAACCCGCACATGCTGCTGGAGGGGCTGATCGTCGCCTCCTTCGCTGCGGGCGCGACGCGCTCGTTCATCTACATCCGCGGCGAGTACGCCCAGCAGGCGGACGTTCTGGACACGGCCCTGCGCGAAGCCCGCGAGGCGGGTTATGTCGGCGAGGACATCCTCGGCTCGGGACACTCGCTGTCGCTGGTGTTGCATCGCGGCGCGGGCGCGTACATCTGCGGCGAGGAGACGGGCCTGTTGGACTCGCTGGAAGGCAAGCGCGGCAACCCGCGACTGAAGCCCCCGTTCCCGGCCAACCAGGGCCTGTATCAGGGCCCGACGCTGATCAACAACGTGGAGACGCTCTCGACCGTGCCGAGCATCATCCGCCTGGGCGGCGATGAGTACGCGAAGCTCGGCACCGAGCAGTCGACCGGAACGAAGCTCGTCTCGATCTCCGGCCACGTGCGCAGGCCGGGCAACTACGAGATCGAACTGGGCATCCCCTCGCGTGAGATCATCTACGGCCTGGCGGGTGGGCCCGATGAGGGGCGCGAGGTGAAGTGCTGGTTCCCGGGCGGCTCCTCCTCGCCGGTGCTGACCGCCGCGGACCTCGACGTCCCCTACGACTTCGAGTCGATGGCGAAGGCCGGCTCGATGCTGGGGTCGGGCGCGATCATCGTGGTGGACGACTCGACACCCATCCTGGACGTGGCGCTGAAGACGGCGAAGTTCTACCGGCACGAGTCCTGCGGCAAGTGCACCCCATGCCGCGAGGGCACGAACTGGACTGTGCACATGCTCGAGCGGATCGACCGCGGCGAGGCCACGCCGATGGACCTGGAGATCATGGCGAGCGTGCAGGAGCACATCATCGGTCACTGCCTGTGCGTGCTGGGCGACGCGATGGCGATGCCGATCGGCTCGATGATCGCCAAGTTCCGCGACGAGTTCGAAGCGCATATCGAGAGCCGACGCCTGGAAGCACAAGCGCCGGCCGGGGCGGCGGCGTAATGCCGAGGCCCGAAGAGAAAACGATCACCTTCACGATCGACGGCCGCGAGGTGCAGGCGCCCGAGAACCAGATGCTCGTGGACGCGGCCAAGCACGGCGATGTGGAGATCCCGGTGTTCTGCTACGAGCCGAAACTGGGCAACCCGGTGGGGGCCTGTCGCATGTGTCTGGTGGAGATCGAGGGCATCGGAAAGCTGCAGACGGGATGCTCGACGCCGGTGAAGGACGGGATGGTCGTGAACACCCAGTCCGAGCGGGTCAAGGAGGCACAGCGCGCGGTCGTGGAGTTCCTGCTGATCAACCACCCACTGGACTGCCCGGTGTGCGACAAGGGCGGAGAGTGCCCGTTGCAGGACATCACCTTCGGCTGGGGCCCGGGCATCTCGCGGTTCGTTGAGCCCAAGCGTCACTTCGTCAAGCCGCTGGCGCTGTCGCAGAAGATCGCGATCGACCGCGAGCGCTGCATCCTCTGCTACCGCTGCGTGCGCTTCAGCCAGGAGATCTCCGAAGACCATCAGCTCGTGCTGCTGGAGCGCGGCGCGCACTCCTACGTCTCGACCTTCGACGGCCACCCCTACGAGGCGCCGTTCAGCGGCAACATCGTGGAACTGTGCCCGGTCGGCGCGCTGACCTCGCGCCCATACCGATTCAGGGCGCGCCCGTGGGACATCGAGGACGCGGGCTCGGTGTGCACGCTGTGCCCCTCGCAATGCAACGTGATGCTGACGGTGCGTGACGAGCGCGTCTTGCGTGTGCAGGCGCGCGAGAACCCGGATGTCGACGATGGCTGGCTGTGCGACAGAGGCCGCTTTGCCTATCCGGAGTCCGCCGAGGCGCGGATCACCGAGCCGCTGCTGCGCGACGGTGGCGAGCTGCGCGCGGTCTCGTGGGAGCGGGCGCTGGAGGAGGCAGCCACGCGCCTCTCCCGTGCGGGTGCGCGTGTGGGCGCGCTGGCCGGCGGCGGTGCGACCAACGAGGAGGGACTTGCGCTGGGTCGCCTGATGCGCGAGGTCCTTCACTCGCCACACTTGGACTCGCGCCCCGCGGGTAGGCTCGAGCTGGAGTCCCATCGCGCGCTGGCCGCGCCGGCGCTGCAGGCGAAGGTCCCCGATCTGGAGTTCGCACACGCCGTGCTGGTGCTCGAGTGCGAGCCGATCACCGATGCGCCGATCCTCGATCTGCGCCTGCGCAAGGGCGCGCGCCGCCACGGGATGCAGATCGTGCGCGCGGGCCGCGAGCAGCTGCTCGACGCGGCACAGCGCGGCGAGCTCCTCGACACGCTGCGCGCTGCCGGCGAGGAGGTCGTGGTGCTCTGGCACGAACGTCTGGCCGCGGGAGCCGATGGCGAGCGGGCCGTTGACGCACTGCTGGAGATGGCCACGGCGCTGGGTCTCGCCGAGATCGACGGCGCCGGCCTGCTCGAAGTCCCTGCGCACGCGAACGGGCGCGGCCTGCGCGAGGCGGGCGTGCTTCCGAACGCCGGCCCGGACCTCAGCGAGATCGGTGAGGACGGGCTCGACACGCCGGGGATCGCGGATGCTTTCGAGCGCGGCGAGCTGAGTTGCCTCTACCTGCTCGGCGTAGACCCGCCCAGCGAAGGATCGGGCACGATCATCGCTCACGCGGCCCATCTGAGCGATGCGCTGCGCGAGCAGGCCGACGTGGTGTTCCCAGCGGAGGGGTATCCCGAGAAGCAGGGCGAGGTCACGCACCCGGACGGGCGCGTGCAGCGCGTGCGCCGCGGTGTGCGTCACGTCGGGGAGACCCGCGACGAGCGACAGGTTCTCGATGAGCTCATGAGCCGCATCGGCGTGGCGGTGCCCTCACCATGAGCACGCATGGCGGCGCTGGATCGGCGTCCTCGATCGCTCGTGTGCAAAGCACACCACGCTCACTGCGTCCTTGCCCAGCTTGCCCTGCGTGCCCATGGGTGCGTAGTTCGGAGAGACACTCATGAGTCCCCTCGCGGTCGTGGGCTTCTACGAAGAATGGTGGATCCAGGTCCTGAAGGCGATCGTCATCTTCGCCGTGGGCCTGCAGCTGGTGCCGGTGGTGCTGCTGGCCGAGCGCAAGCTGCTGGGACGCTTCCAGGCGCGCTACGGACCGAACCGCATCGGCCCCTACGGCGCGCTGCAGCCGCTCGCGGACATCTTGAAGCTGCTGACCAAGGAGCAGTTCCGGCCGAGGACCTCGGTCGGCTTTCTGTTCGCGCTGGCGCCGCTGATCTCGATCGTGACGGCGGTGGCGGCGTTCGCGATCATCCCGTTCGGCAACGTGCAGAACATCTTCGGCACGCCCGTGGGTCTGTATGGGATCGACGTGTCAATCGGCCCGCTGTACGTGTTCGCGTTCGGCGCAGTGGCGTTCTACGGGATCATGCTCGGAGGCTGGGCGTCGGGCTCGAAGTACTCGTTCCTCGGCGCGATGCGCGGCGCGGCTCAGTTGATCTCCTACGAGGTCTCCCAGGGCCTTGCGCTGGTGGGCGTGATCTTCACGGCGGGCACGCTGTCGCTGACGGGGATCGTGGAAGCCCAGCAGGGCATGTGGTTCGTGATCCCGCAGTTCTTCGGCTTCCTCGTGTTCGTGGTGGCGGGCTTCGCGGAGACCAACCGCGCGCCGTTCGATCTTGTCGAGGCCGACGCGGAGCTCGTGGGCGGCTACAACACCGAGTACGGCGGCGGGCGCTTCGCGTCGTACTACTTCGCCGAGTACCTCAACGTGCTGGTGGTGTCGGGGATCGTCACCACCGTGTTCCTCGGCGGCTGGCTGCTGCCGTTCGGAATCCACCCTCCCGGCTGGGTGGACCCGTTCGTGGTGCTTTTCAAGATGGGCCTCATGACTTTCCTGTTCATCTGGGTGAGGGCCACGCTGCCGCGCCTACGCTACGACCAGCTGATGAGCTTCGGCTGGAAGATCCTGCTGCCGCTCGCGACGCTCAACGCGCTCGTAACAGCGGTGCTCGTGGTGGTGACCCACTGATGACGTGGTCCCCAGGCGATGACGTGATCGAGGTGATGCGCACCCCCGCGCCGGGAGCCGCGCGTGGCACCTACCGCGCGTTCGGAGAGACCCTGCGCGGCCTGAAGACCACTTTTGGGCGGATGATCGAGAAACCCGTGACGATCGAGTACCCCGAGCAGAAGACGCCGGTGTACCCGCGCTTTCGCGGTCGCCACAAGCTGCACCGCTTCGAGGACACGGGCCTCGAGAAGTGCGTGGGCTGCTCGCTATGCGCGGCGGCCTGCCCGGCCGACTGCATCCGCGTGGTGGCCGCGGAGAACACGCCTGAGACGCGCGTGTCCGCGGGCGAGCGCTACGCGGCTGTGTACGAGATCAACCTGTCGCGCTGCATCTTCTGCGGCTAGTGCGAGGTGGCGT
>Ga0210387_10000821_pt1 | contig 22674 bp, 43 predicted proteins | sample IncBWC7OmetaG_FD_160108 | JGI IMG/M metagenome (GOLD analysis project Ga0210387, IMG submission 160108) | Forest soil microbial communities from Barre Woods Harvard Forest LTER site, Petersham, Massachusetts, United States - Inc-BW-C-7-O ...
TGAGGAACTTCTTGGTGTCGCCGTGGGCTCCTGCAACGATCCGTTCGACTGTATCGAGTCGGATGTGGTAAGGCTCGTTGGGAGTCCCGACGAAGTCGAAGACATGGTAGGTGAAGTCAGGAGTGCCATCGCGCGCCATGATGCACCGAGTCTGATCGAACACGTCCTTCGCTGAGCTAGGGCCCACACAGACTTCTCCGTCGAGCCCCTCAAAGATGGCGTACTGCATCCTGTCTCGCAGGAACCGATTCGGCACGGGTTTCAGGCTCCGAGTGCAGGGACCCAAGTTGCCATGGCAGATCACGCGGATCCCGTCGACCTTCGGGGAGGCAATCATGGGATATTCGAGGGTCCGAAGCTGGCTGTCATCATCGATGGTGGCTGCCAGCAGCGGTCTAAACTTGGTGTTGCGTACGCCGTCGGTCATTGGTCGCTCTTTCCTGTATCATGATTCGCCGCATAAGTCTAAGAGCCTCGGTTTTGTATGTGCCAAGGTTCCAAGCACGCATGTCATCCTTCGACATGCCGAAAGCTTCACAGCAAGCCTCTCTGACATCGGTGTGCTTACCGTGTGCCCATCGGTATTCTGGTCTTGAGCCCCAAGCAATGTAGAAGTACGAAGGCCTCTTGGGTTCTGCTGATCCGAGCTCCATCTTCGGGAACTCTCTCCTAAAGTAGTTAGTCCTACGATTAGGATCGACGAGACGCGATGTTGTGGGTCTGTATGCCATGGAGTTTGCTTTCCGTTAGTTGGTTGTGACACCCCATACCCACTGGGGCTCGTGGATTCGATCAGGAGTACCCAAGGCGGCGAGTCCTTGGGGAGGAATGGGAAAACGACAAAACCCACCTCCCTCGAACTGCAGGAGTTACTTCGAGACGCCACCGATCCTGCTGGGCGATCGGGAGACTCACCAGGAGACTCACCGGGAGTCCTACAGATTGGGTCTCACAGGAGAGCACGCTAAGCTAAATCTCCTCTTCAGGTTCTCTATCGTCTTCGAGGGCTGGCTCTTGTTTGCCGAGGGTTCTGGGTTCCCACTTCTTCTTGTCGTAGGAGTACAAGCAACCCAGGTTGAAGACGGGCTTCTGTTGCCCTGGGAAGCCGTCCTGGAAGACGTCGATCATCTCTCGATGTCTGCACGTATGCAGCCCTCGTTCGCCAGCCATGCAGTTGCATGTGAAACGTCCTCGCACTCTTTCCACCGAGTACGCTGTCTCGAGCGACAAGGTACTCGAATACTTGGATACGGTGTAGCGCAAGGGCTCGTCACTCACCCTGTCTACTGTATACAGATCTTTCTTTGCCATAGCGTCTTAGTTCTCCTGAGCCTTCATCTCTTGGTCGATGAACTTGTCGATCCGCTGGAAGTCGGCCTCGACATACAGCCATTGGTCGTAGATCTGGTTCCAGTCAGGCTTTTCTTGCTGCAGCAGCGTAGCGATCTGCACAGAGAACATGCACATCGATCGTAAGTAGGAGTCGCACTGCTCCTTAGTGATCTTGCTCGCCGCCATTAGCCCTTTTCCTTGTTTGCTTCCGAATCGATTCGGCATACCCTTACTCTAGCACCTGCTGGGATCATTCCTAGCTGGTGCATCTCCAGCAAGGCATATCGAAACTCTTCGTAGTTTCTGTATCTCGTTCCTCGCTTTCGTCCATTGATCGTGATGTACCACGGACGTAATTTCTTGGGTTCAAGGAGGGTACGAAGCAACTGAAAGAACCCAGGTTTCGGTTGCTGGTACGGGTTGTATCTTTGACTTGGACTCTCTTTAGTCCTACTGTAGCGACGGGTCGTCGCTGTCTTCCTTCGTCTGCGTCTGATGTTTAGTCTCCATGGCTTTGATCGTCTTCTCGGCTTCCGTAGCCCAGTCAAGCATGAGATCGATGAATCTGTCTTGTGTCCCAGCCTCTTTGGATCTCGCAGCAAGCGCTTTGAGATCGTCTAGGCTGAGATTAACCTTCGTTCCCACTGTTCCTCCTCCTTCTCCCTTGACCTTGATTAGCAATCGTTGACGGTGTAAGTGACGAATTGTGCCCAGCGTTTGAAGTTGTCCTCGTAGTGCTCAGCGAGTGGTCCCCAGCTGAAGCCGTCAACAATCTCGTGGTTGCAGCCCTCGCACTTGTAAAGGTCCGCTCGCCAGATCTTGTATGGTTCCCAGTTCTCTTCATCTTCAAGACCAGGCTTGGCACCGTTGGCTTTCGGCATTTGCTCAAGCGCGAATATACCGTTCTTCTTCGGCTTGTAGAAACGTTTGCACTTCACACAGATCGGCTTCGGCATTTCATTGACCTTATCTTTCTATTGTTCTATTATATTATAGAACCATATAGTCACTCAAGAGTCCAAATGATAGTCGGTCTCTTTAATTTTTGGGTACTAGTCGATGCGCGCGACTTCGAATGTGCCATCCTTCTGTACTATGCAAACATATGCTGACCTGTAAAAGAGGATCGTCTCGTCGCGTAGCTGGGCTTTCGCGAGCGGACTAAACTTTTGCGGATCCCCAGGGTAATAGAGTGTGTACTTGCCATCTATAGACATCCTGAACCCTTTGAATGGGTGCCAACCTCCTCCGTGTGTGTAGTTGTCATGGATCTGTTCCTTGGCTGGCTTGGGGTTGTCGACGCTCAGCCAGTGGGGAATGTAACCAAGGTGATCCACGGTCATGCGTGGGTGTAGTAGTTGGAAATCGATCATGTGTCTTTCTTTCTCCAGGAGGTTGACTCGGGATTCCATGCCAGCAGCTTTCTGTTTGCGGCTGACGTAACGTTTATAGTATGTTGCCATCGTGTGTTAAGGCTCCGGATCCTTGGGGTGTACGTGCCAATCCTCGTTGGGGCCCCGCTTGAGGGTACTCGTAGCCACGTTTCGTACGTGTTGGTAGCGGAGATTCAAGTGCTTAGCAATCCGCTTGATCTCGAATTGTTCCGATACCAGATAGCGGATGCAAGCACTCTTAGTACGAAAGTTCTCCTTTAGCCACGAGAGTTGCGGCAAAGGCTTCAGAGGCATACCATCCTTGTCGAGCAACGGTGGCGTAGGCTCCTCGGGTGCCTCAGCGTCCTGAAAGGCTATGGCTTCGTGGAGCAAGGCTTGTTCGCCGCTGACAATTTCCGGCTTGATATCCTCACCGAATAGTTCTTTTAGAAATGGCTTGAAAGCCTTGGAGAGCTCTTGCTGCTCCTCAGCTCTCTGCGTCTCGAGCTCTAAGGCTCGAGGCTTACCTGTTTTACGTGCTAACATGATGCCTCAGAATGGTATGTCGTCCGCGTTCTTGGGTGAATGTGCTTTGAGTACTGCGTTAAAGGCGTCGACTGCTCTCTTGTAGCGGAGCATATCCTTGGATTCGATGAAGATAGATAACTCGAAGGTGCTGTAGTCTTCGCCCGTGATGTGACTCTCGCAGCGTAGCGACAACCAGTTGGTCGTGGTGCCCACACTTCCGAGGCTGAGGCTGACGTTTTTCACGTCGTGGATGTTAAAGTTACCGATTCGTAGTCCCATGGTTACGTTTCCTTCCTATTGCTGGTGTTGCTACAGTTTGTTGCTGAGGTCTATTTTCCATCCCTCCTTTATCAGGATGTCGCATATCTCGTTCGTCGCAGTTGTCACAACTTGTTGAACGTCTCCGAGTACCCAAGGTTTGTGGTCTCGTGTGTAGACAAGCCCTGGGCTAAGTATGTCGGAGACCTCCTCCCAGACATCTGCGTAGGTTAAAGGTTCGAACTCTTCGCGCTTACGAAGGCAGGCCTTGAGGTGAGTTTCTCCGAATCCTCCGCTCATGAGTTAGCGCTTCACAGGTTCGAGTTCGCGTTCTTTCTCCCTCTTGGCTGGAGCGTGACGCCGTGGCTGAAACTCGGGCTCCGGAGTTTCCCTGGGGATCACCAGAGGTTCCGGAGGCCGATCTCCTACTTCTTTTACTGGTCCGATGTTCATGATGTACTCTCCTCTTCTTCCAGATGTTCCTCTATGACTAGGTGTTCGCTTAGTTGGATGTCGATGGTACCGTTATCGATAAGGTCATCGAACGCGGCGCCTAGGATTGCTACCGCTCGAGAACCTAGAGCAGCAGGCACTTCGTGCTCCTTAGCAACATAGTAGTTAACGCTTATTCTGATCTCCTTAAGGAGGTCGCCGTTGCCGTTGCTCATGGTTAGTATGCTCCATACTGTTTAGTGTCGAAGTAACATACTTCCACATCAGGGTATGCTCTCTCGAGCTCGAACCCCAATTCTTGTGTGGGAGCGAGCAGTTTGCGGATGATCACCCATTCCGCTCGCCATCCCAAAGTTCCCAAGACGAAGCGACCAAACCTTTCGACGATTCCCGTCACGGGGAGGAGGCCGAGATCGGGACAGTCATCTCCGCCCCATATTGCGACCTTCCAATCGTGGGGAACGAGCTTAGCGTGGATACCTTTGTGGCTTCGGAGAGCTTCGGAGGTATCCCAGTCTGTTACGCGGAGTTCTGGGCCTTCCCAGAAGGCTTGGTAAGCAGGCGAAACAAGAACCTTTATCTCTGGATCCCACTTCCAGCCTCTCCAGCCTAAAGTGTTGGGTGCTTTTGGATCCGGTATAGACGCCCACGAGCGTTTACCTAAGATCATTGCTCTGATCTGGCGGAAAGCTATCTCTTGCTCGGCTATTAACTTAGCAGTGTCGTAGGCTAGAGTCACCTTCTTCGCAAGATCAGTGTCTCGAAGTACGAGAGCAATAGCTTCCTTCTCTAGATCCTGCGGGAACGGATACAACGAGCGAACGAATGCCTCTAGCGAATCTACATTCACTAGCCCAGTCGCACTCGATATGCACTTGGCCGAGGAGTTGGCTAGGATGTACTGAAGCGAAGCGAGCTGTGACCGCACCCTCGCTTTGCGTATCCTCTCCACTACGTATGCTGGCCGAGGCTCTTCTGTCACTAGGCACCCCATCGATGGACGTTGTTTCTTTGACCAAATGAAGTGACGTTGTTTTTTGGCACAATTATATTATACATCATTTTTTGTGGTCAATCAACGTCCAAAATGATGGGCGACCTAGATTTATTTTTTGGTCCGCGTGGCTTCCCGGTTTGGTTTGGGTTTCGCGGCTGCTTCGCGGGCGACATCGTCAGACGTTCGAACTTCGCGCCTCTCGACGCGAACGATTCGCCACCGTACGCGAAGCTTAAGGTTATGCAGAGCGAAGTATTCTGCCCCTGCTTGCTTTGCACACGAGAAGATAGGGCGGCGGCCGATGATCTCTGTGTTCACAGTGTTGCTACCTCGGTCGACGAACACTTCGTATCTAACATCCGACATTATAGTACCTCATGACACACATTTTTGGTCAAAAGATGGTCCCCTCTTGGGGTGGGGAGGGGGAAACAACACAGAGTTTCAAGAGGCTCAATTGTGCCCCCTCCGACTCATTGCTCAGTTCCTGTAGTTGGCCTTCTTGCCTAGAAAGTAGAGGTCACCCTGCTTCTCTAGGCGACCAGCCATCACGAGCGCTCTCATGATAGCTTCGAACTGTGGAAGGTCAATCCCCAGCTTCTCCTGCATTACCGTATACAGGACTGAGCCCGGAGCGCCTCCGGTGCTACCTACCGCAACGGCTTCCACGAGCGCATCGAGGATCTCCTCGATCAGCCGGCGTTTCTCGTCAAGATTCAGATGACTCGTCTTTATCTTCATTGTCTAAGCTCCCACTCATGTTCTCGTAGGTGTTGCGGGTTGCGAAGCGGACTCCGTCGGAGAAGATTGGGGAATCTTGCCCCTTCATAGCGTTGAGACACAACGCGAAGTCCTCGAAGAGCCGGCGATAGGCAGGAAGATCCTTACGATCGTGTCCGTCCCATCCTTGGTGTTCAGACTCCAAAGCCCAATGGACGAAGGAAGCTCCTACCTCCTCGGTGGATCTCTGGCGCATCGCTTCGGGCAGTGTGCTTAGTACTGGTTTTGTACTCATGTGTGCGTATACTCCTGATCGTTCCTTGTATCCTACGGGAATAGGGGAAGCCTTCGCTTCCCCTAAGTGCTTTTGGTTGGGTTGTTAGGAGGCCTTGCGCTTCAGCGGCTGGTTGAGCACGTTGCGCACGTGCTGGTAGCGGAAGGGGAACTTCCTTCCTGCCCCGAAGCGAGCTTCCATGATCTTCGCGATCGCCGAGACTTTAAACCCCTGACGCGACAATTCCCGCATCCGCTCGGAGGTGTTCGAAGCCTTACTGAAGGCCTCCTCGTCGACGCGATGCTCCTGCGGCAGTGTAGGCTGAGGTGCAGGCGCCGCAACCGCTAAGTTGCCTTCGACTTCCGTCTGTAGTGGCGCTGGCGCCTCAACGATCTCGCCGTCGGGGGTGAGAACGTGATCCGTCGTCACGAGATCTTCGACGGTGAGCGTAGGCGGCAAAGGCAGTGTAAAGTTCTCCGCCTGCTCGGCATTCAACTGAGCGAGGTTCTCGATCACTTCGCTGCTGCCGCTCTCGTTTGTCCTGTTGTGCTTACCCATAGTGTTTGTACTCCAGTTCAGGGATCTCAATCGATCTCATCAGCACACGCTTCACGTGTGGAGGGGACGCTTCACAGCGCGCCCTTTCGATCTGTTAACTACTCCTGGATGAGCTTGGATAGCTCTTCCCAAAGCCGTTCGATCTTCATGTTCCTTTCGTATTCTGCCCGCGGAATATCCGTAGGATCGGTAGGGAAGTTGTTCTCGATCATGTTTGCGAACAACTCCCTTGGGTTAACGCTGATTCGGAGGCTGGAAACGACGAGTTCTGTCGTTCCTGGATCGCGATTATCCAGTTCGCACTGAGCAGTAACCGTCCAAGCCATCAATTGCTTCCGCTTCCACTGTCCTTGAGCACCGTCCTGGAATATGTAACCTTCCAGAACGGATCGTAGTCGGAGATCTCGAACTGTAAGGCCATCCGAACCTGATCAAGCAGGAGCATTACCCTCGCGACGTTCGCCTCCTCGCATTCGACCTGAAACCGAACTCGGTTACGTTGAGCCTTCTTAGGCTTCAACGTCTGCACTTCCTGCAACTGTGTCATGTTATTCCTTCTCCGTGTATGCGATCGTAACCGTGAGCTGATCAGGGGTCTTACCCTTGATGGCGCTCTTCCGAATGTAGAGAACGCCGATCGCCGCTCCAAGCGTGTTGGGGTACTCGGCCAACAAACCACCTCCGAGCTCTTCGTGGTAACGAAGTGCTCCCGAGGTTTCGCGTACGAATCGGAACTTCTTTGTAATCTCGAGCATGATGTTTGTTTCCGGTTGGTAGGTTTAAGTAGGTATTTTTGTTATTATGTTCTATTATATATTAGTCCTTGATGTTCAATCTACGGCCAAAATGATGGGTGACCGAGGATATTTGATGGTCACCCGTAACGAGTGGTGACTTTACCGACGCTCCAGCCGAACGATTCCCAGCGGCCGACTGTGGGCTTCTGGACAGAGGTGAGCCCGAAGGTTGTCGACTTCTCTAGGTGCTCCGCTAGGTACGTCACATCCTCCTGTCTCGTAGGCCAACACTGATCGTACCTCAGCATGTCGGCGGGAAAGTAGTAATTCCCAGTGACTTCGTAGGAATACAGTCTCATCGTTTGGTCTCCTCAGCAGAGGCTTTACCTCTGGACGCTACAAGGTACTTACCTCCCTGTAGCGTTTCGACCTGCCTGTTCTTATTACTTGGACGTGTTGTCTTGGTATTGGGCGCAACCTTTCAGGTGCTGATGCAGGTGCCCTGCGCAGACATTCAGACCACACCCGTTACAGTACGCCTGCACTCGACGCTTCACGCCAGTCTGTTTCACGTCATCCCTCCTCAGGATGCGAACCATCGTGTCTCCGATGCATATCGTCGCTTCGAAGTCCCGAGGAATTGCCGAGTTAGGCTCGAGGCCGAACATAGGGAGGATTTCGTAGCTGCGTAGCTGCCATCCTTTACCATCGAGTCCTCGGAGGTTCTTCCAAGGCCCCTTCGTATGTGGGCACTCGTATGCTGCATTAGATGCTCTCATGTCAGTACTCTCCTCCGCGTTCGGCTCTGTCTGCACACGCGTTGCAGTATGCGTAGTCAGGTCGCAGCCTTACCATCTGGCCGCACCCCTGACACTTCTTGCGTCGGCTCTCCTTCTGCACTTGATGATAGAACTCGACGTCGGACTCGTCGTTGATCTCGTAGTGCCCGAAGTTGTCGTCGTAGTACGTAGCGTTCAGGCTTCTGCCTCGTCGCCATGCCATCGTTTCTTTTCCTTCCTAGTCGTTTGGATACTTACGCTCGAAGGCAACTACCTTCTTCTCGATCTCGCTGGCTGCACGCTTGATCGCGTCACGTGCAGCCTCCTCGAACGTCTTGTAGCCGATATGCTTCAGCTCGTAAGTACCTCGCTCGATGTGGCGCAGGTATTCGAAGGCTTGCACCTTACGCTCCTTTACCCACTGGCGAAGTTCTTCCGCCGCTTCGGCTTCCTGCGTCATAGCTTACTTCCTACTTGATGTCTACGATGTCTTTCCCGAGCTGAATAAGATCGCTGGGATCTCCCTCGTGGATCGCTTTGCACAGCGCTTCATGTAGCTGCTCGTGCGTTATCGTGAACGCCTTGTGGACTTCGAAGGCCATAACGATTACGCGCTCCAATACCGATCCTTCGTCGTCTTCACGGTTGGTTACCTGGTTTGCCATGTTATATGCTTCCTTCCTTCCTACTTCCGATGCTTAACGATGCGGATCCAAGCGTCCTGATTCAGAACGATTGGGAACGAATGCTGGGGAAGATGCGCGCAGATGTCGTCTTCCGCAGCTTCGTGGTCGATTTCGTCTGGCAGCGTAAGCTCCAGCGTGATCTCGTCGCCATCCGCGTTCTGTAGGTATACGCTGAACTTGCTCTGCGTTACGATTGTTCTTTTCTTCATGATCGCGCCTTTCCTAGGTACTTTTGTTATTATGTTCTATTATATATTAGGTATCGATGGTCAATCAAGTGCCAAAATAGATGGCGCCCGTTAGAATTTTTTGGTCCAACGGGCACCACGTTTAATCTACTACGATCCAGCCCATTGCTTCTTGAGCTTCTCTACTTCCGTCGCTACTCGAGCACTTTCCCATCCTGGAACTTTCTTCCAGTACGCAAGCTTACGTTCGCAGATCGTAAGCTCCTTCCTCGCCTGATGGAGTTCGCTTCGGTCTTGGCTCCTCTTGGTTATGAATTCCAGGAAGAGGTAGTTGGAGTAGTGCTTAAGGTAAGCCTTAGTAGGATTGATGTTGAGAGCGCTTCGACCGTGGAACGGAGGTTTGTTAAGATCGTCGTAGATGATGAACATGAGCGTTTGTTCCTAGTGCTGGAGAGGCTTGATTGCCTCTCCAGTTTTGGAGGCGGCTTACTTCACGAGGTAGTGGGTGAATGCTAGGTTGCGATTGTAGAGACCCTCACGCTTCCAATACTCGCTCAACGCCCAGATCGAGTTGGCGTAGAGCAGTGCGTTTGTCAAGGGGTGAACGAATCCAATCTCGCTCCAAGCGTTATCACGGGCGAGTTGGTTGATCGTTTCTGCATGAGGGGCGTCTTGAGCTGTTATCGTGTTCGTGTTCATGAACTGTTCCCTTACTAGGTTGTTTTTGGTTCTACAATTCTATTATATATTAGGTTCTAATAGTCAATCAACGGCCAAAATAAAGGTCACCCGGTAGAATTTTGAGGGCGTCAGGGGCGGGAATTCTGAAAAAACGAAGATTGAGAAGGGTGTGGCGTGGGGGTATTTGTTTAACTTATTGAAATCATTCAGAAAAAGTGGTATGATTAGTTTCCTTTTGTCGATTTTCAGAAGATCCCGATGAGGTAGGAATTCTCCACGGGAATTCCGTGCTGTCCGACATAGCAAAGACCCTTCTCGATTTTGGTTTTTCATAAAAGGTTGCCTTAGTATTCTTTATAAGGATGTCTTTATAACTCTTTGATTTCATTAAGGAATATTAGTATGATTAGTATTAGTAGAGTAAAAGAGAGAGAGTTTCAAAACAGCAGTAGGCCAGGAACAGGCACAGTGTTCCTACAAAAAGCGATTTATAATAGTTTGAAGCGAAAATACTAATAATACTAGGGGAAGTACTTTTTCTTAATGATTTCAACGAGTTAAAAAGATAGCCTCCCGATTTTTATCAGATTTTATCAAGTACTCCCGATTGGGAACAACTATTTTTGTCCTTCTTATGTTTCGCGGCGGTACGAATGTATGTACGGCGGAGCTTGTTGCCCTCTATGCCCTCTAGGACCTCCTGGAGGTAAAAAGAAAGGAGCCGAAGCTCCTTTCCTTCCTTCCTTCCTTCCCTAGCACCAGACGATGTTGGACCAAGGCGCGATCCCAGCCCACGCTAGGCGGTAGTCACACTCGTACTTCCACGGTACGAAGCGCGTCCATGTTATGGTCATTAGCTCTGTCTTTCCGTTAGTGCTGGTGGTGACGCTGCCGCAGGTGTTGGATTTCCTTGCGTTGTTCCTGGAGCATAAGAGCAAACTGACGTTGGCGCATCGCGCGGATGAGTTCGAGCGTGTGGTACTCAGGCTCGGGCTGAGTGAGCTCCAAGTACCATCTACTGACCTTCTTCAGAAGCTTGGTCATGACTAGTTCTTCCTCGCTTGGATATGATCGAAACGCTCTACGTAGGGGGAGCAAGGTTTGCCCTGCTCCTCCCCTGTTGTTATGGCGCCGAACTAGCCGCGCTTCAAGGGTCGGTTGATCACGTTATTAGCGTGCTGGTACTTGATGTCGAGCACCTTCGCGATCTGCCCAGTCGTGAACGAGAGACTGTGGAGAAACCGGATCTGATCGGAAATGGTCGTGCACTGCATCAGGTGCTCCTCCATCTCGTCCGTCAGGGTTACCTGGAAGGTGGGGTTGTTCTTCTTCAGACTGTTCGAATAGTTTGACATGTCGTTACTTCCTATCGGTTGGACTAATGAACCTAGGTTATTCTAGGTTCATAATAATATAATACATCATTTTCCTGTGTTCCACTAGAGGTTATTTGGCGGTTCTTAGGGCAAATATTAGGGGCGACAGCTTGTAGCTTAGCGAGACGCTTCTCAGCGGTCTCACGGTCGCGCGTGCGTACGCGATAAAAAACTGGGAATTGGTATTGCCGGCGATCACAGAGCCGCGCGGTCGCAGCGCGCAAAACGCGGAAAGCGGTAGAAAATTTTGCCGGCGGCGCCCGGTTTGCGCGGGCCTGCGAAGCAAAATAAGAAGGAGGGAGCTTTCACTCCCTCCCGTTCGACCTAGAGGATCGCGCCTTCGAAGTACAACCGCTCGGACGAGGCGTAACTCTCGAGCTCGCGCCAACGGCGGAGCGCGGCGAGGTATGTAGGGAAGCTCTCAACGCTTTCGAAGGCTCCTAGTACGAACCTGACTTTGTACATTTTTCTTTGTCCTTCTATCTAATTAAAGAAAGACTCTATAGATTTCTCTATAGAGTCTCTATATTAAATTCTACTTACGCTTCAAAGGCCTTTCTAATATACCTCTAACGTGTTGATATGAAATACCTAAGATATTTTTAATCTGAGTTCTTTGATATCCTTCTCTATCTAGAAATCTAACTTGATCACTTACTGTAGTCATTCTACGTAAACTATCTTCTTCCATAGAAGTGATAGACTTTTGAGTTACTGTTTGATTCTTCTTGAGATTCTCTGAATAATTAGACATTTGATTTCCTCTTTTTATATTATAGAAAGACTATTCTTTCTATGAATATAATACTATAATGATTTTAGGTAAAAATCAAGCATTATTTTGCTATTTGTCATATAATATTTATATAGTGAATTGAAAAATTTTAGGAAATACTTTTTGTTTTTCGCAAAAAAGCGGGGTGTGGGTATCGTCCCAAAATTTTGCCAGTTAACCGTTTGAACCAAGGCACACTGTGACGTGCGGAGTTCCGCCCAAAATTTTGGTATCTGACCGTTGTACCATAGGCCATGTCCTAGCATAGCATAGGCAGTTAGGCTAGACAGTAGGCTTTGGATGAGCCTGAACCGATCTCCACGAGCCCTAGCAACCCCTTATTGGCCTTAAGTAAGTGTGCCAGCTTCTTAGGCGAATCGAAAGTGGTAGGCCATATTGAGTCTGGCCCAAAACCAGTAACCTCGTGCGGGTAGCGACTCTTCCAATACACTCCTGCCCACTTACAGACATCCGCGGCCTGAAACACAGCCCTGGGGTTGGCACTCCGCACCGCCGAAACAAAGACCCGACACAACCGTAAGACCTCCTCCTCGTCGTCAACCGACCCTGAGCTACCATCGAACGCAGCCGTCGTGGTGAGCCCTAAGCCCGCAAGTGCCTCGACCGCGCCGGAATCCTGCAAAGTTGCATCCTCCCCCACAACTGGTGCAACAACCAACTCCTCGCGAAGCTTCCGAAGCAGCCCTCTAAAGTGTAACCGACCACCAATAACGCCGAGCTCGCGCCGCGACAGTATAAATGCTTGCTCCCAGGGCAACCCGAGATATTGCGGCCTCTCACGCAGAAACGCCTCGAGATCCACCTTGGTACGCCCATATGGCACGTGTTCATCGTGCGAATGCATATCCCCTACCAATCTTGGCACATTGATAAAAACCCCTCTCTGCTGAGAGACGGTTTGCCGTGCAAACTCAGGGTTGTGCGTCATCATCTCGAGATACTGATAGGCTGCTCGATGGTTGCCATCGCTCCGATTGCCGGGCAGGTGCGATATAAAGGAACGTTCGAAGGGAAGCATCATGGGGCGAAGCTGTGCTGGTACTGAGCCCTGATTCGAAGCTGCGAGCAATATCCTAACCTTATCACGCAACTTATAGGGTATCGAGAGTATATCCTCAGCGATGTACTTGAGCCCAGCTTTCGAACATGCAATCACCACATAGTCCGAGGTCGTCCCTTCAACCATCTCGCGAACGGGAGAAGTAGTCGGTGGACTACGACGAGCAGCGTTGAGCATCCGCCACCAAACAGTTGTCACGAAAGGTTCGGCTGTCACGGAGAGCAGAATGTTTTCGGGCATGTTAGTTGTCGCCGAGAAATCGTATGGCACGACCCAGTCATCTATGTCCACGAACCCCATCGCTCCTGAGACGATCACCACTCTCTGAGGCCGAAAGGCCTCGATTGTCTTCATCAGGGTCTGGAAACCCATACCGCGATAGAGCTCTCGCGCCGTAATTCTAGGCTCCCGATGTGCGTCTATCAACTTCAGCCACTCGTTAAGAGCTTGCTCCATAGTGAGATGCTTCGGCAAGTCCGAGCAGCGAATGCGGGGACTCTCAGTCAACGAGCTCGCACACGACGTAATCAAGTCGAACGTCAAGTGTCTAGCCTCGAGCGGTGGCGAGAGCAATTCACCAGTCGCGTGGGCTCGCTCGATAGCTACTTGCGCTGCTGCGTCCGACATAGGCATAGGCATCAAACCGTTCATAATCATCCTCCAACGATCGTATTTCTGATTTTACATCAAACATTATGATAAATCAATATGTTAAATTCTGGTCAAATGAAGGGCGCCAGTTCATGCTCTTTGACCAAAATTTGACCAAAATAATTGTGTTGACATGCCACAAACAACATACTATAATTGGGGGATACAATTCGAATAGGCTAAGCGGACAACCATGAAGCTCCAACCTGCTGACATTGACAAGCTCATAGCCCAAAACCGTCCGAAGCCGACGAACATCCGGAGCGCGGAAGACTACGTCAGTGAAAACGCCCAAGCGCGTGACGACTTCGTGACGAGTCTCACCTCATTCGAGAGCGCGGCTACGGCCCGCTATGGCGAGACCCTCCCCAGAGCCCCACGTAGCTTGGGCACAATCATCCCACCCAGCGGCGCGACACTCCCGCTCTCAGGCGAAACCGAAACTCACCACGAGACCACAACTGACCCTAGCACGGAAGTCCCTGCTACTGCTGCTGGGTCGCGGGAACTAGGGGTGCCGGCCACCAGCCATGGCAGCCCACCCCCACTAGAACTCGAAAGCCTCCTGGACGAAGACTTCGACCCGAATCTGCCTAGGGCCCTCCGCAACATCAAGCTCAACGAGATCGAATCGAGAGCCGATCTCGTCCGCAACCTCACGAAAAACCTTCCCCTCAACGAATTCCAACTCCCCCGCTTCATCTACCGAAGCGATCTCCTCGACTGGACGATCTTCGCGCAAACTCCCCCCGACTACAAGCTGATGGAGGAGTATCTCGACAACAGCCAGCTCACCCTCAACTACTCCGAAGGGTACCCAACGCTACCCGATGGATCCCCTTTGTGGGGCAAGTTCGGCTGGGAGACTCAGGATGAATACTCGGCCTTCACCGAATACTGCACCCTTCCGGGGATGCGCTCGTTGGCCAAGCTGACCCAAACCCAAACCCAAGCTCCTATGACGTTGCTCACGGAGTGGTTCCACGAGCGCTACTGGGGGCTCCGCTCTAAGTGTTTCGACATGATGAGGGCTATTCACGCAGCCAAACAGCGTGAACAGCGCATTATGGCCTGCGAGGACAACCACTACCTCGTGGCAGAAGGCCTTCTCGCGAAGCTCAAGGGCATCGAGGACGGTGTCGAGTGGGAACAGCTCAAAGCAGAGCCCGAGAAGTACGTGAAGGTGCTCGAAACCATCATGAAGCTGCAACGCATGGCGCTTGGTCTCACCACCATGGGCCAGCAAGGCGGGAGCTCGCGCGAACTTAGAGCCGAAACCATCGAGATGTCGATGCGTCGCATCACGAATCCAGAGACATACCAGCTGGAAAGCCCCGACAGAATCAAAGCCATTACTCTTCAACAAGGCGTATCGCTCACCAATCCCAACGTGCCTACCGACGGCATCAATGTGCGGAAGCTGCTTAAAGACCCTGCAGCGCTAGCATCCGCGCAAGAACTCGTCATCCGTATGACGAGAGCCACGGAGATCAGCCATGCAAACCCCAACGATAGCGACGATAGTTGACGACATCAACACGGTCCAGGACTTGTTCTGGCGTGCACTTGGCGCTTTCATGGTCGGCTACATGTTCGTTTGGGTATATCTGCACGTAGGGTAATAGTGCCCGTGGAGATGGAGAGTGGCAAAGTGAGTACAATCCTTATCGTAGTCTTGATCATCCTCATATTCGGGGGAGGTGGTGGCTACTATGCTAACGGTCGGTGGGGAGGTGCTGGCCTTGGTGGCGTTCTAGGGCTTGTGCTCGTCGTAGTACTGATAATCTGGCTCCTCGGCGGGGTCGGAGTCGGCCACAGTCTTCGCTACTAGGAGCAGGGGAACGCTATGCCTAAGGGTTTGCTGTTCTGGATCATCTACGTTGTCTGCCTCGTGCTCTGGTTAGTGGCTGACTTCGGCGGTGTGTTTGGCGGATATGGCCACCTCGCTGGAGGCGGTATCGTCGACTTCATCCTGATCGGTCTGCTTGGTTGGGGTATCTTTGGGGCTCCTATTCAGTGAACGAAGTCTCAACCCTACCAATCAGCGAACATAACGAGGAAGCATTACAGCAGCTTGCGCAGAATTGGCGGCTAACCCCTGCTACTCTGGCGTACAAACTGGCCCAAGGCCGGTGGATCCCAGCAGCTTGGCTGCTTTATGTCTCCCAGATCATAGCTGCCGCGATTGCCAAGGGTAGCGGGCGCATAATCATCTCGGCACCGCCTCGGCACGGGAAATCCCAGCTGGTTGACGTGTATACGCCCATCTGGGTGCTCGAAAACTTCCCTAGACACCAGGTGATTCTCACATCTTACGGCGCGGAGCTCTCGGAAGGCTTCGGGCGTGAGACTCGAGACACCATCATTGCGAACCAACACATCCTCAATTGCCGTGTCAAGTCCGATGCACGGCAGGTTAACAACTTCCTTATGGAAGGCGGAGGTGGAATGCTGTCGACAGGCGTCGGTGGTTCCATCACAGGTAGGGGAGCGAACGTCTTACTGGTCGACGATTATGTCAAGGAAATCAAGGAAGCTCTGTCACAAGTCTACCGAGACTACATATGGAATTGGTTTACTACCACTGCCTACACCAGACTTGAGCCCGGTGGTACCGTTATCATCATCGCTACTCGTTGGCATAGCGACGATCTCATCGGACGGATCACTAAAGCTTTTCCTGGCCAATGGACAAATATCATCCTTCCAGCTCTGGCCGAGCAAAACGACCTGCTTGGACGACTCCCAGGCCAACCCCTCTTCCCAGAACGGTACCCGCTTTCCGTTCTACTAGAGCGTTTTGAAGTCCTAGGACCCGCATTCTTCCAGGCTCTATACCAACAGCGCCCGCTTGACGAAGCTCGCAAGATCAGTGACGGCAACTGGCTCAAAATCGTCCAGATTGTGCCTGCTGACCTCAAGCTAATCAGGATGTGGGACCTCGCGACCACGGAGGACGGTGGTGACTACACTGTTGGAAGCCTGTGTGGCTATCAACCTGTTACTGGCTTTTTCTTCGTCCTTAACATTATCCGAAAGCAGTGCTCTCCGGGTCAAGCGGAGTCTCTGGTTCTGGATACAGCTATTCAGGATGGCCCTGGTATTCCTATTGGCATTGGTGCTGGTGGCCCTATGGGCAAAGCCCTCGTAGAACACTACCAGAGGACTATCCTACCCGAGTTCAAGGTCGAGCCCTTCCCAGAAACCCTGAAGAAGGTGCTACGAGCACAACCCCTTCTGGCGGGAGCCCAAGCGGGGAAGGTGTTCCTGCTAGAGGCAGCATGGGTCCCAGCGTTCGTGCACGAGTTTGATACCTTCCCTGGCATGTATGACGACCAAGTCGATACAGTAGCGGCAGCTTACACGAAGCTTACAGGTAAAAAACTCTACTCAGCTACTTGGGGGAGAGAGCCAGCCAACATCACAGGCAAAACCGATGCCATTCGTAAAGGTAAGCTCCAGCGAGCAGCTCAATTTCAACTTTCCAGACCCGCGGGTGCCACCTGGGGAAGCCGTAACCTCACCCCAACCAACCGATGACGAGCTAGTCACCACAACTGCCACGGCCACCGTTTACAACTTCCGCCCTTGGATCGACTGGCCAAGCTGGAGCAATTCGATCCCTAGAAGAGCATCCGCAGCCAGCTGTACGGACGCACACAATCCTAATTGGGGCTACATTCGTAGATCGTACAAGGGGTACTAGTTGTGGGCAACGTAATTAACGCACAAATGCTGTTTAATAGGGTGCGAATGTGGATGGCGGGGATCGCGTTTGGCGGTCGCCGCGACCTCTACGAACTCTTCGGTTACGAGCGACTTGTTGACTACCGCAACTTTACTGCGATGTACTATCGCAACGGCATCGCGAAAACCGTAGTGGACTTGCCAGTGCGATCGACTTGGGCAGATCCTCCGCAACTTGGGGCCGATAATCCCGAGTTTAACCAGGCTTGGGCAGATCTGTGCGACACGAGCTCCTTGTGGTCCAACATCATGCGGCTCGACAAGCTTGCTGGGCTTGGACGGTTCGCCGTCATGGTAGTAGGCTTCGATGACGGTCTTCCGCTGGATCTACCGCTGGAACTGCCAGCAAACTGGACTCAATACCAACCTTTCAACATCCCTGTAGGTTGGCCAGCCTTGGGACCTTTACAGTCCTGGGAAGCACCAATCAAGCCGAAAGCAGGACGTAAGGTGCTCTACTTGCAGCCCTACCACGAGGCTGCAATCAGCATTTTACAGTGGGAAACGGACACGACAAACCCCAGATTCGGACGCCCCCTGATGTACAACATCAATCCAGGGCGCTTCCTCATCGAGGGACTGCAAGCAACCATTGCACCTGGCATGAATGCGGTGCAGCTCCGTCAACCCTTCAACGTCCACCATTCAAGAGTCGTACACATCGCGGAGAACCTTCTAGAGGATCAGACCTTCGGCTGCTCCAGGATGGAGGCTGTATTCAACGACGTCAACGACATGATGAAAGTCTCGGGAGGCTCGGCTGAGCTGTTTTGGACCCTTGCGAACAGGGGGATGCAGGTCAATGTTGACAAGGAGATGGATCTCTCGCCTGAGGACGCGAAAGAGCTCCAGAGCGAGGTTGAAAACTACCAACACCAGATCCAGAGATTTATCCGAACACGCGGTGTGGACATTAAGGACCTTGGCTCTGTTGCTAACCATGCTGATCCTATTAATGTGGCTAAAGTTCTGATCATGATGATCTCGGCCGGCACCGGGATTCCACAGCAGATGTTCTGGGGTTCCGCTGGCGGCAATGTGGCATCACACCAAGACAGAGCGAACTGGAGCGATCGAGTCTCGGAACGCGTCACTGAGTACGCGGAGCCCATCGTGCTTAAGCGGTTCCTTGACTGTATGATCAACGCTGGCGTCTGCCCAGCCCCACAGAACTTACAGATCTCGTGGCCAGAGGCTTTCAAGTTGAGTCCCCTCGAACGCGCTCAGACCTCTGCCCAGATGGCTCGCTCGGCTGTCAATCTCACGAAGGCCAAGATTCAGAGCCTAACAGCTTCGGACGAACAAGGGAATTCGCTGGATGAGCCTTCGTTGTTCACCGACCACGAGATGCGTAGGATTGTCAGCTTCGGCAAACATCCTCCGGTGTTCGACGATCCAGTACCAACAGGTGACACACCACTCACAGGGCAATCACCCGATCCCAAAGTGGATGCCGACACTGGTGGCGTTATTGGCTCCGGCTCCGCTGGGGATGGCTCGCCACCCAACCAATAAAGGGGTTTTGATGCTTATGGCAGAGGAAGAGAAAGTAACACTTCGCGACTACATGGACCGAAGGTTTGAGGACTTCGACAAGGCAGTCCTCGCTGCGCACAACGCAACAGAACGAGCCCTAGAGAAAGCGGATAAAGCCACTGAGAAGCGCTTCGACGGCGTAAACGAGTTTCGGGCCGTTCTCACAGACCAGCAGCGGACGTTTCTAACTAGGGCCGAGTTCGAGTCCGAACACGCAAGTCTCATAGCTAGAGTCGACTCTCTAGAGGATTGGCGTGCCTCTGCTTCAGGGCAAGAGGCTGGCAGCTGGAGGTCGATCGAGCGGCTAATCCTGATTTGTTCCCTCATCGCAGCTGTGGCGATTGTGTTCGTTGAGTGGTTCCGCAAATGACGTTGCGTCGCCAAACTACCAGATTGTGGTGTCTACACACTGAAACATGCAGGCCTGGGACGCGAGCGGACAAACGTCCCACTGTTTGTCCGACGTCCGCTGGAACTCGTTAACGTAAGGGAGTACAGCAGCGTCGCATTCGCCACGCGTGAGAGGGCGATCCGGATGAAGGATCACCGGTGGGTCTCCCAGCAACGTCATCACCACAAACCAGGTCTTCACTAAGGTGAAGGTACAGTTTGTGGAATGTTAACGGCGTAAGTTCCAACATCCCCAGCGCCAGTAAGACCATTATCTGGCGCCATATCAGTAATCATAGTCCCAGGTGCAACACCGTTACCGCTAATAGTTTGACCTATACCAAGAGAGCCAGAATCAGCTTGCGTAACAGTTAATATTGTACCTTGAATGGTTCCCTGAAACGGAATATTGTTAACACCAGCCTGACTCCAATTCGCATAAGCGTCTGAGTATGGCGGAATTAACCCAGTAGTTGGATCAGGTGCAGTACTCGCCCACAATGGGATTGTGTACTGCGTCTGTGCCTGTGCCTGGGCTACAGAGCCAATGCCAAGCAAGAGGATTGTAGGGATGGCCCACTTCACGGCAGGATAACCCCAGTGTTTGCGGCAAACGTCTGGATGGTCGTCACCGGGGCGACCGTAACGAGAGTGAACGTTGAGGCCGCAGTACCGGCGCCGCTAGTATAGCCGCCGATCGCTAGGTTCGACTCGTTGGATGATGCGGTACCAGGCACCCAGGTAATCGGTGCTACGGAGCAGACAAAGATAACCGTACCCGCTGGAATTGGAATACCTAAGCTACTCCCAGAAGGGACACAGTTTGCCCCGGTTGATGTCGGGCTAGTGGATTGCCACTGCGGAATAGTGTAGTTGCCGGCAAAAGCACTATTCAAACCAAGACAAAGCAGCGCGGCCGAAGCTAGAAGCAGTTTTTTCATGGCATCCTCATCAAAACCCGGAAAGAAGTATTGTATTATAAAAGACTAAGGAAGTCAAGAGGAATTATTTCGGTCAAATTTTGGTCAGGCAATGGTGGCCTCTTCAAAGCAGTTGTGTGGTTCTTGAAAAACCGGAAAGAAGTATGATACTATAGAAACCAGTCAAAATCAACAGGAATTTTTGGGTCAAATTTTGGTCAGGCTTTACGTGGGCGCGATTTCGAACCGTCGCGGAGTTCCCACAGCTCGGCAATCAGTGCATCTATCCATTCAGGCTCGCACACCTGAGTTCTGATAAGATAGCGAACCCGCTGGGCTTGCACCTTCTGCTCAATGGCGAATAGCTGTTCGTCGGTTAAGCGCTGCTCGATCGTTTTAGTCATTGCGGACCGCCTAGTAAGCCCCTACTGTCCACGGCGCTACACGAGTAGCACCCATGATGTTGATTGTTGGAAGGACTCCACCGCTCGTGCCTGCGCCGATAGCCACTGAACCCGGCAGCAGATGCACATCGTATTGCCAAGACGTAGTTGGAGAGGAAGGCCACGATACGAACTGCGTGGCGTACGGAATATTGGCAGCAGGTGCGATATTCCCGTTAGCATCCTTGCCGGCTGGCCATTGGTAGCTCCAGACGCCGTTGATGTATCCCTGGAAGCCCTGGTAAAAGTTCAAGGCGACGTTGTGATCGGCAGTGACACCGGTTGTGGCGTTGACAGCGAGCTCGAACGTGTCAGCAAGGTTGTTGCTTATCCGGGTATTCGAGGTCGCGGTCCCTTGGTGGGAATTATTACCAACGGCGAACGTCGACGTGCAGTTGGGCTCCACTACGAATGTGTCGCCATCATCGACGACGGTATTGTTAGCGAACAGACCATTGTGAACGCTAGCGAAGCTTATGCCCCAGCATGTTCGACTGATGACGACATTGTTCGTGACCGTGATGTTCGTCCAGTCGGCGTCGAAAGCATCGATGCCTTGCAGACCTTGCGGAGACGGGAGTGAGAGGTTCGGATCCGTGCGCCTGATAACCGTATTGCTATCGATCAGGACATTCATGAACTGATTGTATTTGACGCCTGCATTGAGCGCGGCGATGCTTAATGCTCCAGCCTGCCCCTGCATTCCATCATTGTGATTGCCATCACCAGCTGTTACCCCGTCGTGCTCTCGCACGTGCGTGATAATCAGGTTATTCCCTCCGAAGTCGAGCATGTCCTCAGCTGCATGGTCTATTTCGTTATGGTCGAACAGGATGTTGTTGGCGAACAGGGCTGTGCCGATATAGACATTAGTGATGTGCGAGTCGGTAATCGACACACACGTTGTATAGGGCTCCCCGTTCGTACCGCTGCCCGCCGATCCGGTAATGCTAAACCCGGTGCGCGCGTTAGCATACCAATTCGCTGCCGTCCAAGTAGCCACAACCGTACTGGGAGCGGAAGTAGCCAAGATGTTTTTAAAGACGATATCGGTTGCGGGGAACCCAGTCCCGCCATCCTTGACGGTGACGAGCGCCTGACTTCCAGTCGTGGGGGTCCTGATGCTCTGGAAAGTAACGCCGTCGAACAGCCACTTAGTAGACGCATAAACCAGTATGTTGTCGATGATAGGTGCCTGACCTGGCCCCGGCTCAACCCTCACAAAATCAGAATTGGTTGTCTCCAGATTAGGAGCTCCGATCTGAATCGGTCCATAGTCTCCCGTCATCAGCAGAAGAGTGTCACCTGGATGGATTGGAGGGTTTCCAACATTGTCAGCGGCAAAAACTTTCCCGATGGCTTCCCCTGGGACTAGACCGGGCTCACCAGCAGTCGTGAAGTGGAGGTAGGGGATACTCGACAGCAAGGGGCGCTTGTAGCCAGGATAGGTGGTGCCGGGAGTCACGTTGGCCGTACCCCACAGACCGCTGATCGCGCCGACCAAGCTGTTCCACGGATGCTGCTGATCGCCAGCGATGCCGGTAGCCGGAGGATTAGCGGCGTAGTATGCAGGCGTCTGGCCGGCAACTGGATCGAAATACCATTTGTTGCCGGTGCTAGTCGTTGAGGGCACGGTGCAGTTAGGATAGACTGAGTATGCCGATACTGAGTTTGGGTTGCCATGCAGAGATGGGCGCTCGACTATAGCCGAGTAAGCTGAGGCTGGCAGGAGGGCTGCCGAAGCGACCCCGAGCAGCAAACGAGTTGGAATCCTCATATCAGTTCGGGCTCACTTGGAGGTTGATCTGAAGGATCGCGTTGAGCGGTTGCCCCACAACATTGGAGATCACTAACACCAACGCGGGGACTGTAGGAGTGGTTTGCCCCTTCGGAAGCGTATTAGCGCCCATAGCAGGGGTGGTGGTCGACGTCTGGTTGACGGGGACAGCCGACAAACCAGTCACCGGCGCACCGTTGTTCAAGAGCTCGATGGTGAAGGAGCCTTGCGAACAGAAGCAGGAGGCTGACACGATCTCAGCGGACATCCATGGGGACTGCAAGAGTAAGATGGACGAGCCCGCAACCACAGGTGTATTGGTATCCCACGGCAAAACAAGCTGCGTAAGCATCGTGGTTACGGATGCACCTGGCGCACCTGGCGCACCTTGTGGCCCTACAACGCCTGGGATGC